>Ga0129333_10002864_pt1 | contig 16155 bp, 14 predicted proteins | sample CPB6_08_DNA_FD_94474 | JGI IMG/M metagenome (GOLD analysis project Ga0129333, IMG submission 94474) | Freshwater to marine salinity gradient microbial communities from Chesapeake Bay, USA - CPBay_Sum_0.6_0.8_DNA | ecosystem: Environmental > Aquatic > Marine > Coastal | place: USA: Chesapeake...
GAGAGCCGGTGCCTGTCGCAGGGGCCGAAACACCAGGGCGTAGACGATCAGACCCATGAGGGCCGAGGTCAGCAGGGCGAGGATCAACGCCCATCGGTAACCGACGTCGTCACCGAAGTGATAGCGGTCGGGTAAACCCGGGATCGGGAAAGGGTACGAACCGTCGCGAAGGTCGGCGTACACGAAGGTGCTCCACATGGCCATGGCACCAGCCGAGAAATTCACGACCCCGGAACCCTGATAGGTCATCACCAAACCGAGTCCGAGGGCGGCGATGATGGCCCCGGCCCCGCTGCCGAGCAACAAGAAGAAGAGATAGTCGGTCATCGCGACCCTCTCGTCGTCTCGTCACCCGGCGGCGGGAAGAACATCAGGGAAGCAGGGGGCGACTGTCGACGAGATCGACACCGTCGACCGGTCCGACCACACCGTCGCCCTTGTACATGGCGAACGGGAACACGAACGAGCACACCGCCGGATAAGTGGGCTCCGAACCGCAGGCGATCGGCGTCTGCCCTCCGAAGAGGAACAGGTCGTCGCTCGTCTTCAGGAAGTCGAACAGCGAAGGTCCGGTGACTTCGATGCCCTCGGCCACCATCTTCTGGCCGTAGTCGTAGAGCGACATCCACATGGTGTAGCCGAGACCGCCGAGGCCGAGACCGGTGGGCGACACTTCCTCCTCCGGCACACCGATCACCGGCGCCAGCAACTTCACCAGCAGATCGCGTTCGGGGGTGTCGCTGTCGGGCGGCAGTCCGGCGAAGTACCACCCGGTGGCGTCGTCACCCACCACGTCGATCACGTCGTCATCGGCACAAATCGCGGTCGTGACGACCGGAGTCTCGATGCCGAGCGACGCCCGGGCTCGCATCGTCCCGATGCACCCGGCATCGGAGTAGAGCGACACGATCACGTCGGGGTCGAAGTCGGACGCCTGCCGCATGAGACCCTGGAAGCCCGCGTCGGTCTCGTCGTTGCCACCCTTCACCGCCGTCCACTCGATGCCTCCCTTGTCGAGTGCGGCCTGGAGACCGGCCGCGGTGGAGTTGGCACCGGGATTGTCGGCGTGGATGATGGCGACCCTGCTCGCTCCCAGTTGATCGCGAGCGAACACCGCCGACGCCGACTGCGAAGTGGCATTGCCGCCCGTGAGGAACAGGGCGTTGGCGGTGTAGTCGGTGGGCATGATGGGCAGCACACCGATCACCGGAACGCCGGCGGCGTCGAAGGTCTTGTAGTCGATGAAGAGATCGAGACCGACCAGCACCAGTTCGACGCCCTGCCCCACCAGTTCCTGAGCGCAGAACTGCGAGGTCTCCGGATCGCCCTTCACGGTGCAACCGATGAACTGCACCGGTCGGTTGCCGAGTCCTCCATGCTCGTTGGCGTACGCGACACCGGCTTCGAGGAAGCGACGAATGTCCGGGAAATCGAGGCCGCCGGCCCCGCCTTCGGTGTTCACCATTCCGATGACGATCTCCTCACCGGTTGGAGCCCCGAGAGCGTCACTCGCGAGACCACCCTCGGTCGGGGCCGCGGAATCCGTGGACGCCGACGAATCGGTCGAGCCAGTCGAGCCGGTCGATTCGGCGGGAGCCTCGGAGCCCGCCGGGGCCTCGGTGGCCTCGGATTCGGAACCATCACCCTCGGCGTCTCCACCGCCACCGCATGCGGCAACGACGAGTCCACTCGCCAGAAGCACGGCGGCGAACCGCGAACCCCGCGAGCCCACCTTCGTGGATCTCTTCATGTTTCCCCCTCGGTTGTGAACCGCCGGAGCGGTTCTTCTCAGTCGGCCACGGAGGCCGGAACCCAACTGCCGTGGAAGCCGAAAGGCACCCGCGGAAGCGGAATCGTCGCGACCGGATCGGCGGCCATGGTGAGCGCGTCGAAGATCACGAATTCACTCGAATCGGCCGCCGCGTCATAGACGTAGGTCATGAGGTAGCCGTCGTCCTCGGTCTTCGCCGAAGCCGACGGAACGAACACGGCTTCTCCCGAGACACGTCCCTTGCCCAACTCGATCGAGGAACGGGTGCCGTTCTGACGGTCGTACTTCAGGATGGCTCCCGCGTCGACCTCGCCGAATCCGGCGTTGCCCATCGACATCTCGTAGCCGTAGCGGTGCTTCCTGCCGATCACGGCATCGTTGACACGCGGGAACTCGGCGGCTCGATCGTCGATCTGCTCCTCGCTCACCTTGCCGGTGCGAGTGTCGATGACCCAACGCCACAACATGGGCAGCGGGAAATCCATCGCGTCGTCCTTCCAGATGTGCTCGAAGCGCGCCACGTCGAGAACGATCTTGTCGCCGTCCTCGTAACTGTTCATCGGATGGAACACGTAGCAGGGGTTGATGTCGTACCACTTCACCTGCGAGTCGTTGCCGTTGCGCGGCATCACACCGAGTCGAGCCGGGTAGGTGTCGCTCCAGTGGATCGGCATCTTGCCCTCGAGCGCGAGGTCGAGATTGAAAACAGCCGGAAGATCCATGAAGATCACGTGGTTCTCGGTGATGTTGAAGTCGTGCATCATCGTGGGTCCGGTGACGGTGATGGGCTCGACCTGCAACAGTTCGCCGGTGGCCGACACGCGGAGGTAGGTGAGATATGGGGGCAGTGGCGCGTATCCGAAGGCCAGCATCTCGCCGGTGACGGGACAGATCTTCGGATGCGCGGTGAAAGGTCCCTTCAGCACTCCGGCGTAGTCGGTGGGACCGACGGTGTTCAGATCGCCGTCGAGCACGTACGGGAAATGTCCTTCCTCGAGAGCGAGAATCTTGCCGGCGTGGCCGACGATGTGGGTGTTGGCCTTCGAGCACGTCATGTCGAGGGTGACGTTCGGGTCGAGGATGTCGATCGACGGATCGGCGATGAACGGCGTCTGCACGTACCGGTTGCGGTACCACTGGGCCTTGCCATCGCGCAGTCGCACTCCGTGGATCATTCCGTCGCCGAAGAACGGGTGATCGCTCATGCCGGTGACGGGGTTGGCACCGTTGCGAAGGTAGCGACCGTCGAGCTCGGCCGGGATCGAACCGACGACTTTCAGGTCGGTGAGCGTCCGCTCCTCGAACACGGGGCGTCCGTTGCCCTGGAGGTGGGCCGGAACTTCTTCGGTCATCGACATGTCTGACTCCTTCTCGTCACGGTGTGTTTGTCGGGGCTGGGTTGATTCGACTGGAAAGGTTCACTGAACGACTTCGGGGGAACGAGCCCACATGAGCGTCGCGTCGAAGCTCAGCGAGTAATCGGGAACGAATTCCATGATCACGCGGTGCGGCGAGTCGAGGAACTTCTGAAAGGCCAGTGCGGCGGCCGGATTGTCCGGACGCAGACGGCTGGCGAACTCGGGGTAGAACCAATCCTTCGTGGCGCGGTCCTCGTGGATGAAGGTGTCGCCCTTGTAGGTGACCGTCTTGCCCCCGCCCAGGCGTCCACCGGTGGAGTTGATGCAGACCGCCGAGCGCGGATTGCGACGCAGCGCGGGAATGCGCTTGCGGGTGGCGGCCGCGGTGAGCCACAACTTGCCGTCCTTGGGCAGGTACGACATCACGACACCGAAGGGTTCGCCCTTGCTGTTGACCCACATGAAGACGCACTCGCCGTGCGACTCGACGAGTTTGCGCTCGAGTTCGGGAGTGAGTGCGCACTCCGTCAGGTCCTCGTAACTGTCGTCCGACCCCATCGAAAACCCCCCTACGTGACGACTGTAACACCACCGACCACCCCATTTCTACGGGCGGTAAGTATCGGATCAGCGTGCGTCGTCGGGGTCTCCCGCCAGACCGAACCACATCAGTTCACTGAGGTGCGTGGCGACATCCCGAGGACCGACGGAATCGGATCCGAGGACCCACAGCGACGCCATCTGCAACATGCCGACCAGCCCGTAGGCCCACGACTCGGCCACGGCCGGGTCGCGGCCGGCATCGCTTCGCCAGCGAGCCAGGGCCGCCGCGATGGGTTCGGCCGACTGGCGCGCGAGGAACAGGCGCCCGAGAGCCGTCTGATCGGTGCTTCCGCCGGTGACGTACAGGAACAACTCGCGGTGCCGTCGGACGGTCACGAGATTGGCCTCGATGAACCCGGCCAGATTCTCTCGGTCGAAACCACGACCGGCGAGTGCCGCGCGGGCGGCGTCGGCCATGCGTTCGGCCAATCGTTCGGCGAGTGCCGTGGCGAGATCGGCCCGCGAACCGACTCGGTCGTACACGATCGGCTTGGTGACACCGGCCGCCACCGCGATCGCCTCGATCGACACCGAGGCGCCGTCGCGCGCGATCACCACTTCGGCCGCGTCCAGCACGGCTTCGCGCGACACATCGAGTTGCCCACCGACCGGTCGCCCCGGGCGCCTCACCGTCGGTGCTTTCGCGTCTCGACCCACGACTCTCCCATCCCATCACCACCGAACGATCTCGACGAACGGATTACTTACCAATGGTAACTTCCCGCCATCACACCGTTCTCGCGGGTGAGCCGAAGGGGGCGCGACATGAACGAATCGGTGGCCAAGATGTTCGATCTCACCGGAGACGTGGCCGTGGTGACCGGAGCCGGTCGTGGCATCGGCGAGGGCATCGCCAGAACTCTCGCGGGGGCGGGGGCGGCGGTGCTGTGCGCGGCCCGACGTGCCGACGAAGTCGAACGGGTCGCCGCCGCGATCCGCGCCGATGGTGGCCGTGCGATCGCCGTTCCCACGGATGTCACCGACGACGTTGCGGTCGAAGCACTCTGCGACCGGGCCATCGGAGAGTTCGGATCGCTCGACATCCTCGTGAACAACGCCGGTGGTTCGCCGATCCAGACACCACTCGTCGATCTTCCCCGCGAGGAATGGGACGCCACGATGCGACTCAACCTCACCTCAATCTGGGTGTGCACCAACATCGCCGCGCGCAAGATGCGCGACGGCGGACGCATCGTGAACATCTCGTCGAAAGCAGCCGTGTCGACGGTGATGGGCAGCGGCCACTACGCCGCGGCCAAGGCAGCCGTCAACTCGTTGACCACGACCTACGCCAAGGAACTCGGACCCCGCATCCGCGTGAACTGCATCATGCCGGGAGCCGTGCCCACCGAGATCATGATGAAGGCAATGCGACTCGAGGAGGGCGACCTTCCCAAACTCGAGAAGTTCCTGCGGCTGCCGCTGCGGCGCCTCGGTACACCCGACGATCTCGGTCTGGCCGCTCTCTATCTGGTCTCACCGGCATCGAGTTGGGTCACCGGTCAGATCATCGGCATCGACGGCGGGCTCTGAACCATGAGCGATCCGAGTCTGGTCAATCCGAGCATCGTTCTCGTCCGTCGACCCACCGGTCGTCCGCAGCCCGACGACTTCGCCCGAGTCGACGTCGAGGTTCCCGATCTCGCCGATGGCCAGGTTCGGGTCGCGGTTCACCTGCTCGGCATCGACGCGTTCATTCGCACGACGCTCGAGGAGGAGAGTTTCCACCAGGGCGCTCGGATCGGGGGGCCGATTCCAGCTCTCGGAGTCGGACGGGTGCTGGAGTCGCGCTTCGACGGACTGAGCGCGGGCGATTGGGTGTTCGGCCCGCTGTGCTCGCAGACCATCGCCACCATGCCCGGCTTCGTGTTCCGTCGGCTCGACACCTCGGTCGCCGAACCGCGCGTCTGGCTCGGCGCTCTGGGTCTCACCACCGGCCTCACCGCCTACATCGGGCTCACCGAGGTGGGCCGGGTCGACACCGGTCGCTCGGTGGTCGTGTCGGCGGCGGCCGGCGCCGTCGGCACCATGGCCGGACAGATCGCCCGCCTGCTCGGCGCCTCGCCCGTCATCGGCATCGCCGGCGGACCCGAGAAGTGCCGCTTCCTCGTCGACGAACTCGGATTCGACGCGGCCATCGACTACCGCAACGACGACGTGAGCGCGCGCCTCGGCGAATTGCTGCCGAACGGTGTCGACGTCTTTTTCGACAACGTCGGAGGCGACGTGCTGGACGCGGTGCTCCTGAACATCCACCAGGGCTCGCGCATCGTGATCTGCGGTGCGATCTCGCAGTACGACGACATGAAGAACGTTCGCGGTCCCCGCAACTACCTGAAGTTGGCCGAACGGCAGGCCGTGATGGAGGGGTTCGCCGTGTTCCACTTCGAGCACGCCTACGCCGCCGCCGAGTCGCGGCTCGCCGAATGGACCCGTTCGGGCGAACTCGTGATGCCCGAGCATGTCGAAGTTGGGCTCGACGCGTTCCCGCGGGCGCTCGACATCCTGATGAGTGGCGGACATCGCGGCAAACTGCTCGTGGAGGTCGCCGCCACGGTCTGAACCCTCGCGCCGACGGGGACGACTATTCTTCTCTCCACACTTCGGCGGCGAGGGGGAGCAAGTCGATGAGGCGGATTCGGATTCTGTCGGTTCTCGTGCTGGCGGGCGTTGCGGCCTGCGGCGGTTCGCAAGACGCAAACGACGGTGACCAGGATGTCGTCGCCCCGGTCACCACCGTCGAGCCGACGTCCGCGACGACCGCCCCCGTGGTCACCGAGGCACCGACCACGACCACCGAACCTCCGCGCGTCTGGTCGACCGGCCCGCTGGGACCGGGAGAGCAAGCCGACGACCCGCGCTACACGCATCACACGCTCATCGGTGACATCGGTGGTGCCGCCGGTGCGGTGACCGCCGATCTGAACGGCGACGGCATCCTCGAGGTGGTGGTGAACACCTTCGGCATGATCGACATGAAGAACGTCGAGGTCGGCACCAGCTCGCTGATCGCGCTGTACCAGGACGGTGGACCCACCACGGTCGAAGCCCACGCGATCGCCGACGAGGAAGAGGGTTACTACTTCTTGAACCAACCGTGGATCGGTGACATCGACTCCGACGGTGATCCCGACATCATCGCCGGCATCGGATTCTTCGTCTGTGCGTCGATCGCCGGGGTCGGACCCTGCGGAGCCCTGGTGCTGTGGGAGAACACGGGCGTCGAGGGCGGGATCGCCAAGTGGTCGAAGACCGAGATCGTCGCCGACGGCCAAGAACTCTTCTACCACCGACCAGCCGTGGCCGACATCGACGCCGACGGCTTCCTCGACGTCGTGGCCATCGGCGAGACGTCGCGCTCGGCCGAGACGTTCTGGTTTCGTGGCTCCGCCGACGGAATCGACGACACGCCGCTTCCGGTGGGTGTCGGTGGAGGCTCTCTGCCCGTCGCATCCGATGTCGACGGCGACGGCGACATCGACATCGTCTCGGGCCAGTACTTCCAGACCCCCGAGAGCGTGATCTGGTTCGAGCACGGCGAGGCCGACGCCGACGGAAACCCGACATGGACGCGCCACACGGTCACCTCCGACATCGGCAAGGTGATCCAGGTGTCGCTCGTGCCCGACCTCGACGGACCCGGTCGACCGGGATGGGTGGCGTCGAACCACACCAACACCACCAGACCCGATCAGGTGGAGTCGGGCGTCTATCGACTCACCCCCGGTGCGGACCCGCGCCAACCGTGGTCCACCAACATCCTCAGCACCGGAATCGTGTCGCGCGCGAGTGTCGGCACGGCGTTCCAGGCGGCTCCCGGCGTGTTCTCGGCGGGCGACGTCGATGGCGACGGCGACATCGATCTCACGGTGTCGGGGGACGGCGACGATCGCCTCTTCCTGCTCGAGCAAGATGCCCCGGGTGCCTTCACCACCCACGTGTTGCAGACCTCGTACGGACAGGCCGGATCGATGGAGGTGGTCGACCTCAACGGGGATGGATCGATGGAAATCATCGCGTCCAGCTTCGAGGGCAAGGTGGTTCGTCTCTACGTGCGCGGAGCCTGAACGAAACGAGGTTCCGAACCGCGAGAATGACGTCGTGGATTCCACCGCGGCGGCCTACGAGACGTTCCAGTACGAGAACCTGCCGTTCCGCATGTCGCATCCCGATTGGATGCGCACCCTCGGAATCCTCGCCGGCCTCGAACCCGCACCGATCGACTCGTGTCGCGTGCTCGAGATCGGTTGCGCGCACGGAGGTCACCTGCTTCCACTCGCCGAACTCCTGCCGGGCAGTGAGTTCGTCGGTTTCGACCTGGCCGCCAGCCAGATCGAGGGGGCCCGTCGGGACGCCGAGGCGATCGGTCTGACGAACGTGCGATTCGAGGCCTGCGACGTCCGCGACGTGTCGTTCGACTCGGGTCCCTTCGACTACGTCATCTGCCACGGCGTCTACTCGTGGGTGCCCGACGACGCGCGACGCGCGATCCTCGATCTGTGCGCGGCGACTCTCGCGCCGCACGGCCTCGCCTATGTGAGCTACAACACCTATCCGGGCTGGCACGCCCGAGGGATGCTGAGATCGATGCTGCGTCGGATGATCGCGATCGACGAACCGGCCGCGATGGCGGCCGCGGCCCGCACCTTTCTCGCGATGCTGAAGAACTTCGCACCCGACAACGTGACCCTGCAGCCGTGGTTGCTGAGCGAAATCGAACTGCTCGACCGTTTCTCCGATCGCTATCTGTACTTCGAACACCTCGTCGAGGAGAACACTCCGTTCTGGTTCGCCGACTTCGTGTCCGACGCCGCCCGTGCCGGGCTCGTCTACGTCGCCGAGGCCGAGGTGCCGAACGCCCCGCCCACATCGCCGGTCGGCAACGAAACCACGAGAACGGACGCCGACGACCAAGCGTCGGCCCACATCGAGTCGCAACAACTGCTCGACATGGTCTCGTTGCGTCACTTCCGTCGCTCGCTGCTGGCTCGCGCCGACGCCGGCCATCGACCTCGCTTCCTGCCGGACGCCTCCAGCGTCGAGCGACTCTGGGTGACCGTCGACCGCACGCGCATGTCCGACGACGGAACCGACACGGTGGAAGTCGACATCGACGTCGACGAGGGTTTCGAAGTCTCCCTCGACGACGACGGCAAGTTCGTGGTGACGTCGGGCGACACGGTTCCGATCGTCGCCATGTGGACGCTGGCCCGCGAGGCCCGGCGCGGAGCATGGTTCGACGATCTCGTGACGACGGTCGAATCACGACTCGGCAACAGCGGCGGCGACGACCTGCGCGGTCGTCTCGCCCACTGGGCCCTCGAGGGCTTCCTGGAAGGCCGCATCCAGTTGTCCACTTGGCCACGGCCGGTGGCTCACGACCTGCCCGAACGGCCACGAACCACCCGCTTGGCCCGCTGGCAGGCCATGGACGGTCGTTCGTCGGTGACCAACATCCGTCACGAGGCGCTCGAGATCGACGATCTGGATCGCGTGCTCATCGTCGCCCTCGACGGCGAGACCACCATCGACGAACTGACGGCCATCGGAACGGCCTGCACGGCCGATGGTCGGGTGCTGGTGGAAGTCGACGGCGAACCGGTGACCGAGCCCGAACTTCTCGCGGACCTCGTTCGCACGAAACTCGATCGGCTCGTTCGTCGGGGCCTCGTGCTCGCCTGACTCCGACGCCGACTCGGCACCGGACCTAGAGTGCGACCATGGCCGGGAAAAAGAGGTCGTCGCTCGACGTCATCGACCTGCTCACACTTCCGCTGTTCGCGGTCACGATGTTCGCCGAGCACCGCTCGTTGAGAAAGCGCGTCCTGCGACCACTCGACGAAATCGACGCACCGGTTCCCGACGACGATGGCGACCCGTCACCTGATCCGCTCGTGCCGCTCGGATACGAGAAGAAGGACACCTTGGGGAGCCTCGGTCTGCTGGCCGGCAACATCGCCATCGGTTTCGCTCTGCAGGGCGTGATCGGAAAGATGAACCGTCGGCTCTTCGAGCGTCGCTTCACCAACTTCGGCAACCGGCGGTTCCCGCTGCTGAAGGCGATGATCCTTTGGGACTTCCTCTACTACTGGAACCACCGCTGGATGCACGAGATCCGCCTCTTCTGGGGGAACCACGTCGCCCACCATTCGGGTCGCCGCTACAACCTCTCGACGGCGTTGCGTCAACCGTGGTTCTTCGGCCTCATGTCGTGGGTGTACTGGCCGTTGCCGTTACTCGGCTTCCGTGGCCGAACCATCGACAAGGCCGCCCAGCTCAATCTTCTTTACCAGTACTGGATCCACACCGAAGCGATCGATCGTTTGCCCGAACCGGTGGAGAAGGTGCTCAACACCCCGTCGCACCATCGCGTTCACCACGGTGCGAACCGGCAATACCTCGATCGCAACTACGGCGGCATCCTGATCGTGTGGGACAAGTTGTTCGGGACGTTCGAACCCGAGGTGCGACGGGTCCGCTACGGACTCACGAAGAACATCTCGACGCACAACCCGCTCCGTACCGCCACCCACGAGATGGTTTCGATCGCTCGCGACGTGCGCCGGTCGCGTTCGACCGCGGAACGTCTGCGCTACGTGTTCGGCCGCCCGGGATGGGAACCCGGCGCCGTCACTCCCCGGCCGACACCGTCGGCCGAACGCGTGCCCGCGTGAACTGCATCACGCCGTCGTCGACCGGTGCCTTGCCGATCGACTTCTTCTCGATCGCGTAACGCTGCGGATTGGTCCAGGGCTCGCGGTCGCCTTGCTTGGGCATGCGATCGAGCATTCGCTCCATGTAACCGGCCGAGAACTCCTCGATCCACCGACGCGACCGCATGTCGCGGTCGGATTCGCGCAACCTCGGTGTGGCCTGCGTGGCACCCACGGCGCGCATGTGATTCAGGAGACGGCACACGTAGCCGCTCACCAGATCGGCGCGAAGAGTCCATGATGCGTTGATGTAGCCGAAGGTCGACACCATGTTGGGCACGTCCGAGTAGGCGAGACCCTTGTACGTCCAGGTCTTCGCGAAGTCGACCGTCTCGCCGTCGACCGTGAACTCCATGTCGCCCACCGTCACCAGATTCAGGCCGGTGGCGGTGACGATGATGTCGGCGTCGAGCCGGGCACCGGACCGCAACACGATGCCGTTCTCGTCGAATCGCTCGATGTGGTCGGTGACCACGCTGGCCCGCCCGGCGTTGATGGCGTGGAAGAGGTCGCCGTTCGGGAGCAGGCAGAGCCGCTGGTCCCACGGACCGTACGAAGGCGTGAAGTGGGTGTCGACGTCGAACTCCGGGCCGAGAGCCTTGCGAACGCCGTCCAGCAAAACCTTGCGCACCTTGTCGGGAGCCGTCCGCGTGCGTCCGTAGACGATGCCCTGCATCACCGTGTTCTTTTTGCGAGTGACCGCGTAGGCCGCGCGGGTGGGCAGCACCTTGCGGAGAAGATTCGACACCGCGTCGGTGTCGGGGCGCGCCACCACGTAGGTGGGTGACCGCTGGAGCATCGTGACGTGAGCCGCGGTGCGGGCCATCGACGGGACCACGGTCATCGCGGTGGCACCCGACCCGATCACCACCACTCGCTGGCCCGCGTAGTCGAGATCGTCGGGCCATTCCTGGGGATGGATCACCTTGCCACGGAACTTGTCGCGACCCTCGAACTGCGGAGTGAAGCCCTCCTTGTACGAGTAGTAGCCCGAGCACATGAAGAGGAAGTTGCAGGTGTAGGCGACGGTTTCGTCGGAACCGGCGCGACGAACGTGCAGCGTCCACGTCGAGTCGTCCGACGACCACTCGGCCCGGGTGACGAGATGGCCGAAGCGAATCTTCGGGCCGATCCCGAACTCGTCGACGGTGGCGCGCAGGTAACGCATGATCGACGGCCCGTCGGCGATCGCCTTGGCGTCGGTCCACGGTTTGAACGAGAAGCCGAGCGTGTGCATGTCGCTGTCGGAGCGGACACCCGGGTAACGGAACAGATCCCAGGTGCCGCCGATGTCGTTGCGTCCCTCGAGGATCAGGAAGGAGCGGTCGGGACTGAGCGTCTGCAGGTGGTAGGCAGCACCGATACCGGAGATTCCGGCGCCCACCACGATCACGTCGACGTGCGTCGTATCTCGTGCTTCGTTCATCGGTTTTCGACCCTACCCCCACATCCACCAGGCCATCCCCTCGGGCCGACTCCGGGGCTGTCACGACCGACGAATCCGGCTCGTTTGCAATGATTGACGAAGAAGACCGCGCAACAACCAGCGAATCCGACCGAACAGATCCAACGTGACCCAGCCCGACGAACCCGACGCGCCAGCGGAACTCGAGGCTCAGCGCCGTCTCATCGGGGATTGGTTGCAGACGGACGAGGCGCTGCGTCAGGCGTCCGCACTCGTTTCACGACACCGAATCACGGCGACCGCGGGCGATCTGGTGCACGACGCGTGGTTGAAACTCGAGTCGTCGATCGACAGACGCTCAACCCCGTACCCCGATCTCACCACCACCGAGCACGCCGCCCGCTTCGGCACCCGAATGCTCGACAACCTGGCTCGGGACGCCGCCCGACGCACGCGTCGGCAAGGGGAAGTCGAACTGGTCGGCCAGTTCGCGGTCGACGACGAATCCTTGACCCGTGTGGAACATCGCCACCTTCTCGAGATGCTCATCGCGTCGGTGGGTCGACGGGCGACTCGGCTCGATCCTTGTCCTGGTTGTCCCTCGGAAGTCGTGGTGGCGGTGGCTCTGGAGCTGGTTCATCTGGCACTCTCCGGCAGCGAAGGGGCACCCCAAGGTCGAACATGGCTCGACCGAATGATGTTCCTCGCTCTCGAGCGCGTCGAGGGAGAAACCGCACGCACCACCGCCGCGCGCAACCAACGAAAGTCGCGGTGCGGTCGTTGCGCCACCGAACTGCTCGAGCTCGGAATGCGCGACCTCATGGAGGAACCGTCATGACGTCGTTCCTGCGCCGATTCGACTCCGTCACTTCCCGTTGGGAACTGCGTCGCGACGACCGTGCGTCGTCGGGCGATTTCGTCGACGTCGAGGATGGTTTGTCGGTGGCCTTCGATTCCGAGGGACGTCCGGTGGAGGCTCTGGTGGGCGACGAGGTGGTGGAGTCGCTGTCGGCGACATCGAAAGAGTTGCTCACCGAACACTTCGAGTCGGCCTGGACCGAAATCGGCACCCGCGCCGCACGTCCACCCGCGTTGGCCGACTCGGACTCCGCGGCACTTCCCGGTGAACCGGGACGACCCGTGGAGGTGGAGCCCGGAATCTGGGAGGTGCCGTCGCCGCTCGGTGCCATACGGCTGGTCGTCGACAACGAGGGAATCCGCATCACGGTTCCTCGACAGGTGCCGCGCGACGACATCTGGGTGCGCATCTCGGAGTCCGAGAACGGAACCTTGCTCGCTCTCGGACGACTCCACAACGACGATCAGTCATCGAGCGCGGTGGTTTCGTTCGGCATCGACCTCGCACCCGACCGGATGCACGTCCACGTGTCGGACGATCCACTCGTTGATGTCGGCGACGGAAACACGCGACGGAGTCGATGGCTCTCCGATCTACTGCGGCGATCGAGCAGTCTTCTGCGCCGACGGCCGCGCGCGGCGGCACGGTTGGCCGCCGAGGCCGAGCGCGTGGCCCGACTCATCGGCGACGACGAAGGAATGGAGCAGGCCCGACGCATCGGGAACCGGGCGCGGCGCTGGAAGTGGATACCTCTGCTCGGTTCACTGGCCGTTGTCCTCGGTGTCGTCGTCGTGGTCATGGCGGTCACCAGGTCGGACGGTCCATCGACGGTCGTCGCACCGACGTCGACCAGCACGACGACGACTCCGCCACCGGCACGACGACTCGTCGACGGCTTTCGCGGAGGTTCGAACGTCTCGTTCGCCTCGGGCGAAACCGCCACCATCTCGATGGCCGTCGACGACGGAATCCTGACTGTCATCATCGAGGACGTGGTGATCCGGCCGTTCGGCTTCGGCAAGGACCCGACCCAGGACGGCGAGATTCCGTCCGAGGAGTCGGCGCGATCGAACTGCACCAATGCACAAGCCCTGCCGGCCTCGCCGACTCTCGAAACCACCGTTCCGCCGACCGACTACCAGATCAGACTGGTTGACGCCTCGGGTGAGCGGCCCGACATCGCGGTGGGCGAAGTGATCGTCGACGCCGAGTTCGAGTTGTTCAGTTCGATCATCGAGGAATGCGCCACCGCCCCGTTCCTGCCCGATGGCCGACTGTCGGTCGACACTCGCCTCTTCCGCGCGTCCCAATCATTCGAATTCGACGAGATCGACTTCGCGGACGGACTGGCGGGGGCGTCCGAGTGGAGAGTCGAGATCTCGCGTCAGGTGCCCGGACAGACCCTCGATGTCGGAACCTTCGACCAACCGATCGTGTTCCCCACCGTCATCGCCCCAAACTGACACCACCAACACCCGTGTTTCTGGTGCGGGATCTTCACCCCAGGGGTGAAGATCCCGCACCAGAACAACACTGGAAAGAGACCTGAACCACGATGTGGTGGGCGAGGGGGGACTTGAACCCCCACGTCCTTGCGAACACTGGCACCTGAAGCCAGCGCGTCTGCCATTCCGCCACTCGCCCGAGTAACAGAACCGGAACGGTATCGCCCGGTCCGGGGTGACCCCAACCCCCCGTTCACGGCCTCGCCGAGCCCGATACCCTTGGCACTCCTGTGGGATTGCAGTCAATCGAGGACGGTGTGGGAGAAATGGTCGACGGTGTGTTCCGACGGGCGCTCCGCAGCAACGTGCGTCCGATCGAGCTCGGACGTCGACTCGTCCACGAGATGGACGACAAGCGCACGGTCGACTCGCAGGGCCGCCGCATCGCTCCCAACGTCTTTCGCTTCCGTCTCAACCCGGCCGACATCGAGCAGCTCGCTCCGGTGATGTCCGCTCTCGAGAACGAACTCGTCGAGGCGGCCAGGGAGTACGCCAACGACGAGGGCTACCACCTCATCGGATCGGTTGCCGTCACGCTCACCGGCGACGAAACCGTGAAGTCGGGACGGATCACCATCTCGTCGGAGACGCGCGACTCTGCCGCTCCATCGGGTTCGCGCGGCGCGGTGCTCGTGTTGCCGGGAGGCAAACGCACCGACATCGGCCCGACGTCGGTGGTGATCGGACGCTTGCCCGAGTGCGACGTCACCTTCGACGATCCGAACGTGAGCCGCCGCCACGCCGAGATCCGTTTCGTGGCCGGCGGGTGGGCGGTGGCCGATCTCGGCTCGACCAACGGAACGCTGGTGAACGGCACACCCATCACCGACGAGCGCGCGTTGCGCGACGGTGACATCGTGTCGATCGCCAGCCACTCCATCAAATTCGAGGTGGCCTGAGCCGATGAGCGACCAACTGCTCGGCCTCCTGAAGTTGCTGCTTCTCGGCGCCCTGTATCTCTTCTTCGCGCGCGTTCTCTGGGCTGTTTGGTCGGAGGTGAAAGTGCCGGCGGTGGTGAATCGGGTGCCCTCCCCCGCGAGTGACGGCAACCTCCGAGCCGAGGTGAGTCGACGTCACCGGATCACCGACGTGCTCGTGCTGAAACCCGACACGATGAAGGGTCAGCACATCGAGTTCGACGGACGACCGATCGTTCTCGGACGCGACGGCGACTGCACGGTCGTGCTCGACCACGACGATCACGCGAGCCGTCACCATGCACGGATCTCCGTGCGCGACGGTCGAGTGGTGATCGAAGACCTCGGCTCCACCAACGGAACCATCGTGAACGGTGCGCGTATCGACCGCGAGCATCATCTCGAACCGGGCGATCGTTTCCAGATCGGCGGCTTCGTCGCCGAGGTGCGTCGATGATCCGCACTCGAGGTTGGGCCGCCACCGACGTCGGTCGAATTCGCGACGGCAACGAGGACTCCTTCGTGTGCATCGACGGGCTCTACTTCGTGGCCGACGGGATGGGCGGTCACAGTGCCGGTGAGGTCGCGAGCGACATCGCGGTCCGCACACTCGAGCGCATCTACGGCGCGTCTCCCGAGGGCTTGAACCACCCCGACATCGTGGAGGCCGCTATCGAGATGGCCAACATGGCCATCTTCAGCGAGTCGATGGCCGATTCCGCCAAGACCGGCATGGGCACCACGCTCACCGGTCTGGTGGTGTCCGACGCCGCCGCGCATCGCGTGATCGTGGCCAACGTCGGCGATTCGCGCACCTATCTCTGGCGTCACGGCGAGTTGCGCCAGGTCACCAAGGACCATTCGCACGTGCAGAACCTCGTCGACCGGGGTGCCATCACCCGCGCCGAGGCCCGTGTTCACTACCAGCGCAACATCGTGTTGCGGGCGATGGGCATCGAGCCCACCATCGAAGTCGACACTTTCGAGGTCGACGTCGAGATCGGTGATCGCTTCGTGGTGTGCA
>Ga0129333_10002866_pt1 | contig 16152 bp, 35 predicted proteins | sample CPB6_08_DNA_FD_94474 | JGI IMG/M metagenome (GOLD analysis project Ga0129333, IMG submission 94474) | Freshwater to marine salinity gradient microbial communities from Chesapeake Bay, USA - CPBay_Sum_0.6_0.8_DNA | ecosystem: Environmental > Aquatic > Marine > Coastal | place: USA: Chesapeake...
CTCGAATCCTTCGATGTCATTGGCTTTGACCCATCGTTGTTTTTCCTCGGCGTACCAGTCGTCGTCGAAGTAAGCGTTCTCGAACCAGTTGAGTTCTTTGACCGACTCGGGGGAACTCTTTTTTGCTTGGTTCCACGCCGAGTACCACTCCATCGACTCCTCGAACGACTCGGAGGAGATTCCGAACCGGTGCTCCGTCGTACCAGAACCCGTGCCCCAGATGTCCTTGAAACCCTGCATGAAGGCGCATTCGTCGTAGATGATGGCGGTGGCGCGTGCGCCACGAGCGGTCTTGGACGAGGTCGATTCGCCGGTGATCTGGGCGGTCGAGGCCGGATTGCGCAGCATCAGCTTGAGCCGATGCTCGTCCTTCTTGAAGTTCTCGGGGATCATCCATCGCGGGGTCCACAGCATGAAGAAGTCGAGCTTGCCGAACAGGGAGTCGATGTCGAGCGGTTTGTCGACGAGATCCTCCTTGCGGCTGACCATCTTGATGCGCCAAGGACGGAACAGCCATGCCCAGTAGGCCACCGCCGCCGCCGTCCATGACGCACCGAGACCTCGTGCCTTGGTCACATAGCCGTCCATCGGCCTCGGGTTCGCCATCGTCTCCACCATCCATTGGATGAGTTCGACTTGAAAGGCGAACGGCACGTAGGGTTTGACCACATCCTCTTCTGCCCTGACTCGCGGCTCTTCGATCCACAGCCACATGGCGACAAAGTAGGCGGGGTCCTCGGCGCAAAGCGCCATCTCGTCCTCGCGTGCGGTCGGATTGTCGGCGCAGAGGGCGTGGATCCGGTCCCGGAGGATCGTCACCTCGTCGCGCCATTGCCGCCATTCCTCCCGCCAACGGGGGTTGGTGTCGTCGTTTCCGGGGACCCGGCCCAATCCATAGGGCTCAAGCCCGTGGATGAAGGCGTCGGGCATCAGGCGGAAACCTCCGGAATGGGGTCGAAGTCGCCGCAGAAGTGGGTCGCCTCGGTCAGCAGGACCGCGTCGTCGGCGATCACCATCGCCTTCGAGTAGTCATTCTGCTGGGCGTTCTGACATTCGCCCCAATCGTCTTCGTCGGTCTCGTTGCGGACCCACCACGCGCAGTTTTGGCAGGAAATGTTGCCTTCAGCAAAAAGTCGTCCCATTACATTGGGGTGTTTGTCGGGTAATACCCGGGTCGGTACCAATTGCTGCTGATGCCCGGCTGCTTGTTTTGTTGCATATAGTTGATGATCCACTCGGGCAAAAATCTGTAATCCATGTTGTAAACGTTATTGTTTCCACCCAAACCCGGAATAAGGGGAGGTCGCTCAGTTCCGGTAACGTGCATCCAAGGGGGGGTTGGTTGAGGGAGTGGCATATAACCGTACTGACCACCGAAGCGCAATTGTGGTGGTGGACTGTACGAACCGTCTTCCCACCGCTGGTACCCAGCCTGACCAAGCAGGGTCGGGTTGGCGACCGCAGCCCCGCCAGCAGACTGCATGGCGTTGGCGTCGACCGTGTCATACGCCGGTGGCTTGACCTGAGACGGCGGGACATAGGTGCTTCCCGGAACATAATTTGACGGTGGTTGCTGAGGCGGTGGCGGCATCATCCCATTTGGCATAGTGACCTCATTTCTCCATAACGTACGAACAACAGCGGCGACAGACCTTCGTGCCGATGGGGGCTTGAGCCCAGTCATGGCCTTTGTCCCGGCAGAGGCGGTGGCGTTGCATCCGTTCCTCTCCGGTCAGGTCCTCGTTCCATTCGCCGATCAGCGCGTCCCACTCCTCGAAGGTCAACCGTTTCTTGGTGAGCATTCGGGCGATGGCTTGCTGATGCAGGCGGTCAACCTCGTCCGGTGACAGGTTGCGCAACGCCTCGTCGTCAAGACGAAGGGGGCTGCGCCGCCTAGTCACGGTGTTGTGCGTACCGGTCCGCGAGATCGCGGAGAGTAACGCGCTTGTCCATCTCTCGACGGATCTCGGCAAGTCGGTTGAAGTGGAGATTGTTGTAGGTGGCCCCCCGTCCGTACCCGTCCGGCCTCGGCAGGAGGCCCTTGGTCACGTACCGGTGGATCGTTGCTCTCGACACCCCGAACTCGTGAACGAGCTCGTCAATGGTCCAAGAGGTCTTTCCCATACGGCGTCTCTCCGTTGACAACCCTACACAGGAACGTGCTCCTGTCGTTGTCACAATGGGGACGCAAGCATTGACATCGTAGCACAAGATGGATTATCGTTCTTGTCCTAACGTCATACCGAGGTGGTCATCTTCCTTGGTAAGGTGTCTAGGTCCCGGCCATGAACCCTCCGCGTGTGCCGGGCTCCGTCGTCTCTGACCGCCGCAAAGGGCGGCGGAGGCGGCGGAGATTCAACTGAATATCACCGGAAAGCGACTGATACCGGCGGACAGCGAAGAAGTCGCCCCAAAGCCCGAGGCCCCAGTGGGACGCAGACGGGTTGGGATCGCCGTGTGCGTTACGAACCGCATGCGGCACAAATTGACGTTCGATGCCGTGGACTGTGAGCGGCCTGAAGTTCCCGTGGGTCACAGATCGGGGTTTCCCCGAGGGTGGGGGCAGGGATGTCCTGTCCTCTTGAAGGGAGAACAGTTTCTTTTTCCCCCGCCGCCCCCGCCTCCGCCCCGAACTGGCGGCGGGGGAGGGGTGGACATCGACTATCGGCGTATGCTATAGTCCTCACAGATCGCTGCAAGACACCACAGCGGTCGAACCCACAGAACTCCGGGCTGCACCCGCCTCCGCAGCTCGGTTTTCCCCGATGGAGGGTTGGGGGAAAGAAGAAAACGACCGGATGGCCCCCACATCCGGTCGTTTTCTTATTGTCGTTCCGCTTCGAGCCGCTCTCGCTGGCGTTTTGCCCGGTCTTGGGCTGTCAATCCTTCTTCTATGGAAGCGTTGCCTGCTGGCATTACCCTCGGAGCAAGCTGCGCCCCCTCAGATCTGGCCCCAGCAGTGCCCAAACCCCGCAGATTGACCACATCTCTGGCCGCATTCAGCCGGTTGAGCATGATTCCGGGGCCTAATTTGTCCAATTCCCCGCTCAACGCCGCCGCGTAGGTCTCCAAAGCCAAGTCGGTCAGCGCCACCAGCCTCGCCGTGTGCCGTGTTTGGATGTGCGGGAAGTTTTCGGCGATGGCTTGGTCGGCTTTGACCTCCCATGCATGGTCCTTTATCCAACGATGGACGGTGGGTTTGGAGGGAACTGGGCCTAGGTCGTCGTTCCAGTTCTCCTCGATCAATTTCATGGCCCGAGCAAGGTTCCGATCCGCGTAAATCCAGTATGCGAAAGCCAATTCTCGGGCTTCCTCGTCGTAGCGGATGGCTCTTGGGTTGGTGGAATGGGTGGAATCAGTCATTCCGCTATTGTACCAGCCGGTTTTCGGGGGGATGAGCACGAATCGAGCTGGGATCCCTGACCATTTCTGGTACCGGTAAACCCACAAACTAACAACACAAACACACAAACAATCTCATACCCAATCAGACAGGCAAACGCACTCAAAGCCGTGCAGGCTCTCGTGTGTTGTGTGGGGTGTGTGTGCTGTGTGTGCGTGACCATTAGTCAAGTGTGGTGTGTCTGTCTGTCAATGATGTATAGATTTGCCTAGGATTTCTGGGGGAGAATCTGGGTAAACCTAGGTATGCGCGTGACCGATAGTCAAGCGAACGTGACTGCGAGTCATGCATTTGCAAACGTGCGCGCGCGATATCGCCTGCCTGCCCGGGCGCATTATGCGCGGGGGAGACACGCTGGGGGGCGCGTTGCCCGTGTGTCAGCCGCGTGATCCGCCTGTGATCCGCCCACGAGCCGAGGCCGAAAACGGGGTGCCGCGAAAAAACATACTACGTATCCGGTCGAAAATCCGGCGTTTGGTGTGATTGTGCCACGGCGATTTTGCCGGATCGTTCGAGGAGGGCCCAACGGCCATGTCACACAACAACGCAGTGTCCCCGTTTACTTGCCCGGTCTGCAACGGCCACGGTCGCTACTGGGTCCAGCGCGTTCGCCCCGGTGGCGAGCACGACATCGACGCGTGGATCCCCACGTCAGATGAGCCGCGTGACCTGCCGTGCTTCGGCTGCGACCGCACGGGTCGCCTGTCGGCCTCCGGCCAGCATGCACGCAAGGCTCTGGAGGCCATGGCGGCCACCATGTTCGGCGAAGCCGATGTCGACAACGACGGCCACCCGGTCATCTACGAGCAGGGCGGAGCCCTGTAACGGCCATCGGGATCGGCCATAGGCCATGGCGGGTAGCGATCGTGCTACCCGCCGACATCACGCAGTCCGGAGGACCACACGCCATGTCGAAAGCCAAGTTCGCCCTGCAGAAAACCACCGTTGCCACCGCCGCCATCGCCGGACGCGCCATCACCGAGGCGCAGCGCAGCCCGGAGGGCGGCACGCTATGCCCCTTCACGGGCGAGGTGCCGAACATCCCCTACGGCTACTGGGTCGGTGGCCGCATCCCAACCCTGCGCACCAGTCCGGAGGACTTGCACATGGGGTTGGCACGGAGCGTTGATCGGCTTGTCCGGGAGGGTCGCCGGGCATGCCGCGTGTCCGGCTGGAAGCCGGTCGGCATCGGCTGGTGGCGGGATGCCAACGGCACCACGCACTGGGACGTGAGTACGTGGGTCGGAGACCTCGCCGAGGCGCTGGCGCTGGGCCGCAAGCGAGGGGAGATCGCCATCTGGGACATCGCCGGGAATCGTGAGATTCCCGTGGCAGCGTAAGGCTGCATCCGGGTAGAAGTAGGGACAAATTCCCTACTTCTACCCGATTTTTTTTTGTCCTCGGTACGGCGGGATCGGCACGGCGGGATGGTAGGGACGTAGTCCCACCCATCCCGGGGTCGACGCCTGCGCATCGAATCACGCGGACATGTGACATGGAGGCGCAGCGTGGGTGAAAGAGAGGTCGCCGCGAAAAAACCACCCCCTATAGGGGTGAGGTATGGAAAATCGGGGTTCGGTATGGTAGTTGTGGGGTCCGGCGGCGGACCGAACGGCTCAGGAGGTGCGGCATCGACGCAGTGCTAGCGGTGCAGTTGGCGTTGTTCGGGTTGCTCTGGTGGGGTGCCCGGTGGGTGGATCAGGAGGCGAAGCGCAAGCGGAACACGAGGTAGCACGGTCACGAAGATGGGGTCAGGCAACAGGGCTTGACCCCTTCAGGGTCAGGAGGTGTGACATAGCGAATCACTGGCACGTCGGCACTGTCGGCAACAATCCTTCGGATATCGAGGCGGCTTTCGCCGGTCGCAAGAGCGCGGTTCGCTGGGAGCCCGGTTTCTACGAAACCGAAGCGGCGGCCAACGCATGGGTCGACGAGCAGTTGTCCAACGCCGAGGACGACTACGAGGGCGGTGATCTGCGCCATCCCGTGGCGGCACTCTGCATGGACCCGGACTGCACGGACGGTCCGGAGGACGACGACTTCGAGGCGCAGTTCTTGGCGGCTAAAGCCGAACTCGCCGACGGCTTAGTCGCGGTTCACAACGAGTTGGAGCAGTTGTTCGCGGCGTTGGAAGCCATGGGCTTCGAGGAGGTGGAGATCGTCGACGACGAGGGTGAGCCACTGCCTGTCGGCAGTGTCCGGACGTTCGAGCGCAAGGACTAGCACGGTCACGAGGACGGGGTCGGCCATCGGGGTCGACCCCTTCGGGGTCAGGAGGTGTGACATCGAGATCATCGAGACAACGGTTCACCAGCAGATCATCTGCGAGTACTGCGGGACTTCGTCCTTCATCCCTTGCCCGTTCGAGGGCTACGTGCAATTCGTCAGCGGCGTTCCCGCATACGAGGCTCTACCGAGCCTGACCGAGGATCAGCAGTTCTTCCTCGACGAGCAGATATGCCCGATGTGCGCTCACGAAGGAGGTGAGTAGTGACCACGCAGTACGACGACCACGGCAATCCGATCATCCTCTCCGAGGATGAGTACGCCTCGCTGAGCAGCGAGGACAAGGCGGAGTATCGCTATGCGATCTGCATGGCATGGTGCCACGCCTTCGGCGATGAACTCTGCACGGAACACTGCGCGGTCGGGATGGAGGTGATCAGTGGCAAGTAAGGCGATGACGTTGGACGACGTGCTATCGGAGATCGACGAGCACAGCGACACGCTCTGGCATGCGCTCAAGGAGCTGCAGGGGTGCGCGAGGCAGATCAAGCACTACGGCTTCGACATCGACGATCCCTTGGATCGGATTCACGATGCGGTGGCGACGCTCACGGACATCTGGGATGCGGCGTACGAACACGCTCACGAGGAGGGATAGGCAGCATGATGGAGCACTACCACGTCGGGTACTACGAGCAGTACGAACGCGGCAAGTACACCCATGTGGGTGACGAGGAGTCGTGCTACGAGACGCTGGATCAGGCGATGCGTGCGGCTGATTGGCTGGACGAGTACCTCGGTGAGGACAACACCGACGAGTGGCAGTTCACCCGGGCGTTTCACTACAAATGCGAGGACGACGTGTGCGAGTTGTTCGAGAGATGCCAACGCGAAAAATAATCCCCTTCGGGGATCTTGTGGTAGTATCGGCGTTCGCTATGCTAGTTGTGGGTCACCGATTGGCGGTGGCCCGTCGTCGTTGGAGGGTCACGGCATGACGGAGCGAATGGTGTTCGGCGTTGGATTCGGGTACCCGGGCAGCGTCGATTACACGGTGGTCGGCGTGTTCGACACGCAGGAGGAGGCGGCGGAGGCGGCGGTGCGCGAGGTCGAAATGTACCTCGACACATTCCCGGGTTCCACCCTCACCTTTCAGGAGGCGGAGCAGGTCGATTGGTGGATGAATCCCGATCAATCCCGCACAGGTCCCGTCACTTGGCCGAGCAAGGGGGTGTTCAGTTGGCTGGTCTACGTCCTCTGCGAGAGCGGGAGGTCGATTGGCTACGTCGACATGGTGTCGATGAACGCGGACTCGCCGGAGGCGGCGGACTACATCAACGCTCAGGAGGCGAACTGATGACGAGCACCGAGACAACGTTCATGTATGTGGCGATGTGCATGGGATGTGGCGACATGAAAGCGTACGACATCCCGACCGACGGGTACACGAAGTGGAAACACGGCGTGAAAATCCAACTCGCCATGCCGGATGTTGACAAGGCGATCCGCGAGTTCCTCAAGACGCAGATATGCGGCGACTGCTGGGACGCGATGTTCGCGCTGTTCGAGGGCGATGACAAGGATGTCACACCACCATCTCACGTACCCCCCGTAACAGAGTGAGGGGGGTACGCGAGAAGGTGGGTGAGGAGGTGAGCATGAAGGACGACGTGATCGTGTTGACGATGGACTGCGACGACGATGTCGGCGGCGACTACGACACCCGGGTTTCGGCGTGTCACTGGTGCGGTGCGTTGAGTCACCCGGACTCGCAGTACCTGTACCACGGCGACCGTTACTGCGAGGTCTGTGCGGATGACCTTGGGATCACGAGTTGGTGGACGAGACGAGCACATGTGGAGGTGCCCTCATGAACGGGATTGACTGGGATCGTTTGGCGTTCAATGCGCAGCAGGTCGATCAGTTGCAGCAGGAGTTCATTGCCAACTGCAAGCAGATCGACGAGGCCCTGCTGGACGTGTTCAGGATCAGCGGCGGGCTGTCCTTCTACGACAAGGAGTGCGGAGGTGTGATCGAGAGTCGTGCTCGTGAGATGCGGCAGGCGTTGTCGGCATTGCGCGACGAGAGTCGCCAGTTCGTGAGGGCAGTGGCAGACATGCAGTTCCACATGGACAAGAAGCAGGAGGTGGCGTGATGAATTGGGACACGATCAACGGGTTCTCATCCGACTTGACCACCAAGGCGGCGGCGGCGAGGGTCGCCCTCCGGGATGTCAAGCGGGTGATCGAAGGGGTTTGGGAGTACACGGAAGGCGAGGTGTCGGCAGACGTGTCGAGGCAAATCGACAAGTTGCATAGCGACTTGGTCGAGTGCATCTACGACTTGGTCGAGATCGAGGACAAGGTGGAGGTGATCCTGAACGAGTTGATGGATCAGGTGTACATGGCGAAGGCGGAGGGACGAGCATGAACGACAACCAGCAGATCGTGGACAAGGCGGAACGTCAATGGGTCAAGGCGGAAGCGGAGGTGTATCGGGCACTTCGTGACTTGGCCGACGCAGCGACGGTTCTTGGTGAGTTGATCGACACCGACCCCAACTACATCAGTGACATTGATGCACTGGAAGACAAACTTGCCCATTACATCGATTATGAGTTCATGATTGCGGTGGATGAGGCGTCCGATCAAGCGTCGGAGGTGCAGGAATGATCGGGCTTCGGTATGAGGTGTTCATGATCCCGACCAGCAAGGCGGGTGATGACGAGGTGAGCGTGGAGATATGCGCCGACATCGACCGTGCCATCGAGCTGGCGGACGGGTGGTGCCGGGACATGAACGCTCACAACGCATTCGTCGTGGACCGCGAGACCAAGCAGCGGGTCTACGAGGCGGAGGGCACGGGCCCGTTCCGCATACCACGAGGGACAGACCCGAACGCCGGGCTGAAGGAGGACGAGTAGATGAAGCGGCGATACGGAATCCGCGTGATCAATATCTACGAGGTCGAAGTTGAGCACGACCCTAGCGAGTTCGATCCCCCGCACAACATTCCCCGGGTTGATCGGTTGGCCCGGGCGTTCATTGATGGGGACTCGCGTCTCTTGTCGGACGGGTGGGAAGGGATGAACACGAAAGGGGACCCGGAGTTCCGCCGTCTTTTTGGGTTCGACATTGTCGATTCGTGGCAAGTGGACGAACTGGTCGAGGGCGATACGTGGTTTGGCGAGTGGGGCGAGGAGGTGAAGGGTGAGCAAGGGCAGTAGTTCCCGGTACTGGGCGTTGGTGGTCGACGAGCCCGAGGATGGCGTGCGACCCGTGTCGTTCCCGGTGTGCCGCAAGTGTGCTCACGATCCGCTTGTGCGTCGTGAGGCGGAGACGAGTTGGGGTGTGTGGCCCGTGTACCCCGTGCCGCTGGAGATCGTGGCGCACCGCCGGGCCGAGCGATGCAGCGAGTGTGATCGACCGCTGTTGGTCGAGCCGACGTACACCACGCCGTCGATGTTCGGCGGCAACGAGTACGACTACGTCGAGAAGGATGGCAACTAGACATGTGCAGCGAATACAACGGGTGGACGAACTACGAGACGTGGGCCTGCAACTTGGAACTGTGCGACGACATCGTGCAGGGATGGCGCGAGGACGGGGTGCGGTTCGACACCGTGGGCGACCTGAAGGAAGCGCTCAAGGACACCGTCGAGGAACTGTTCGAGCAGCAGCGATGCGTGGCAGGCGCGGAGTTCCTGCACTCATGGGCGATGCGTGCGATTGGAGCGGTCGATTGGTGGAGCATCGCCCGGGCTTACGAGGAAGAGATGGTCGGCGTCGAAGGTGCCGCCTCTCCCACGTAATGCCTGAACAGGGTGAAGGCATTACGTGGTGAGAGGAGGCAGGCATGGGTATGTACAAGGCAGTTGGCATGTTGTCGTTCGGGGTGGAGGTGTGGTTCGACTTCGAGGTCGACCCCGACGCACCGGAGTACACGGCGCAGGACGAGGCCGAGCGGGCAATCATGGCGCGGCTTGAGGAGTGGTTCATGCAGCCGAGCAACCAAGAGATTCAGGATTCGGTTTGCGTGATGAAGTGGGATGTCCACCGCTTGGAGGACGAGAACGGCTGGGAGGTAGAAGACTGATGGCGGAGATCGAGCGGAGTCACGGCAACGTCCGAGTGCGGATCAACTTCAGCCGCACCATCAAGCAGGGATGGGCGGATGACACCACGGTCGAGGTGGACATGCCCGTCGGTGAGGCATGGGACTACGAGTTGCGTCAGGCCATCCTGTTCGCCCGGCAGATCGCCGAGTCGGAGGTGGCGATCCGCAATGCACGGGACGGTTACCCGAAGGAGGCGTTCGAGTAGATGGACGAGTGGATCGACTACCTGATAGCGCAGTGTCAGCGGATGGTGAAGGGGGAGCAGGTGACGCAGGACGTGAACCTGTACTTGGAGGTGATGTCGCTGTGTGGTCCGGTGCTGGGCGAGGACGAGGAGGACGAGTACACCGGAGAGTGTATCTGGTGTAACGGCACGGGCGGCGACTATGACTCGTACGGTCACATGTTCCGAAGTGTGTGTGGTGCTTGTGGAGGAAAGGGGAGCAGATGATGCAGGTCGCAACCGAGAAGTACCCAATCGAATACATCCGCCACCTGCAATGGTGCGAGGAGATGCTTGCCAACTATGTCGATGCGGTCGACGAGGTGGTCCGACATTGGGAGGCTCACGACGACGAGTCGATGAAGAAACTGTCTCAGGCCATATGGCAATTGACCGAGACCGCCGACAAGTTTCACGACGATTGCGAGAAGGAGGCGTGGAAGGGATGACAGACGCTGCATTCTGGGACAAGATCGAGGCACTGATGACCCTTGCCGCCCGAGCCGGGACGCAGGGCGAGGCGGAGGCGGCGACCGCAGGCATCCATCGCCTGCTCCTCAAGCACAACCTGACCATGCTCGATGCCGAGCGCAGGGTGAGCAACGCACCGGCCAAGTCAGCGGTGGTGCAGCGGGAGATGTGGGTGAGCCGTGATCGTTGGCGCAGTGGGTTGTACGCCCAGCTTGCCTCCGCCAACATGTGCCGTGTCTTGCAAGCACGGAACCGGGATGGGTCGTACGTCTATGTCATCGGCCATCGGCAGAACGTCGAGGCGGTCGAGCGTTTGTACGAGTTGTACGAGCCGCTGGTCGAGCGCATCCCGCTCACCATCGAGATCCCGTACGGCGAGAGCACGCTGTCGTACCGCACCGGGTTCCGCAATGGCATGGTCGACGGCATCGGCGCACGGCTGAGAGAGGAGATGGATCAGGCAGAGCGAAACGATTCGCAATCCAGTGCGTTGGTACCGCTGTTGAAGAAGGAGGTGGACACATGGGTTGACCAGAAGTACAACAGGCTCCGCAGGGACACGCCGACTCGGACACGGGTTCGTTCGGCGTACAGTAGCGGGTACAGTGTGGGCAAGTCGCTTGAAGCACGGAAAGAGGTGAAGGCATGAGTGAAGTTCGCAAGAAGTTTGTGGCGAAGTCCGACCACATCAGCGAGGAGATGTTCGGTGTGACGCTGGCGCGATGTTTCCTGAGCGATGCCGAGACGCAGATCGACATCTTCACCAAGGGCGATGGAGGCAATCAAAGCGTGGCGACAATCGAGGTGCTACTTGGGGACAAGGACCGCGTCTCCCCGCCGCATACATTTGACATGCGTGGGACCACGTTGTTTGTCAATGCACTTGGTGTCGACGAGATCGTGGCGTACTCCGGATTGTGGGATTACCCGGAGGACGAGGCCAAAGTGTATGGCATTCCCAGTGGAACCTATGGGTCCATCTGGTTTGTCAAGGGGAACGAAGTGCTGGACAGCGCATGGTTCGACACGTTCCGCGATGTGCTCACGGTGTGCGGCGTGAAACCTACGAGCGATACTGCGGTGGCGAACGGCAAGGCGTGGGCTCGATGGGAGGTTGACGGAACCGTGGAAGTGAGCAAGGCCATCACCAGACTGACCATGCCGATCAACATCTTGTAACCCACTGGTATACGGGTATCGGGATCGGGTATACTATGCTGGGGTACCCGATCCCGGAAAGGAGCGAGGCGCATGGTGTTGTACAGGCAGAAGCAGAAGGAGGAGATGTCCTTTGGACGAGGCGAGTGGGTGGCACAGCAACGGGCGAAGGGGCTGGACATGGCCGGTACCTACGACGGGATGATCGTGTTCGGAAAGGTGGACTCCAAGGGCGGGACGCTGGAGTTGGTGACCAACCGGGTCGGGCCGTGGATGAAGTTGGAAACAGCGCGTGTCTCGGTCCCGTTCGAGGCAGTCGAAGAGTTGATGCGCTTCGAGAGGGCGCGTCTGATTGTAGGAGAGTGAGCATGAGCGAGACGTTGACAGACACGGAGTTGATCGACCGGGTGTGGGAGGACTGGAGTTCTCGCTTCGGCGGCGACGTGTCCGCTAAGTACACACCCGATGACGTGGACGATGACCTGTTCGGGATCGCCGACCTGTACCTCCGTGGGTACGAGGGGACGTTCGAGTTCCTTGTGTCCCTGCAAGAGGACGTGGTCACGAATGGCAAGCAGCTCACGCCCGGGGCGGCCAAGGGCGTGCTCAACTGCATGGTCGCCGATGCCAAGCGCACTCGTGGCATCACGGGTGGCGGCGGAGGCAAGCCGCTCAAGAGCATCCCTGAGTTCGGATGCTATGCGGTCGGGGTCGACGGGTACGTTGACCTGTATCGGGTGAAGTCGTGGCTCCCCAAGGATTCCGACACCGAGTTGGTGATGGTCGAGGGGCAGAACGTGCCGGACTCCATGTACCTGTGGGGCATGGTGGCCGTGATCAACCCGGACACCATGACGTACAACATCCGCTCGAAGATCACGGACGAGGTGATGCGTGAGTCGGCACGCATGCTGATCGAGTCCACACCCAAGCAGCGGGTCGAATACTCGAAGGCGTATCAGGTGGAGACGGGGCGTGATCCGCTCACCAACAAGGTGGTGGACAAGCAGGTGGCGAAGAAGGCGGCGGCGAAGAAAGAGCCGTCGTTCTAGGAGGTGGCATGGAGGACATCGGGTACAGTCTGGATCAATTGTCGGATCAGTTGATTGGCAAGGTGGTCGTGGACTTCAATCGTTCATTGTTGCATCTTGCCGAACTTGCCGACCGTTGGGAGGCAGAGATCAGCGTGTACCGTGACTGGCATGGCATCGCCATGAAGTCATCGAGCATGAAGGAGGTGTGCCGCGTGCTCGGGTACACCGAACTGTTTGCGGAGTTCCAAAGCGCCTTCGATCATTCGACGTCGATGGAGGAGCGCAGCAAGGAGGCCCTTGAAGAGATCGCCAATCACATCTTCAACACGGTGGTCCGAGTTCGAGCAGTGTGCGGGTATCACCCGGAGCGCAAGCAGTACAACTGCCATGTGAACTACCGTGACTCGTGGCCGCCAGACTTGGCCCCGTCCACAAGAGACGTGGTGATCACGGCCATCGAGTACCGTGGCACACTGGTGGCACACAAAGAGCGTTACAAGCGGGCAGAAGCAGCATAGAATCGTACCTATCTGTACCCGTTTACCCCCGTGTTTACGCCAAGTTTGACATGATGGGCATGAGTATTCCCCGCGAATAACTGGCGTCAACACGGGGGTTTCATCCTTGAGTGGCACACAAGTGGCACACTTTTTGGAGGAACCCCATGACCGAACGCGCCCTCGGGTGGCGACCACCCGTTGATCGCACCCACGAAACCACGTACGCCATGCGCACCATCGGCGTGCCGTCGCTGCCGACCCCGGTGGTGATTGGCATCCCGTGGTACACGAACTTCGACCGACCGCAGCGTGATCCCGCTCTCATGGACGTGTACTGGATCGGTCGTGGTGACCTCGGCTCCGTGCGTGGTGGACACTGTGTCTGCCTCCGTCCCCCTAGCCGGGCCGAGATCGTCGGCACATGGCAGCACTACAACCAGAACAGCGAGGGCGCATGCGTCGGGTTCGGGTCGAGCCGTGCCGCAGGCATCATGAACCGCAGGCTGTACGACGGGTTCGCGCTCTATCACGAGGCGCAGAAGCGTGACCCGTGGCCCGGGGAGAACTACTCGGGGACCAGCGTCAACGCCGGGATGCAGACGCTTCGTCAGGTGGGGGCGTGGCCGATCAAGAACGGAGCCGTGACCGGACCAGTGCTCAAGGACGGGATCATGTCCTACTCGTGGGCGGCGAACGCCGACGAGGTGGCGAAGGCGTTGCACAGCACGGAGGGATTCGTCCGCATCCTGAACTCGTGGGGGCGTGGCTACCCCTACGAGGTGCGCATGTCGCTGGAGACGCTCGACTTCCTGCTCGGGCTGGAGGGAGAGGCGGCGATCCCGATTGACCGACCGGGTCAGTCCAAGGTCCGACCGAGCAAGGATGCCAAGGTTGCCGACGCTGCGACTGACAGCGAGTCGTCCGGCTTGGCGTAAATCTGGGTTGTCACCACGCTGCGATGGCCGAGTCGCTGTTGCAGTGTGGTGATCGGGACCCCCTCGCTCACGAGGATGGATGCGCTGGTGTGGCGCAGCCCGTGGAAGGAGAGCGGACGCACACCGGACTGACGGATCAGGCGCTGGAAGATCTCGCGCACCGGCTGCGTGGTCACGGGCTTGATCGGCGGATGACCCGGGTACACCCACCCATTGCCTGACCTGCTGGGCTCGACCGAGAGCAGGGCGGCGAGGGCGGGGGACATCGGGACAACACGGGACACCCCACCCTTGGGCGTGCCGACGGTCTTGCTCCCCCGCTCGTCGGTGGTGCGGGTCCGCTGGATCACGATCCTGCCCGAGTCGAAGTCGATGTCGTCCCAGCGCAAGGTCAGGGCCTCGCCGATCCGCATCCCGGTTTCCAACAGCATCCAGAACAACGACTCATATTGCGACCCCTTGCAGGTGGTGAGGAACGCCGCCGCCTCCGCCGCCGTCCATGGCTCCGTCTCCTTCGGCTTGCCGGAGATGACGATCCGCTTGGCGGGGTTGCTGGTGATCATGCCGAGGTCGACGGCGAGGGAGAGCATCGACTTGAGCATGATCATGGTGTTCTCGGCGGTGGTCGTTGCGTACTTGGAGGTGAGATGGTTGGCGAACTGCTGCGCTTGAACAGGGCTGAACTTGTCCATCCGGATGCCGCCGAGGACAGGGTCGACACGCTTGTCGAATGCCAATGTGTAGATGTTGATCGACCTCGGCTTGATCCCCTTCGCCACCCGCTCCGGCAGGTACACCTGATGGAAGAACTCGCGCATCGTCATCGAGCCCTCGTTCGAGCGGCGGTTCCCGGTGCGCAGCGAGGCGACGGCGAGTTCGCAGTCACGCTTGGTCGGCTTCGCCACCCGACGTTGGATGCGGCGACCCGTGACCGCATCGAACCCGAGCGAGACCCGGGCCGTCCATGTCCCCTCGCTATTCTTTCGGCAGATCATCCGGGCCTTCCCATGACAGCGTCATCTCCGGTGTCTTGCGCAACTCGCCGACCATCCCCCGCACCACGAGCACGGCCATCACCATCGTGGCCGGGTCGTAGGAGAGGAGACGCTTCAGTTCATCCCACTCACGGGCCACCGATCCCGGGGTGTCGCCGCCGACGACGTTCACCCCGAGTTCGTCCGGCGTCAGTTCCCCGGCGGCGAGGATCAGGTCGACGTGCGACACGCCGAGTTCCTGCGCCAACGCCCGTCGCACCCATGCGGTGGGGAAGGTGGTGCGCCCCCGCTCGATGTCGCTCAGGTTCCCCTGTGCGATGCCGCACCGGGCGGCAAGCTCCTGCTGAGTCAGGCCGAGGTCGGTTCGACGCTGCCGGACGAAGTCGCCAAGGCGATTGTTGGGATCATGTGGTGACGCACTGGACAGATTTATAGCCATTCGGTATACTCCTAGGCACTACCCGATTACCGACAGGAGACGGCAATGGATTCCGTTCACGATGAACTACGCAAGATTCGCACCATCCTCGAAGGTTTGGCAAATCAATCGCCGCAACCAGAGGAGATGATGACGGTGGCCGAGGTTGCCGCCGCCCTGCGGGTCTCACGCCGGTGGGTCTACGACCGGCTCAACCGGGGCGAGATCGCCAGCGTCCCGACGACGGGGGTGACACGAATCCCTGCTCGTGAAGTGTCCAGACTCATCGCTGGTACACAGTCGTGAGTGTACACATGTGTTGCGAGAGCGGGTCTCTGTCCGTACAGACCCGTTAGTCCTGGATTTATGGAGGCCCGGTATGAGTGATACCCCATCGCTGTTCAGTGGGTCGGAGAATAAGAACGTTGCCATCCGCAAGGTGTGGGAAATGGCGTTGGAGGCGTGTGACGGGGATGAGGACCGCGCCGTCAGGTTCATCGCAGCGGCGTTCGCCGTTGCAGTCGAGCGTTCGGTCGTCACCACCGGAGATGAGGAGGAAGTGAATGCCACGGTTTGATCTGTCGAATTACGTTGACGTGCAGACGAGACTCAATCGGTTCCATCTGGAGTACCCGGACGGGAGGATCGCCACCATGCTGGAGTCCGATCCGA
>Ga0129333_10002867_pt1 | contig 16152 bp, 16 predicted proteins | sample CPB6_08_DNA_FD_94474 | JGI IMG/M metagenome (GOLD analysis project Ga0129333, IMG submission 94474) | Freshwater to marine salinity gradient microbial communities from Chesapeake Bay, USA - CPBay_Sum_0.6_0.8_DNA | ecosystem: Environmental > Aquatic > Marine > Coastal | place: USA: Chesapeake...
TGATTATATTATAATAATCACAGGTGATATCTTTCATAATAAAAATAATATCGGAAATTATGGTCTATTACTTTTTAAAAATTTTATTCAGGATATACATGCTTTCTCCAGAATTTTTCTTTTTCTTTTATATACCATTTATGTGGTGATATATAAAGTATTATAAAGTTATTTATTCATTTTAAATATAAATGAATAATAAAAATGAACTATATATGTGGATATAATATACAATTGTTATGTGATAAATTTGTTTCGACGAAGGAACGCCTGAATTACAGTTCACTTATAATAACCCAACATCCGAAATCATTTATAATAGACTATTTAACAGAACCATATGATAATCCTAAAATTATTTATTGTTGCACTGCTGATCTATTAATATTCAAAACTAAATTGGACTTATTTAAAAATCCGTTCATCTTAATTTCTCATAATAGTGATACAAACATTATAGATAATGATAATTATAAGTATATTTGCAATCATCCAAAAATAATAATATGGTATACGCAAAATTTATTAATGGAACATTATAAAGTGAAATTATTGCCGATTGGAATAGCAAATCCAGAATGGGATCATGGTAATGTTAATATGTTAACACAAGCATATAGTCATTGTCATTTCAAAACAAATCATATTTATTTTTATTGCAACATAAATAATAATTATAATAAAAGAAATGAATGTTATTTAAAATTAAATTTCCTGCCAAAGTCTTATTTAAAACCAGTGGCTGAGTATTTTAACTACTTAGCATCTTTTAAGTTTGCAATTTGTCCTGAAGGAAATGGAATAGATACTCATCGTTTATGGGAATGTTTTTATTTAAGAGTTGTTCCAATTGTAGTCAATAATTTATTTATTAGAAAAGTTCAAGAAAAATATAACCTACCAATGATAATATTAAAGGATTGGAATGATTTAAGGGATATATATCAAACTCTAAATTATGATGTTTATGAACCTCTATTTCAAAATAGAATAAAACTTGATTTAAATTATTTAAAAAATGAAATACTTAAGGAAAATATTTATAATATCATTTAAACAAAATGTCAGACAATCAAGAAACAAATATTATAGTTGCTTATAGTTTCATAGGTGAATTACCAAATTATATAATAGACAGTATTCATCAATGTAGATTATTTCATAAAGATAAAATTTATTTAATTATAAATGATTATAACTCACCTTATTTAGAAGATTTAATTAATAAATATAAAGTCATTATAATTAATTATGATCAACTAATTAAAGATAATGAATACATAAAAGCTCTTGAACCAAATTTTGATAAATTTGTTCCTGTAGATAAATTGGACAAACGTCGTTTATTATTCTATCGCTCTTTTGAAAGAATATTTTTAATTCATTTATTAATGGAACAACTCAATCTTTCCAATGTTTTATTTATGGAAATAGACAATACTATTTATGATGATCCTAACCGATGGCTAAACAGTTTTAGTAAAAACGAAATTGCTTATATGAACTGTAATCTTGATCATTGTTCTTCTGGTATTATGTATATTAAAAACAAAACAAGTTTATGTACGCTTCTTGATTTTATGCTTTATTATATTAATAATAATCTTGATTTTTTCTATTCCGAAATGAAATGTTTTTTTAAATTCATTTATAATAATAATTTTAATGATTCATCAATCTGTCAATTATTACCTATAACGTTTGACACAACCATTGGTTCATATAATAACTCGGATGTAATAAAAGATTGTTATAAAAATTGTGACGATTATGAAGGTATATTTGATCCAGCAGCTTATGGTCAATATTTAGCAGGAGAAGACTTAATACATACAAATGGGCAGTTAATTCTATATAAAGATATTCATGACGCCATTATAAAATGTTCCAATTATATATATGAATGGAAAGAAGAAGATGGATTGAGAAAACCGTTTATTTATAATAAACAAAAAGATAAATGGATATTAATAAATAATCTTCATGTTCATTCTAAACATTTACATTTAGTGCTATCAAAACCTTTGTAATTATTTTTATATTAGTATATTGCTTTTTATTATATATTTAATTTCATTTTTCAACTCATTAAAAAAGGTTTTGTCCAAATGCAGATCCAAATAATTAAATTTGGTTGTTATATATTCCAATAATTGTATATCTTTGAATATCTTATTTATATTTTCTTTATTTTTATCATAGAACTTACCTATCTCCCCTGAGTTATGATCTATTAGTCTTTTTGATATATTATCTATACCAACAGAACGCCATTCATTATCTTTTTTTATTAAACATCCATTTCTTACATCATATTTAATATTATTATTCTCAGGAAAATTTTTATTGAAATGTTTAAGTTGTATATACTTAGGTATTATACTTGAACCACTGTTTTTAAGTATTCGCATCATATCATCAAACGTAATATAATCAGTTCTTTCATTTCCATAATTATTTATTATTATTGTATTATTTATTGTTATGTTATTTATTATATTTGTAGGCGGAGTATTTGCATACACTATACTTCTTGGCTTACAATTGTTTCTTTTTATATGATTTGATTTTGAAAATCTTGAACTAAAAGTTATCATACATTTAGGACATGTCAATATACTCAAACCTTTACATTTCTTTTCATGATCATTTAAATACCTCATTGTGCTGTATCCTTTATTGCATTTTTTACAACTATATGATTTATTTGATTGTAAATTAACATTTTCTAAATTTCGATGAACATTTTCTAAAAATTGATGAACATTTTCGCAATTATTATCCTTCTTTTTACATACCAGTTTATGTCTGTCCAATGAAAACTTTGAGGCCAACTTTTTATTGCAAAACTCACAAATAAACTCCTTATTTTTAAGATCAGAAATGGTGCCATTTATTAAACTCATTAACCTATTTTTATGTATCAACTTCCTTTTATATTTAAATTTCACAATTTCATTTTTTCTGATGTCATTATTATTAATATTAATATAAAAACGTTATCAGTATTTTGTGAAATTGTGAAAAAATGTGAAGTCACGAAAAAAAATAAAATTTTTCTTTACCCAAAAACTTTGGATTTGTCTCTGAAGACAAAAATTAGATTTTCGTCTTTTTTACCTTAGCAGTTTATGCAACTTATCCCTTCTTTGCCTTCCACATTTCAGAGATTTCTGACATAAGTTCTCTTGGCTTTTTCTTAGCTTCTCCTTCGGCCTTGTCATTTTCCCGCTTTTGAAGAATAGGCATCTGCTCCTTCATAAAGAGCTGATACGCATTCAACTTTTTCTCAGGCTTTTCCTCGCCGTCCTCCACCTTTGCTGCTTTCTTTCCACCCTTTTTGCCTTTCTTGACAACATCAACACCCTCTTCGTCGCTGCCTGAGTCTTTTTCCTTCTTCTTACCAGCCTTCATCGAGTTCTTGACGGACATAAAGATGTCCCCAATCATTTTCAGAAAGGTCGGCTTGTTGGTTTCAGGATTCTCCTCAAGGTAATTCTTGACAGCTTCGTTGATTGACATTATGGTATGTAATTTCTTCCTTCAAAATAAATTTCATTTTTTATTTCTATTTCTTCCATTTCTTATCAAATTTATATTTGTATTAAAAACTAACAAATATCAAGAAAAATGAATCATTTCTTATCATTCAACTATCACCCAAATGACGAATTACTGCAAAGAAAACGTTGTCTGTGTCAACTCTGCCTGCCGGAAGCGCCACTACAAGACCTTCGACGAACGACTTACTCTAAGTCAGCTCATCAAACCTGAAGAAATGGCTCTTTACATGGAAGACTACAAGCCGTCAATGCCGACCTGTCGCTACCATCTACTCTGTTTCGAAAGGGAGTGTGTTTATAACCACTCTCAAGTCGCCCTCGATGGACGCAAACTACTGATCAAAGCCTTCAAGAAACATAACAACTATCAGAAGGCCAAGGCGAAAGTAGATGCGGACATTGAGAAATATAGAGCGGGTGCCAAGCTTACTGATTGGAAGTGATGGTACTGTTGGAATCCCTGAAGAGGGGGACAAGAGGTTTTTGTCCTTTACTATAGCTTTTCAATGACCTATTGGAAGATGATTTTATTGTACTTGTTTTGCTTAATAGATCTTCCTCGTCGTCATAATAACTATATTTTTCTTTAAAATCATAAGCATCTACATAATTTTTAATTACTTCATCATTATTTTTAAGAGTATAACTTTTTGTTTTTTGAATTATATCTCTCATGAAATAATTATTATCCTCTAAATTATCATTTGTTTTAAGAAAAGGTATTTTTGATTTTATTTTCATATTTCCACCTCTTATAGATGGTCCTCTATATTTAAATATAGATTTAATATATTCAATATTATCTAAATCATTATGATATGTAACAATTTGATATAAGGTATCTATATAATTATAAAAATCTTCTAATTTACAAGATTTATCAACTATCTGTAATGCCCAATGAAAAGGTTTTGCTGATAAACCATGATTACTTGCATCAATTAATATTGGTTGTGTGTGAAGTTGTTTCGAATGAAGAAATAAGGCGGTTATTAATAAATTATCAGTAATTTCATTAAATAAGGGTCTGAAATCTTCACTTACATAATGGCTTATTCTTCTTTTGCATTCGCGATAGTTATTAAACACACCATCAATCGTTGATGATGTAGACATTGTAAATTTAAAATCACCAATTAAATTATCACGAATGTTATTATAATTAATATAAATAATTCCATTAAGATAACTAATTATATATGTCATCATAGAAGAATATTCCTTTTCAAAAAATAATAATAATTTGATATACGTATGAAGTGTTACTGTTATTACATCATAAATAAATCCAAAATAAAAAGATGGATCATGTTCTAATGAAATTGATAATCTATAATTAAATAATTGTCTTTGTGCATATATACTTGGATAATCATTCAATGGTAAAGATTGATAAATATCATTATATCCCAATTTATGAATATTATATTCAACACAATTATTAATAGCTTCAATTGGCGTATCAATGTATTTTTTAAAACTGGTTCTTCCAAAATCAATAATCATTAGATTATTTGTATCAAGATTGAAAACTATATTACCACTATGAAGGTCATTATGCATAAATCCATATAAAATACCGAGATATATCAAGGCATTTATCAATGGAATGTATCCAAGAAGTGCTCTAAGTGCTATCGTTGTATATAATGAATTCGCAGGATGTCTACGATAATTTATAAAAACCTTTTCAAAACTAACCATATTAATGGCAAAATAGGATATTAGCATACATTTGTCTTTATAGAGGGATGGAGAATTATTAATTACTGTCTTAAAATTATGAGGCGAAATTGGATTGGTATATTTAATAATGTTATAATCCCAATAACTTTTTTGACGATCCGATTTATAAAATGATAAGGTTGAGTCATTATAACGAGGAAAGTGATTTCTAAGTTTAAAAAACTTATTTAAATCATTATGATATTGAATATTTCTATTATTTTTATGAATAATTTTATCAATAATTATTGAATTTACAACATCATATAATAATAGGTCAGTTCGCTCCGTAGTTATATTACGATTCTGATTTTCATATTTAACTATTTTATAAAAAATCGTAAATGATTTACGATCTAAAGTAACATCAGCAATTTGAAATTTACAATTAGCAGAATTACCTTGTAATTCAGGAAACCCACTAAAGGTATCCACAAATAATGCTTGTGAATAGAATGATTTTATAAAAAAATTTGTTCTTGTTCCTTTTACCAAGGTTCTTATATCATTAAAATGTTTTTCCAAATCTTCTTTTTTCATTTTTCGATTTGCATGAAAACCTTCTATTATCGATTTAATCTGATTATTATAAGATTCTTCCTGAAGAGTGGATGGAGAAGATCTTCGTGTAGAGCAACCATAACATCTGGTTAAAAAACTCATTATCTATATTTACAATAAAAATAAATAATTTTGTATTAAATACTATTATTTAAAAAAATGAATCATCTCTTATCATTCAACTATCACCCAAATGACGAATTACTGCAAAGAAAACGTTGTCTGTGTCAACTCTGCCTGCCGGGAGCGCCACTACAAGACCTTCGAGGAGCGACTTATTCTAAGTCAGCTGGTCAAACCTGAAGAAATGGCTCTCTACATGGAAGACTACAAGCCATCGATGCCAACCTGTCGCTATCATCTGCTCTGTTTCGAAAGGGAGTGTATTTATAACCACTCGCAAGTTGCACTGGATGGACGCAAGCTTCTTATCAAGTCCTTCAAAAACCTTCTCAAACACGAGAAGGCTAAAACAAAAATAGAAGCAGACATTGCTAATATTCGTGCTGGCCATACGAACAGATGGGAGGATATGACCAAGTGTTAAACAAATCCCGAAAGGGTGGACAAGTGGTTTTTGTCCTTTACGGTCGAGTTTGTTTAAGTTTTTGTTTGAATAGATCTTCGTATCTACTCATCAGGTCTAAGACATCAGTCATATCTTCTTCTTCTTGAATAACGACTTTTGGTGTATTATCAATTGGGTCAAACATCCTTAATTAATAAAAGTAAAAAAAATATCATTTTTTTATTTTGACTTAGAATTTGACTTAGAAATTGATTTTGCTCTCGGGCTTTTGATTAATTCTAACTCAGGAAGTTTTACCTCTTTTCCAGTTTCGGTATCTATAAGAGGATAATTAATTTGTTGTTTAAATTTATTATTCACAACATCTGTATAATTTTCAATAAGTGTTTCAATTGCAACATCTGAATTTTGTTTTAAAATAGTACTACCAACTAATGGATCTAACATTTTAGAGGAATATTGTTTCAATGATTTAGAGCTTTTCGCTTTTATTCCGAAATCTATTCCATTTACAAGATAAGAATCTTGTTTTATCGTTGTACCACCCATAGATACATCAGAGGGGAGTTGAATTGCTGTATCAAATATAGCTTTTATAAAATCAATTCTATCCATTGCAGCTTTATATCGACGATCAGGATTATTATAAATTTGTGATAACATAACATGGAAATCACCCAATTTTACGCTATCCATAATTTGTAATGCCCAGTACATAGGCATAGTAGGATTATACATAGGATCACGAGGATCATAAATCCTGGGATTTATTTTCATTTTTGGTCGTTGTGGAATACCTACACGGGAGGTATGGAAAAATATAGCAGTCATCAATAAACCGTTTGCTATTTCATCATAAAATGCTCTTATTTTTTCGACATCATCTCTTCCTATATTATGACTTTCATTGAGAGTACTTATAAAATTTTTGGCGGCAGTAAAATTAGCAATTAAAGTTGGTATATCAACTGTGCTCATTGTAAAATTATATGGAGTTAATAGATTCTTAATTCTGTTACCATAATCTACATTAACAATATTCATTAAATATGGTTTGATATGATTATTAAGGGTAGGATTTTTATCCGCAAAGAAATATAAACTTTTAATATAAAATTGTATAGTTAATGTAATTAAATCATATATAAAACCATAATAAATATTTTTAGTAGTAATGCTATTTGGTACCTTTTCTGATAATCGGTGTCTGAATAATCTCGTATTTAAATAAAGATCATTATATGAGTTAATGCCTCTTCTTATATCACTATATAAGTCATCATAACCCAATTTATAATATTGATATTCTACAACGGAATTTATTTCCGAAGATGGAGTATCGATATATTTACGGTAACTTACTCTTCCTAAATCGATAATCATGACTCTTCCAGTGTCTTCATTATATATTATATTGGTTGAATGTAAATCATTATGCATAAATCCGTAATATACACCAAGATATTTCAATGAATTTACCAATTCATAAAAATCACCTAAAACATTTAAACATTTTATTGCATTTGCAAGCGAATTATCATTATTATAGTTAATAAATACTTTTTCAAAACTTAAAAGATTCACAGCTTCATAAACCATAATAACACATTTGTCTCTATATTTTATTGACCTATCATATGGATTAATAATACCATTATAACTATGTATTGATTTAGGATTATCATAATAAATATCGTTATATGTCCAATATTCATTATCTCTTGTACCTATATACTGACCGATAGTTGCGTCAAAATATCTTGGAAAATGTACTGTAAGTTTTGGATATCTTAATCTTAAACGTTCCATTATAGTAGCAGATACAACATCACATATTACTAAATCTTCGCCACCACTTGTATGAGGTGGATGATATTGTGAGGCTTGATTTACGATTTTAAAATACCTACTCCTTTCACTACCACCTGGTCTAACCATTACTTTAGCTACAGTAAATTTACAATTTGCCGAATCTCCTATTAAATTTCCTCCACCTCTGAATGATACTATAATATTCCAAAATTGCATACAAAAGGTTTTATAAAATGCATTGCTTCGTGGAATTGTTGAATTTCGTTGAACTAAAGCTTTAATATCATCAACGAAAGTGCGTAATTGAGTTATATTCGAATGAAATACATCACCAATCGTATATCTATTTCTATCCACGATTGCTTTCAAATCGCGATTATAACTATCAGCCATACTTCTATTTGTATATAATAAAAAAAAAGAATTAATATTTATAAGTCTGCAATTCCTTGAGTGCATAAGTATCTTTATAACATTCATTTATGACATTTGAGTCATCGCGATCCTTCTTATTCATTAATGGATCATTTAAAATATCCTCAAACAGGAGCATATAAGGCTCGGGGTTTGAATTTATCGAATTGTTCATTTATTTTTATCTATTATAATGACATAATTATAATCATTTTTTTATTTTATAAGTTTGTAATTCTTTAAGAGCATAAGTATCTTTATAAGCTTTATTCATTATTGCCAAATTCTTTTCAATTTGGGTATTTGTCATATTTATATCTTTAGAATCAATTGCTAATAAATCAATAAATGATTCTTTTTTATCAGAGGATTTAAATATGGATTTCGATTTGCTTTCAGATGTATATTCTTTAAGTTGTCTTGTTTTGGGAGTTTTGGTTGCACCACCTCTTTGACTAAATATGGTTTTAATATAATCAATATTGTCTAATGAGGTGTAATAATTGGGATATATCGATGCTATATAATAATAGAAGTCATCTAATCTACAATTCATATCTATTATCTGTAAAGCCCAATGGAAAGGTTGTGGGGGAACAAATCTGGTTCTGCTTATTTCAATCGGTGGATTTACACCAAAACCAAATCTCCTCGAATGAAGGAATAAACCAGTTATTAATAGACCATCGGCGATTTTATTGAATAATGCTTTCACACTATCAACATGTTGTGCCTCAACCATTGGTGATGGAACAATAGTACTGATAAATGCTTTAGCATTATTATAATTAGTGAATAAATCGCTTATTGAAGGTGCGGTAGTTATAGTAAATTCAGAATTCATTAGATCTCTACTACTGGTATAATTAATACTAACGATAGCCTGAAATAAAGGTTTGAAAATACCAGTGAATGCAGGATTTAAAATTTCAAAACTAAATAATAATTTAACATAAATATTTAACGTTAATGTTATAATATCAAATACAAATCCAAAATATAAGTTTGGTTTATTAGGAACTGTATAAGAAATTCTGTGATTAAATAAATCTGTATCAGAATATAACTTTTTATAACTTGATAAATCTCTTCCAGGATACATAATATCATAACCTAATTTTACGACCTCATATTTTACATGATTATTAACAATTTGCTCATCATTATCAATGAATTTTTTAAAACTAACTCGTCCGAGATCAATCATCATCATTTTATTAGTATCTGTATTGAAAATGATATTACCAGAATGTAAATCATTATGTATAAAACCATAATAAAGACCCAAATATTCTATAAATCTATATAATTCTACACAATCAAAAAGAGCTAATATAACATGGGAAATTTTAACAGGGTCTGTCCTGTTAGCATTAAAATTAACAAATACTTTATTAAAATTAACATGTTTAATTGATTGATTCATTAATATAATACATTTCGTATCTGTTGAATTACTGCCAATATTACGTTGACTAAAAGGAGAATTAGGATTTGTATATACTAAATCGTGATAGTCCCATAACTCAGTCCTATTTCTATCTGCAAGAACCTTTTTATATGAAAGGAAAGAGCCAAAATAAATTGGTGAAATATTTTGTATCTGTACTAAAGCAGGATTCGCTTCATGTGCCTTTCTGATATGTCTAACAATAATAGCAGATATAACATCATAAATTAATAAATCTTCGTATGAAGGGTTTGCGCTAAAACGATTTTGAGAATCATATGATACCACTTTAAAAAATATTTCTTGTCTTAATGGTCCTAATACTACATTTGCAGTTGTAAATTTACAATTTGCAGAATCACCTTCGAGAGTGCTACTTCCACTAAAAGCATCAAATGCAAATAATTGTGACAAAAATGCCTTCATTTTATATATATTTCCCGTATAATTAGAAATTTCTGTCATTAGATTTTGATATTTAGTAATATCAGTAACAGTCGGTGGCAATAAAGATACATATCGAGTTATTATACTACGTATATCTGAATTATAATTTGCCATTTTTCTATTATATTAAAATTTATTAATTTTAAGCTAAATACGTAAAAAATGATTATGAATTTTAATATTTTTGATTGGGGAAGAAGAATAAGCAACTATGGGAATTGTGAGTGAATTATGCGACGAGCTGTGTTTTATGAATACGTATTCAATCAACACTCAGTATCTTCGAACTGAAGCCAATGATATCGACGTTGACGTTAGTTGGGATGAACTTCCATCGAAATGTGCTGTTGAGCTTGGTGGTGAGGTGATTGCTTTCAACTCTTCTTCCTTCATTCTCTTTACTGAAAAACTCGGATATTTCTTTATAGTAGAGGATGAAGAGAGCAATTATGAAATCTTTAAACTCAAGAACAAGGAAGAGGCGTTGAAGAGGTTCAACAGGTATTCAATTATGTAAGGGATTGATGGGTAGTTAAAAAATGACAATCTTTTTGTCATTTATAATTATTATGGAGAACGAAGAGTTATTTGCTGATTTATTTGCGTATCGTTTTGCCTTACTTGATATTTATTCAGAGGATAATGAAAGAGAGATAATAATTAAATTAAAATTAAAGTTATTTGCATTAGGACATAATCGTGCTACCATTAATAGAACTATTTATGAATTTTATAATCACTATTCCATTCCCATTACGGAAATTGAAATAGAAAATTCAAATATAATGATATATCCAAATCTTCTCTTTTCAACGTTAATGAATATTATAGATAATACGGATGATAATGAGGAAGGTCAGGAGGATACTGAGATTTTGACCGAAGAAGAGTTTAATGATCTCGAGGTTATTAAGATAGATAAATCTCATATAGATTGTGAATGCTCGATATGTATTGATAATTTTAGTGAGGGTCAAGAGGTTATTAAGCTTCCTTGTAATCACATCTTTCACATTAATTGTATTAAATCTCACTTAACGAGCTATAATAACAAGTGTCCATTATGTCGAGGAAATGTTATTAACCAATAAATAGAGATGAGAATACTTTTATCTTTTTTGTTAATGAATTTAATGATAGTACTTCAATCATTTTTACCATCACGAAATGAAATTATTACAAAGGCAAAGATGTGTCGCATTTGTTATAGCAGATTACTTAAATTTAACATCTCAAGAAACAAAATGCTAAATATGTATGATGATTATATATATATCACAGAAACAAAGACAAAATCAGCCTGTTACATCTTCTATAATAAAAATCAGATAGACATCTGTTTTAAAGGCACTTCGACTTTTAATGATATTTGTTTTAATTTTGATATTTATCCTCGGATTTTTATCAATGAGAATATAAGAATTCATAATGGATTTCTAAAGAAATACTTATCTATGAAAAATAATATCATAAAAACCATAAATTTTATTGTTCATAATAAAACAAATAAGATCAGAGAGATATCATTTAACGGTCATTCGTCAGGTGGAGCCATTGCCAATATTGCATCATTAGATATGAGTTATATTTATGAAAATTATAATATTAAATGTGTTACATTTGGAGCTCCAAGGGTAGGTAATAAGGAGTTTATGGATGAATATAATAAAAGGATAAAGAACTCATTACGAGTGGTAAATAAAAATGATATCATTACTTATGTGCCATTACCTATCATTTATACACATAACCATAAACCAATGATTATAACAAATCACCATTCTCTTATTTCAACATCACCGTCCATAAATATCATTAATTATTTCAGAACAGTTCATTCCATATCTACATATATCAAAAATTTATGAATATTAATTATAGAATGACGTCATTATACAAATCACCATCACATTCGTTTTCTTTATCATTAATAAAAAAATATGATTATTTTGAAAATATTAAACGTTTTAATGATTATAAAGCAATTGAAGGGTTTTTATCAAAAGTTAAATTAAACAAGGATACTTGTTTAAAAGTTGAAGGAGATAAATATCTCTTAGGTGACAGTGTATTATTATATAAAAAAATTGGTACTGAAAGTGTATATGGTGTTATTTATAAATGTAAGAATGTTAATACTAAATATAAAAACATTCCTTTTTTTACTATAAAGATTCAATTGAATACTAATGCCTTAAAACGAGAAACTGGAATATTTATCAAACTATCACAATATGGTCTCGATAATAAAATCCCTAATTTACCCATTTTATATAAAGTTATTAAATGTTCTGATGAAATCCCTAAGGTTCTCATAAAGAAAGCAGATAAGGCATTGGAAGGCGGATATACCATGATTTTAAATGAATTGGCAGCAGGGGATTTAAGGACTTTTCTTTCTAAATATTCAAACGTCATCAATGATAGACTTTGGAGAAATACTTATGCTCAGGTATTTATGTCACTCGCCATCCTCCACAGTCTTGGAATTAAACATAATGATGCCCATGATGGCAATTTTCTCTATCATAAGATAAATCCAGGTGGATGTTTTCATTATGAAATCGATGGTATTGATTTTTATATTGAGAATTTGGGATTTTTATGGACTTCATGGGACTATGGTTTAATAAGTAAAATAGAAACTCACGGTGATTATATTCACGATTATATGCTTACGAATTTATGTATGAGAAAGAATGATTATTATAAACAAACATCTAAATTTGAACAACACGATTTTTATTATGAACATCAATGGGGATATTTATCCAGAGACGTATATGTACCATCCACCATTCAAACCCTTCAGAATAAATTATGGACTTTGTTAGGTGGTTATAATAAATATAATGATATATATATCATAAAAAAAAAGAAGTTATCAGAGCCTTTATTTTTAAAGGAAATTTTAGACAAAGGTCTTTTTTTCTCTAAAACCCCTATTGGTGAGGTTTTATCATCCGTAAAACTTACCTTTCCAGATTTTAGAAGCAATCCCTTTTACGATAATTCAAATAGCTTTTTATAACCAGCCATTTTAATCTTATTACAATTCACTCTCATATTAAATCTTTGTGCGTTGGGTAGTAATGGGTTTTCGTCCATGGAGAAATAAAAGTCCTTATTGATCTCACTATCATCATTCACCCATTTAATTCTGGGTCTTTTCATGATGTCAAATAGATTATCATAAAAATCCTTTCTTTTTACCGAGTTGCTTACGAGATTAAAGCAACCTTTCACATTATTATTTTCAATGATCCATTTCATACAATTGCTAATTTCATCTGTAAAACTAATACTCATATAACTATTTCCAATTACTTTCGAATATTTCTTTTTAATAAATCCCTTATCTCTAATGGCGTCAATATTTGAATCATCCCAAATAGTACTCGTCCTTAATACTACTGTTCTTATATTTGGACTATAATCCATCAATTCCAGTAAATAATCCTCTGCAATTCGCATTATACTGGCAATTCCATAATGATTCAATTGCCAATTTTGAATTTTAGTCCTATCTAATTCAAGATAAGTTGGCGTTTCTTCATTGACAAACTCACCATTCGTATGAACCCCGTAGACATTCACACTACTAACAAGAATAACCGTCGTTTTCTTGTGATTACCTTTATTTTTAATAGCATTCGCGATCCTTTTGCAAGTTCTCATAAAAGTATGAACGCTAAAAATGGAAATGGTATCAGCAATGATAATAACATCATTATTATAAATAGCATCTTGCATAATTTCATCTTTGCCAATTTCCATTTGGGGAATAATCACCACTTCATCAGCAATCGATGATAATTCATTGAACCTCTTCGGTTTTGTAGTAGTAACACTTGTCCTAATATTAGCCTTATTAAAATCATCGAGCACCTTCTTTCCAATTTTATCACAACTAATTACAAGAGCGTTTCTATTGTCAAACGACTGAATCAATTTATCTTTATTTAAAGTAAAATGAATGATATTATTTCTTATAAATTTACCTCGACTGATCGAATATGAGTATGAATCATTGACGAGGAAAAATAGCAAAGAAATGAAATAAAATAATCTCATTATAAATGTAATTGTCATTATCTTTTAAGTGTTTTTGCTGTTATCAAAATTAAAGTCAAATTCAAAATCCTTATCTTTCTTAAGATGTTTGAATAGCTGTTTATAGGTACTACCTGAATATTCATTACCAGTGGCAAAGAGAGTATCTTTAATGGGTGCTTTAAGAGCGTCATCAAGATTCTTGGGTTTTTTATCTTTGAAATAAGAGCCAAAGAAACATTCCTCGATTGTCTTATTCATACCCGTACAAATCTCAAGACTTTTCTTTACATCCACTGGTTGAATAGTGTCCTTATAATAACAAGTGAATGAAGTTTTATCAGTATCTTTATTATCTATGGAATTGATACAAATGTCGGCCAAATCAAGACGTGAAATCATACCTGATTTTGAATAATCTTGATTAATTTCAATTTCACCAACACCTCTCCTTTCACCTTTCGTTAAAAGTCCAGCCTTGATGATGGTATAAGTGGAGGTTTTAGAATTCACATACAACTCTCGAACAGCACTCTCACCATCCATTTTACTTTTACAATTCTCACATTTAAGTCCACAACTCTTATCAAAACGGTCATTTGAATCCATACAATTACTACAAAAAGCCGATATTACGATTAATTTTGGAATTTCATAAGTAAGACAAACCTTTGCCACGTTTACGAGACCCAAATAATTAACATCACTATAAGTTTGTATTTGATCACTATCCTGAACCAATCTCTTTTTTGCATTCACAGCAACAATCACTGCTTTAGCGTCTCTAAGAACATCCGGAAGACTTTTAGGGATTGTGATATCAGCACTTTTATAATCGATTAAAGATGGATTTGTTAAGTTTTCGAGTGGAAATGGGTTTCTTGAGACAACTCTTGTATAAACCCTTCTATCATTCACAAGTGACCTCACACAGTCACTACCTGTATATCCACATCCCCCAATTACAACTATAGGTGATTGTGGGGATTTTGGGTTATTTAATAAGGATAAAGAGGAAAAAGATGTTGTAATGATGGCATCTTTACGAGTGATGAATGGAATTTTATAAGAGGTTATTTGAATGATTTCAATGAGGAGGAGTGAGAAAAATAAAAATGAAACCATTTCTATTTTATTTTTATTTGAGAGATCTCTTTAAATCTAATTACGAATGATGTTAAACACGTCACGCCAATCATTGATATGATAGAGCTGATTGTTGTAAAGGAGATATCCATTTTCAGCAGCATCAGCATGTGAATCCTTACCTAAGGCCTTGAGAAATTTCTTGAGATTATCACTGTTAAGTTCCAACTCTTCGAATTTACACAAATCCTCATTACTGATGAATCTGTTGCTGGAGTTGTGACATTCCACAGCGATGTTAAAAGACATTCCTCTCTGAATGAGGAGATAGAAGTTGCCGTTATGATGGTACAAAGGAAAGCTCATTTGTATATGATCTTTATAAAAATAAGGATAAATCATTTTTTCCAGAGATTTATTTAAGGCTAATACAAATTTAATTTAATAATTATGGAAAGAGATTATGACCTAAATGAAAGAAGGATTATCAATTATCTAAGAAAGGCCAATAA
>Ga0129333_10002868_pt1 | contig 16150 bp, 9 predicted proteins | sample CPB6_08_DNA_FD_94474 | JGI IMG/M metagenome (GOLD analysis project Ga0129333, IMG submission 94474) | Freshwater to marine salinity gradient microbial communities from Chesapeake Bay, USA - CPBay_Sum_0.6_0.8_DNA | ecosystem: Environmental > Aquatic > Marine > Coastal | place: USA: Chesapeake Bay...
GTAATTCCATACACTGAGTTTAGATATTGATTTCTTATTGGCAAAAATGGAGCGTACTTAAACGCTGCAACAAGTCCTCTCAAGGATGAAAGAAACTTATCTATTTTTTCATCGTTGTCACCCTCGCCACTAAAATCAATTGTAAAATTATCCTTAAGCCTTATCTTAGAAGCTTCATCTATGGAAATGCCCCAAATTTCTTCATAGTTCGGAAAAAACAATTGCATTGATATAGTCGTATGTTTGTAGCCGGCATTAAACTTTGGCGTGTTTTTTTGACGCAGAGCTCCTTCGCCCAAGCTGCTTACCTTAAATTGAGTTTGAACATCTATGTTAATAGGCGGAACATAAAAGTTAGACGCACCCAATCTTAAATGAAATATGTCTGGAGATGCTGGAGGAATATTTTGCCTAAAAGGAAACTCTCTTAAAGCCTTTTCTATTCTCTTTCCAGTATTTATAAGATCCCAAGCGCCCTCAAATACATTTACGCCATTTACTTGACCAAAAGCGGTCATTAAATCATTTAATATTTCTTGTGGATCGTTTAATCTATCTTCCGAACCACCACCTTTTCCGTCATTTGAATAATCAGCGGTTAGCGCGAGGGAGTTAAAGAAAAACGCTGCTAGATCAGGAAAATAATTATATATACTTGCAAGTAGAATTGGATCCCTAGATAGATTTATAAGAGCATTGCTTAAAGCAGTAAGCCATATGGTATCCCTTGCGCCATCCAAAACACTAAGAGAAGAAGCACTTGCTTTGACTTTCGCTACATTAGCAAATCTCTTTCTACCATATGCTCTTATCGCATCAACGTGAATTAATAAGTCAAATATGCCAGAAGAATCCATTTTATTAAACAGACTCTTTGAAAGATTTTCATCTCTGATAAGATCTTTTATCTTATCATAATTTGGAGCTAAGGCAGATACGAATAATCTATACGTATCACCGAGTTTGATCGGCGTATTTTGCCGGGTTTAATAAACTATTTCTTTCTATTACATTTAAGATAAGAGTCGCTGTTGAGTCACCAGCAGGGCCGGTCATACCACCATGGCTTAAAAATTCTCGCAAGGCTTCAAGCCTCTCAGAATCAGGCATTACATCAACAGGCAGATCTGCATCTGCGGGTGGCGGCTCCTCCGTATCAACGGGGGGAGCTTGTTTCGATAAGTCAAACGTGCTTAGTCTGCTAATTACGGCGTCTGTAAAAGTTAGAACGACCTGCTGGGCTCCGTTGTAAGGAGAGCCAAATATACTATTAACATTATCAAAATCTTCATAATATTTTTTCCATGCGTTATTAAAAACTGGATCATCAATTGAAACATTTGACTTGGGATCCGGTAGAGAGTTATCAAAATGTTTCTTTAAATACTCCCTAATATGAACGTCTGTTACAGAGTCAACACTATAATCAAAAGCCTGTACCGATTTTTCAATTAGTTTTTTTCTTAATGAAACCCAAATTAAATCTTTTGAATCTGGTATTATTATTTTTTTAGCTGACGGCAGTTTGGATCCATTGTAGGATGTAGTGTTTCCTTCAGCGTCTACCTCAGAACCAGTTTTGGTGAATAATCTTACTAAGTTAGCGTAAGAAGCAGACCCAGTTACTGGGTCATCGGTTGACGCATTAGTTTTAAGATATTGTATTTCTTTTACATAGTCAAGTAAGAGCTGCTGTGTAGCAAATGTTGACTTTATATAGTCAAAGGACTCTTTATTCATTGACATACGTTATTTAAACATTCTTTCTAATCTATTCATTTCAGCTATTTTTGCTCCGGAAGTATTAGCTTTCATCATTCTTGAATAATTATTTATTATACCAGAATTGTTTGATTTATTAAAAGAATTTGAAAGTGACTTTATATTTAAAATATTTGTTTTATTTTTTCCAGAAATATTTTTATTTTGTCTAGCTTGTTGATTTCTTGGATTATCGTAACCAGTATTGTTAGCTTGTATCCAGGCTGGCGCACTGCGCATATAGCCCTCATACGAACCCCTAACCGGATCGGAAGAAGGAGCTACTGCTTCCGGGGATTCAGTGATAGCCCTTTTGCTTTCTTGGACCGCACTAGGCTTACCACTAGACGGTGTATGACTAACCTGAGCCGATAGCTGAGTGGATCTGCCTACTATTGGCCTTGTATCCGGCCTAGCATTAGCAGCGTCTTTTAGCTTTTTATTATAGTCAGCGTTTAGTAAACTCATATTTTAAAATGAACCAGCTATATCATCATAGTGATTGCCGCCAAGATCAGGCAAACTGCTATGCATAGTACCCTGCATTTGACCATTTGATAAGTATCCGGCCCTACTCATAAACTCCTGCATCTTTTCATAGTCTCCGTTAACGGAAACATTATAAGAAACACCTTGTCCACCACCTGCTGTAGGCATTGGTTCTATGGCGTACGGCATTGTCGGAATGTTTTCATATGGATTGCCACCAGGCAGGAGTGGCGGACCAGATATACTTTCTGGTGTTACATCTTTATTTCTTTTCATCGCAAATATAGCTATTCCCGTAGCTGCAGCTGCGCCTGCTATTATTTTACCTTTATTTTGAAAAGCTCCGGAAAGCACTCTGCCTAGATTGGGATTATCTGCTATTTGCTGTTGTATAAATTGACCGAATCTAGTATATTTAGTTCGGGGAGCAATTTGGGTCATAACTGCATCACCATAAGCTTGCGCAGCTTCTGCTCTTTCTGAAGCTAAATTGGCCATTTCTTCTGTGTATTGTTTTAATATTTCATCAAATGAATCGACCGCTGAACCAACTGGGCTGTCTGCAACTGCAGTTTCTAAAGCTTCAACCATAGCTGGTGTTCTTAGTTTTATGTTTTCAAATGAATCCCTTGATCTACGTATAGCTATTATTTGTCTTAATGTTGTAATATATCTTTGAGTCGCATTAGCCATGTCGTCTGCATTTATAGTTATATTTTTATTATTTAAAACTGGAGTCATTCTATCTCTATATCTTTGAGCTACTATACTTTCGACATCTTCTTGCTTTTCTGCTGCCATAGCTAAAAGATCGTTAATAAAATCTGCATCTAGTGCTGGATTATAAGCGTTTTCAACATTTTTTGCTGCCATTAGACCAATATTGATTGTTTTTCCAGATGCTGCGGGTTCAAATAAACTTGGACTTAATACTTCAGATATCCCACCCATTCCAAACGAGTCAAGAGCCTCAATGATTTCAGCTGGAATCTGCTGCATTGTTCTGGGTATGTCTTTTAGCGCTTTGGTTTCAGAAGTAACTCTAGCTTTGGCATCAGAGTAATTAAAAATTCTGTTTAAAGTACTAAGGGAGAAAAACTCTTCACCAGCAGATACGTTTGTGCTACGAACTTGAGATAGGTAATCAAAAACATCATCATATATTGACATTACTCTTTGGTTTTTTTCTAAAGAATCTCTTATCATAGTTGCTCTTGAGTAATCGATCATATCTGACAAAAGATAGTTCCCCCCAGCTATTTGGTAACTTTTTTCTGAGTATTCTCCTATTGGACTTAAGGTTGACTCCAGTATTCTACCAAGCGCTGATTCTGCTGGGCTTGTAGAAGAAATGCTAGAATATTTTTTTTGCTGATATAACAAAGTTTGAATATGCCTTAAAATTACAGATGGATCATCTGGATTGGATCTAATAACTTCTTCTAAATTTTCAATAATACTTTTTGAAATTTGACTTCTAGTATCTTCCATGGAAATTCGCGTTTTTTCCAAAAGAGTATTTATTCTTCTGCTTGAAATAAATTCAGAGTCGTCTTTCAAGCCAGCTCTTATTGATCTAAGAGATTCGTCTTCGGCTCCAAGCGCTCTGTCTATGCGATCTACAAGTGCTCTATTCTCTTGACCTAGATAATTTATTCTATCAGATCGCTCTAATTTAGATTGTATCTCGTACAATTCCTCATACTCGTTTAGTGAATCTTGTTGCAGTCTTAATATATCATTCTCAAGAAAATTTCTTACATTTTGAGCTTCTGGAGTATTTTTAATTACTGCAGCTAATGATGATAGCTCACCTTTAGCACCTGATACTAATTCGCTAGTTGCTTTCCTGAGATTTTCAATTTGTTTTGATGTAGTTTCTAATTCATCTATTAGGAATGAAGCGGAAGTTGAAGGATCTAATCCGAGCGTTGTTTATTATAGACGCTTTTAATTCCGCTAAACTTTTTGTTACTCCTTTATTTCCTAAAATACTTTTTTGAGCTTTATCAATTGAAGCTCTTAGATTAGAAATCATTGCATCTATTTCAGCTATAGCCTCATCGGGGTTAGCTCCTTTATTAAATTCTAATCTTTGTTTTCCTTTTTCTAAACCCTGTACTAAATTTTCTGCTACTGAAAGAACTTCTCCGTTTTTTCCGCATAGATAACTTTAATTGAGTAGCAAATCTATCAAATCCCACTCTTTTTGACTTTTCTACACCTAACATAATTTGATAAGAAAGTATTTCTCCGTATATCTTTAGCTGATCCAGCTACTGCTGCACTACCGACTGATCCAGCTCCAACATCCATAAATGAAAAAGCAGCGCTTTCAAACGCTTTACCCGCATCTGTCAGACCTGCTGAAAATTTTTCTCTTGACACTCCTAACAAATCGTTAATTACCTCTTGTAGACCTTCTGTGAATTTTTCATTGTTTAAGCCTCTATAAAAACCTCTCATTTTTCCAATAAGAGCATCAGTATCGTAATCTAATAAGTTATATGCTTTTCTTAAATTATCAAAAAATTCTTCTTCTGGATAACTACTCCCTATATCGGTTCTAAGAACAGCCATCCTGCTTAAGGCCTGATTAATTGCGCGACCTCTTGTAAACTCGTCCAAAACTCCTTCTGAATCAGAAGTAAATATCTGCGCAGCATAATACAAATCTTGCACAGATCCTGATACTTTAAATCTGCCCCCACCACCAGCGATGGCAGCGTCAATTGCTGCTTCTGGAGTATAAACTGGTATAGAATTCATTCTTAACGAGGCTAGTCTTTCTTTCATAAAGTCTACATTGTCTACTCCTGAAGATTGCAATCTTGTTATAATATCTTGAACGGCGTCTTCTCTTTGCATGTCTAGCGAAGTTGCAAAACCTAATTTATTTACGTATATACCCAATCCGTCGTCAGCACCAAAAGCAGCGAACTGCTGTCTATTGAAAGATCTATTAAATGCTTCTTCGATTTGAAATTTCATTTCATCATTAATTGAATTAGATTGTAGTAGTTTTCCTGCTATTCTATACGCTACGTCGTTTTCATTAGAAAGTGACGGATTCCTTAAAGCAGCTCGTGTTGTTTCAAATATTTCATTATATGTTTTTCCACGAAATTCATCCCCCAAAGAAGCCCTAATGCTTTCATCGGAATCTAGCATTCCTCTAATTGTTTGTAGTACTGGATCTGATGCGTCGACATTAAGTGACATTTTTGTTTCAAACATTTTTATAAATCCACTTTGCCTATACTGCATTCCAAACTTTGGATCTACTTCTGCTAGTTTTTCTGCTATTTCAGGAGTCAATTGTCTTGGCGTTCCAAATCTTCCGGCTGAAGCTATCTTGACTATGTCATCATGTATTTGTGGAAGATTTATAAACCTATAGTCATTATCTATAATTTCTCTTGAATTAGAAAAATGTTTTAGTATATTTTCTATAGAGATATTTCTTGAACTTTCAGAAAACTGAAGCCCAATAGTTGAACCGCTGGCGTCTCTGCTGCCAACGTCAAGTATTCTAAAAATAGCTTTTTCTACTTTTTCAAAAAATTGCGGACTGTTTGCATCCATTCCTTGAATATACTGTTTAGCTGCTGATTTATTTCTTGATAATAAAGAAACATATTTAACAATTTTTTCTTCTTCATTTAACATATTTAATTCTGTTGCGGTTATTCCTATTTTTGCGCTAGGTATTCTGTGAAATCTTTCTTCACTAATTGAATCAGATACAGCTCCAGCTAACATTTGGAATCTTTCACCAAACTGATTATGTGATCCAAGCATTCTTATTAATGTATCTTCGTCTAGATGGGGAAACATTATTGCAAATTCTTGAGGACCAGTTGGCTGACGCCAAACAAAAGAAGCTAGCCTCTTATTCCCATTTGTATCTCTTAAAAAAGCAAGATCGGATATGACCTTGTCGTCTAAGTCGAATCCACCAAACGCTTCATAAGCCATATCTGAAGTTGCGCCGCTAACAAGAAACTTGTGTCCTTGCATTCTGTACTTCATTCCCTCTAATTCAGTTGCCGTGCCATCGTTTAATTTAACCGATAAAGATTCTCTGTCCCTGTATTTTCCTCCAAGAATTATTTCTCCGGCAGCGTTTCCTACTCGTTCCTCTGTATCAATCGCATTTCTTTGAGAGAAAGGTAGTATAGGAAGAAGCAAATTCTGATTTACAACCTGACCAGCTTCATTCACTGCTCTATAAACTCTATCAAATTTAAAGAAATCTTTTGTTAAAAGCCTTTCTGCTTTTTTGGCCAATCCCCTAACGTGTGCAATATTTGTCAATCCCTGTTCTCCGACTTAATATACTTGCCTGAAGTTCAATTGCCTCTTGTCTAAATTTTACAGCGCTACTTCTACTGCTAAATCTAAGATTTTCCCAATCGTCTATATCTATAGATGCGCCTCTTTCAATCTTATCTCTTAAACGACTAGATATTTTTCCCCTTCTAAATTCTTCTATATCTTCTTTAATTTGTACTGCATTTTTTCTTATTTCACCTTTGATTATGTCGTTACCAGGACCATACATACCCTTGTGAAAGATTAAACCCTGTATGTCTGCATTTATCATTTCATTTCCATGTCCAGTCGAAAGCTGCATTGTTATTGTTGTTATAGGGTTTCTTCCCGGTATTCTACCACCAGCAGCTAGCGACACTTCGCCTTTAAGTAATTCTTCTGAACCGACACCTAAATATCCGAGTCTAAGCAGATCGTAAACATTACTGCCTTTTTCTGCGGCTAGGACATCAGAAACCATTTTTACCTGACCGACTACCTATAAAGATTCTTCCCGTTTGATCATCAAGCTGTCTTATTTGAAAAGCTGCCTTTCTATATTTGCCATCAACCATTTCTATGGGATTACCTTTAGCAATTCGCATAAAATCGCTTTCCCATCCTGCGATATTTTGTTTAAGATTAGAAATCTCTGTTTGCACCTGTGCCGATATGGGACCAGATGAGGACTGTAGCTCATCTAAATTTTCTCTTGCCTTTAAAATATTATCCTGAAGCTGAATTGCTCTGTGCCTAAATACAATATCACTCATAAACATAGAACCATCTTGGGTTTTTTTCAAAGCTTCAGTAAAGCCGTACTGCATTTGGCTGATCATGCCCGGGCTCATTCCCCTGGCTTCAGCTGCAACTCTAATGTGCTTTGCGATATTCCCAGTATTTATTTCTGAAAGTATTTTTGCTGCTTTTTGTGCATCTGACTCAGCTCTAGCTTGAGCTATTTTTTGAGCTACAAAACCAGAATCACCGCCAATAGTTTCGTCAAGAAATGCCATAGCGTCTTCTAAGTTATCACCCTCTAACCCCTTAGACTTCATCACACTTCTAAAAAACTGTTGTCCAACATTAAGACCTTGCTCATTGGCTGTTGCGTATCCCCTGGTAGCTATCCCAATACCCTGTCTTCTTCTAGTTGCCGCTTGAAGACCTTTTTGTCCACCTAAGTTTTTTTGACTGGCGATGTAAGCTTCTGAATATTTTTCTTGCATGTCAAAAGTTTGGAGAATTGATTCTAAATTAGTATCATATATTAAAAATGCATCATCAAGAGTTTGGATTTGATTTGCAATACTACTATTTAATCTTCCTTCTGTTTTAACAAAATTTAATAAACTAGATACACCCTGTTCTCCTTCCACAAGATTTCTAGCTGAAGTTGTTGCTTTAATTCTTTTGGACACTTTAGCAAATGTTGAACCTATCTCTCCCAAAAGATCATCAGAATCTTTAGACAAAACAGATCTTAATTTTTTTGAATCCAAAACTTGAGAACCTGTTCTTACTAGTAGTCTAGTTATTTGATCTGAAGTTAAATATTTATCTCCAATTCTAAATCTTAATAAGATTGATGCGTCTTTTTGAATATTTAAAAGACCCGGTAAAAGCTCACCTGCGTCATCAGCTGTAGCTATTGCAAGCGCAGCTGATTCATCAAGAAACTGATCCTCAACCAACATACTTGTAGATATACCTCTAATTATGTTCTGGAGTGGCTTAACTCCTCCAATGTCTTTTGCTTTTTCAAAACCAATTCTTTCAATAACCAATTTTTGGTCAACAACACCTTCTAGCCCCACCGCTTTTCTAACTGCTTCTGCATACTGTTGATCTCCAGCTGAAGAGCTTAATACGCCTTCATTTATTGACTTAACCATATCGGACAGTCTCCCATATTGGCCCTGATCTAACGCTTTACCAGTTAAAAGATCGTCTAAACTAACTGGAGATATTTCATCATATTCCGAAATTCCGAATTTAGCTACGTCGTCTAAAACATCATTTATTGAGGTGCTGGCACTTGAATAAACCTTTCCAGTAATAGCGTTTTGTACCGCTAGTCTTCCATCTGCTTCTACAAGAAAACGTAAGGTACCCTTTGCAAAAGCTTCTGTTCCCTTAAAACCTTCTTCAGAAAAAGGTACACCAATATTTGAATAATCTCGAATGCCAGCCATGATTACTGTGTTTACCTTACTCCGGCCATAACGTTAATTTGACCAGGATTTGTATTATTAGTAACCGGAGTGATGTTTCCATCTATACCCATATCGAACATTAATCTTTGCAGTTGAGATCTAACATCTTTTTCTGACATGTTGGAGGCGCCAAAGCCGGGATAACTTGGATTAACTAAATTAGCCTCTCTAATTTGCTGAGGAAAGAACCCCATTTGCGACATTTCAATACCCATTGCCTGCCCCATTTTTATTTTAACGTGCTCCATATTTGTATTCGGATGCCAACCTTCCCAGTTGGCGTTGGGTAGTTCGTGTCTTGTAAAGTACTGAACTAAATCCGGTCTTCTTTCTACTGGCATTCCCCAGGCAGCTTCGTATATTCTTCTTTCTAATCTTGGAGCTGTTGACAGTATTCTGCCCCTTTCTGATTCTGGGGCTTCAATCATTGCCTTAAAGTGATCTCTTTTTCTTTTTGGTATAGCCAAAGCTAATTGATCTATTGATTTTGAGTCTAGATCAGCGCCATACATTGTTCTTTTTGAAAGATTCATATATTGTTTTGCGGCTTCTACGTCGCCTATTTTTTCGGCTCTGGCTGCAGCTGTTCTATTTTTAACATAAGTTAATATATCAGTATATTCTTCTAGAGCAAGTTGTTTTTTTCTTTCCTGAGGAATATACCTTTCTTCTTTAGATCTTTGAATTGCCGAAAAACCACCAACTGTCAAAGCTCCAAAAGAACCCAAAATAAATTGAGCTCTTGGACCTTTACCAAAAAGACCAAGGGCCACTGCACCTACACCAGCGGCAAGTAGTGGATTTCTTTGTGTACCTTTATCGTATATTGGTCGTATAAAACTCTCAACAGGTCTTTGCCACTCTGGAAATGTAGAACCATATACATGTCTTCTTTCGTAATCTTCAGTAGCGGTTCTTTTACCAAAAAACTTATTGTTTACAAAGTTGTCTGTGTGCTGCAAGTAATCTTTTGTTGTTTCCAGAGGATTTAGTGCTTTTTGAAAAACACTCCTAGGTTCTTTATAGGGATCAAAATTTGTTCGGCTTTGCTCTATAGAATTGATCTGAGATCTTATTTGTCCTACTTTTGCTATTTCATCTTTAGACAGACCCATTTTGTCTATTCTGGAATCTAGGGCTCTAAACTCCTTAGAATAAGGAGCAACGTCAGCCAAAATGTCTAGTTGATTAACTGCTCCATATCTTCCAAACTGATCAGGATATAATCTATTGAATCTTTCGTAACCTACGCCAGGAAGTCTTAGTTCACCTTCTTTAACTTTTACAAATGGATCACCAGTAGTAAAATCAATAAAATTATCTTTACCAGGAAGAAACTGATATTGTATTCCCATTGTATTTCTAATGGGATTTATATAATCTAAATTTGTTCTTTCTTTTGGTATAAATCTTCTAACAACTTCAGATATTTCAATATTACCCAAAGCTCCTTCAGCTTGAAGCGGAACGTCACCAAGACCACCTAAATTAAGATCCCAGAAAGCTCTTGTGGTTCCATAAGCCTTTGATGCGGACTGCAGCACTGCTCTATTGGGTTCAAAATCAAAAGAGCCAAATCCTAATGATTCCCTAATGTTTCCACCAGCAAAACCATATATACCAAAAGTTTCCTGTAGTCTGTAGCCCAATTCACCGCCAATAACTTCTCTATTAGTTGTTTTAAATGGCATACCTGAAGGCACTATGTCAGCTGGAGTTACGCTAGGGCCAGTAGGAACACCGGGCAGAATGGGGGTTATCGACCTAGAAATTGAAGGTGGAACCGCCGCCGCTGCCTGAACAAGTGATGTATTATAATATTCCGATTGTGCTCTTACCGCTTGTTTCCCAGTCTGCTGTGGTGAAGACGCATTGACTGCATTTGCGTTATGTAGCGCTATTGGAACAGAAGAACCGGCTTCTACTTTGCAGTGCTCCAGTTAGTGTTGTTGGTATATTTCTAAGCGGTCTTGGCTCTCTTCCGTATAGCGGGTGCAGCAGCAAATGTTAGGTCTGGATATATTTCTCTAACAGATTCATCAGTATTATACGGAGTAAGTGGCGCTGAGTAACTTGACTCATCAAACGTTGGCAGATAAGCGCCACTTTGTCCAACTTTTTGATAATCGCTTAGTCCTCTAGCAAGTTCTGCTGGATGCATTATCTTTTGGGGTTTAAGTATTCTGCCTACAGTTGCATTAAGCACTGGTACGGCAGCTCCAAACGGACCGCTAAAATATTCTCCAGTTATTGGATATGGCCTATCTTGATAATGTTTTCTTTCGAACCTATATGGATCAAGTGGTCTTAATGGAGAAAAGTCATTGTAGAACAACGCTTTTTCCATCGGACTTCCATAAGTGTCGGAAGTGAACATGGCACCGCCTTGGAGTCTTCTATACCAAGATGGACGATAATATTCAATTTTTCCACCTTTAAACGGTGTGTTCCCAAGTGGCCAGAATCTTCCTTTTCTTATTGGAACTTCGCCTTCAAGTAATTGTTTTCTCTTTTGGAAATATCCCATCCCTCCAGGAGTTAAACCGCTAGCGATAGCCTGTCCTTCTACCCCAACCCTTGCAGCTGCCCCAAGTACAAGAGGTGAGTATACTCTTTCTCCTCTTTCGTCTTTTGGTTGAGTATATCCTCCTAAAGTTCTATCAACTGTAAGTGCGGTCGTTCCTATCGCTACTGCTGGAAGTATTCTTTCGCCAACCATACCTCTGAAATAAAGGTCTAATGGGCCGTAAAAATTATTTTCGTTTAATTGAGCTCCTGCAGTTCCAAAGTATCTATTTAGTCTCTGAAATCCAATTGACATTGGAACAGAAGCTAATGAAAAACCCTCTTCATTACCATACGTGTGTATGCCAGAAGCGCTTAACAGCGTTGCTTTTGGATTTCTCTTAAATGCCGTTGCAAACGTTGGCACATAAGTAAATGGACTTTCTCCAGTTCTTCCACTCAAAACTGTTGGAACTGGTTCTTCCACATATTTACCCATCCCAAAATTTTTCTTAATCGTTGGAGCGACTTTGCCCAAAATTGCACTTATGGGATTTATGGTAGAAGATCTACTAGCGGATTCTGTTGTTCCCTGAATAAGTGGATCTACTAGACTTGGATTTTGACTTAAAATAGCTTTTGTTTCTTTAAATCTATTTAAAGTATTTATTACACTTCCAGCTGCGTTTGATCCCTCTTTGTATTGGAATGTTTTAAATGCAGTTAGGTTTAGTAGCGTTGATAAAGTAGCTGCTTGAGCTTCTGCTTTTTGGGATGAATTAATGACTCCGTTTTGCCGCTAGATCATCAATAGCTGAAGTAATACTTGTTATCAACTGGGCCGGGTCTGCGCCGGGAGCCAATCCCTTCCTAAGAGTCAGATATCGTATCACCTCAAAGCCCATTTCGTCGCCTCTGGTTACTATTGAGCCAGATGACTCTAGCATTCTCGATTGAGCTGAGAAATCTGTTACATCTGCGTATTTTCTCAGTCTGCTAAAAGCTTTAGCTATCGCTTGATAGTTTGAAAGATTTTGATCAATGTCTATAGATTGTTTTATTTCACCTAAATCAGCTTTAAAAAAATCTATTATTTTATTTGCAGTAGCTGCAGTTTTGGGCGAAAGAAGATCGCCTAAATCAACTCCTGATAATTCACCTTCTGCTTGTCCGACCTTATTAAGCTTAAGTGTTCTTGCCGACGCATTAAAGGCCCCTAGTTCACCGGTTCCAAGTAGTGTTTCTGAAACTTTTCTAGGATTTCCATAACCTAACATTGAATTTCCTAGTCGAGTAAATGCCTCCATTAACTCGCCATGAGAAGCCACTAAGCTATCGTCAGCTGCATTTCTTAGTTGATACTCAAGTGTTTCTCCAGAAGAATCTGTTATATTCCTTAGAACTAGAGTTCTTTTTCTACCAAAACCACCAACTGTGAATTCTTGATCAAAATCATCTCTAAGTATTCTTCCTAAAACAGCTGGATTGTTTACGTCAGACTGTCTATTGAAAAGTCTTCCAAAAAATCTAAATAAAGAATTTGGTTGCTCTTCTGAAAAATCTAACTTATTTTTTACTCTTCCTAAAAATGTATCATCATCAGATGAAGCCCTTGGAGTTCTTTGCTCAGAAGCCAACTCTGCTGTTCTTGTAAACATACCAGCGCTTCTTGTAGCTAGTGGTCTATAGTATCCAGCTAACTCTTTTGTAAGAGTATCTGTTCTACCTGCTTCCATTCTTCCAGCTTGGTAGGCAACTAGTTTTCCTTTTGTACCAAGCAGACCCCCTGTGCTGTGCCATGTGTACATATCTGCTGCCAGACCAAGTTCGTCTGCTTTTGGAATAAATGGATGAATACCACTCGCTGAAGATACTCTAAACCTTCCAGCTTCTGACATTGACTGAAAATCTTTAAACCCAAGCATCTGCATTGGGTTGATATTAATGATTGGAACGCGTACTTCATTTGCTAAAAATTTTGAAACAGCCCTAACACCAGCTTGTAATGGATTAAGATTCAAAACAACTGAACTACTATCATCTCCAATTTTGAAAAATCCCCTTAAATTACTTTGAGATCGACCTTGCGCTCCCTCGTCAAATTTTATATCTTCAATTATCTGCCTAATTGGGTTTGATGTTGCAACTTGGCGGTTTGAACTTCTAAAAGCAATATTCCCGGTAAATACTTGATAGGGAGATAGTTCTGTAGCCTGACCGGTTACATTATCTATTATATTTCCAGCTAAAGGTGAACCACCCATGTTTGTTCTAAAGATTTTTTGAGAAGCTAATTTGTTTTGATCATTCAAAAAGTTTTCGAGTGTGTAAGGTTTAACTCCGAAAAAATCACTTATGCTTCCAAATTGTTTTGCTCGTATAACCTTATTATTTAATAGATATCCTTGCATTTGTTCTTGTGAATCAAATCCTCTGGCGGCAAGTCTTGCTTCAAGTTGCTCTGCGGTTCCTGTTTCATCAATTCCCAATGTTCTTGCAGTTAGCTTATGTAATTGTGATCTCGCGTTTTTAACGCTTGTTGCAGTCTTTGGTAGATTTTTATTATATAAGATATCAAAATCGTCTTCTACTGCTTTAGATACCTTAAGGGTAGTTTGACCAGCAAGCCTTCTAAAGTTATCATACATTGCATTTGCTGTTGAATCAAGATTTATATTCCCGTATAAAAGAGAAATATTATTAGCTTCAGGAGCAAAAGCTGCTTTGTAGTAATTATCTACATCGCTTAAAGCTGATTGAAAGTCATCTGGTGTTAAGGTTAAAGGATTTAATTGCCCAGCCTTACCTTTGTTATATCTTTCAATGATAGCACCAAAGAAATCTTCTTCCGGAGCGCTGCCTCCTATTGTTATTCTATTTTCTGGAGCAATAAATTCTGGATCTACTTTTCCACCTACAGTTTTCCAGGGATATTCATCAAAATATAGTTGATCTGCAAATTTTTGTGCGGATGTCTTATCTACTCCATTAATTTGCGAAAGCCTATTAACTAATTGCCTTCTGTACTCTGCATCAAAAGCTTCTCTCTTGAATGAGTCAGACAAATACCCCTTACTTGCAGAGTAGTCAAGATTTGGCACGCGTCCTCTGCCTGGTATTTTGCGAATACCAACTTGTTCCTCAAAATCTTGAGCGAGTCTTATTAGTGGAGAGGTTCTTTTTCTTAAAATATTTTCTATTGATTCAACAAGTATTGGGTTAACGTCTCTATCCGCTGGGGTAGGACCTAGTTTATTTGCTTTTGCAATAATTTTTTGTGCAGCTTGTAATGTATCTCCACTTTTATCGAGATAGATTTGAGCTGCGCTAAGATTTTTATATTGCTTGTAGCCTTGAGCCAAACCTTGTCTTATTGATTTATAACCTGGTATTAAATCTAAAAGACTTTCTATTTTTGTACTATCTGCCAATCCATCATTTAGTGCCTGCTTGTCACCTCTGTAAATATCTGAAGCAATATTTTTGATTTTTGTAGAAACAGGTTGACTTGGATTGGCTCCATGGCGCGCGGCGTATAAGTCGCTAACTGGATTTTTATTAATTCCAGATAATGTAGAAAATGCTACAGATAGAGCGCCTGAAGATCTTTCGGAAAATTTAATTGATTTATCTAAAACATTAAAAATATCTTGTCCGACTTCAGAAAGTGATCCTCTTAGAAAATTTGTATTTTCATAAAGCTTTTTCTGAACTGGAGTTAACTGCTTATAGCCAGCATACATTGAGTCCCATCTTTGTTCTGCTGTTCTAAAAAAGTTTAACGAACTTTCTTTAGAAGCTCCAGCCATTGCAGCCGGAAGAACAAATCCGCCCAATTGAAATGCGGTAGTCTTAGCTAGATCTTTTCCTATATCAGTTATTCTGCTTGGGTCATACCACTTTTTTCTTGGGCCTTCTGGTTCTTCTCTGCCAAATAGTTTTCTTCCGACAGTCTTATCAACTGCATAAAATGCCGGCACTTCATAGGGTAGCCTTCTTACCTGTCTAACTAAAGACTGCTGAAGCTGATCTCTCCAAGCCCATCCTTCTGCGCCTTGTACTCCTTTTCTGGCAAAAGAATAACCTTTGTCAAGTATGCTTTTTATACCCTCATAACCTGTAGTTAAGGTTTCTTTTCCGGTTTCTTTATATACTAAAGAAGTTGTACCTTCGGCTAATCGAGTTACGCCTTCTAGTTCGTCAAGAATACTGCGTACCTTAAGAAGCCCCTTAGACCTGGTCAATACATTTTGGGTACCAGCCTGCTCTGCTGCGCGAGCGGCTTGCGTTAGCTTATAGCCAAGCTTTAAACCTTGACCCTTAACAACTTTGCCAGCTACTGTTGCTGCAATGCCTGTGGCAATCATGGCCGTAGCCATTTTGGTAATTGGGTTGCCCTCAAGTGCTCTGGCAATAAAGCCGGAATTAGCAGCAGGGCCTACGTCTTCATTTCTTTGCTCTGCAAAGTCTCTTGAGGTAACACCAAAGCCAATGTTATGTATTGGCTGATTGTCTCTTCTCATGGTCTACCTCTTTACTGTCTCATTCCCCACAATTTCTGAGCAATAGGATCGTTATATCCAGCTGCGCCTTCACTCTTAGAGGCGTCATGTCTTGCTGCGGAAACTTTTTCTTTATTTGATTCTTCCTCTGGATCTATTATTTGAAGAGTTACATTTGTTGGTTCTATTGCCCTCATTGCCTGCTGGACCTCTATTATCTTTTCAGCTAATGCGACTCTGGAAGCCAGCTGAGAATACGTTAAAGAATCCAAGAATTCTGGAGTATCACTAGATATAGTAGCTAAAACAAACGCTTTCATTAAGCCTCTTACTTGAGAAGCTTGCTTTCTTTTTTCGTCTAGA
>Ga0129333_10002869_pt1 | contig 16149 bp, 21 predicted proteins | sample CPB6_08_DNA_FD_94474 | JGI IMG/M metagenome (GOLD analysis project Ga0129333, IMG submission 94474) | Freshwater to marine salinity gradient microbial communities from Chesapeake Bay, USA - CPBay_Sum_0.6_0.8_DNA | ecosystem: Environmental > Aquatic > Marine > Coastal | place: USA: Chesapeake...
AGCGCACAATTCAATCTTTCAACAATTCCCTAAGCCGCGCCTCACGGAAAATGCACCCTCGGTGTCGCACAAGCGACACCCGAACAAAAAAAGGGGGTTTAGCTCAGTTGGTAGAGCGTCTGCTTTGCAAGCAGAATGTCATCGGTTCGAATCCGGTAACCTCCACCATACGTCATTGGTGTAACGGTAGCACAAAAGTCTCCAAAACTTTTTGTCACAGTTCGAATCTGTGGTGACGTGCCATTCTCGGAGCGGTAGCTCAGTTGGTTAGAGCGCCAGCCTGTCACGTTGGAGGTCGCGGGTTCGAGCCCCGTCCGCTCCGCCATGCGCTTCCATCGTCTAGCGGTTAGGACTCTGGATTTTCATTCCAGCAACAGGGGTTCGATTCCCCTTGGAAGTACCATCTTTAGAGGTATGGTGTAACGGTAGCACCACAGATTTTGATTCTGTTTGTTGAGGTTCGAATCCTTATACCTCTACCATTTTTTCGCACGTTGGCAGAGAAGTCATGCAGTGGTCTGCAAAACCGCGTAGTCCAGAGCGTTACTGGAACGTGCGTCCATATTTTAACGCGCAAGTAGCTCAGCGATAGAGCATCTCGTTTACACCGAGGCGGTCGGGGGTTTGAATCCCTCCTTGCGCACCATTAGGGCAAGTGGTGTAATGGTAGCCACGCTGGTCTTAGAAGCCAGTGCAGAGATGCGTGAGAGTTCGAGTCTCTCCTTGCCCACCATTGATTTATTATAGGAACTAGCTTATAATTAGGAGTAATAAATGGCCGTGTGGTGAAATTGGTAAACACTGTGGACTTAAAATCCATTGCCTTTATCGGCTTGTCGGTTCGAGTCCGACCACGGCTACCATCTTAATAATATGAAAGTAAAAGGTAAAAGTATTGTAGAAGTTGAAATTGATCAAGAAGAAGCTAAACGAATTACGGTTCGTACTCTTCGCGATACTTTTGGATGGCCAGCTGGTGCGTACATCGATGTTAACGGCAATCTTATTGTAGAGCATGACGCTCATACTTCACATAGCTTCGTTAACAACATAGAGATTATTCGTAAAGCCAATGAAGATGATTTCACTTTACGAAACATTATACATAGCCTTTGCAAGAAAAGAGATTAACATACTTGTATGGCTAAGACAACAACTAGAACCAAAAGAGCCACTATCAAGAGTGGTAATGTAACGATTCGCAAGACTCTTACTGTTTCGAAAACTGTTAAGACTCCTAGAGTCAAAAAAAGCAAAAAGAAGTAAATAAATAAACGGGTAGATGGCAGAGCGGTTTAATGCACTTGACTTGAAATCAAGAGAGGCGAAAGTCTCCGTGGGTTCAAATCCTACTCTACCCGCCAAACAATTTTAAATGGGGCTGCTCTGGTTTCGACTGTACGAGTAAGCATTAACTAGCATGTAGAGGTTGATCAGTTGGCCTCTTAAAAAGCTGATCAAAAAACATAAACGGCAAAGCTAAAAACGTCGTGAACGCAATCTTCGGTCGCGGTTCCCGCAACGAGTCATTCGTTGGTGGTGAACTTGCTCTCGCAGCTTGAGTTCTTAAACGCTCAGAGAAAAGCCTGCTCTGCTCTGAGTACAAACCAGGTAAACAAAACAGTATGCATTCTGTCTAATGCATTGGTGGAGGACGAAGTCAATTCGTCCCTAGGAGTGGTTCACCTCAACGAACCAAATATAAGCATGTTTGAAGGTTAATGTAAGCTAGTAGAGGACACGGGTTCAATTCCCGTCAGCTCCACCATTTTTATTTTGTTATGTGTAGTTTTATTTGTACCACTAAACCTATTACAGATACAAGAGTTAATTTATTAGCGTCTAAAAGAGGTCCAGATTTTACAAATTCTGTAAAAATTGATAAGTTTAATATTATTCATAATCTTTTAGATATTTCTAAAAAAAGAATAATACAACCAATAGTAAAGCAGGACAGTATTTTACTTTTTAATGGTGAAATTTACGAGCCAAAAACCACTGAAGATACTTTAAGCATTTTACCGATATATGAGGAGTATGGTGAAAGATTTGTAGAGAGAATAAATGGTGAATATGCTATTGGAATTATAGATCTTGCAAAGAATATAGTTCTTCTCTATAGTGATATATTTGCAACTAAGCCTTTATTTTATAGCGTGGATGAAACCGATATTGGATTTTCTTCTTATAAATCTGATCTGGAACTATTAGAATTTAATAATATAAAGCGTGTTGATTCTTCTACTATAATTAAGATAAACCTCTCTGATCATTCTGTTACTGTGTATAAGCACAGTAGCTTTAACTTGAATGAGTATAAAACAGAGTTTGATGATTGTATAGCTGCATTAGAAGACGCATTCAGATATAGAATTAAACAAGAGACCGCGGTAGGAATAAGTTCAGGCCATGACAGTGGTAGTATTTTACAATGGTCTGCTAACAACAATATAGGCAATTCCTTTTATTATGTATATACTAAAAAGGAAGATAAAGAAATCATGGAGTACAGAAAAGCTCTATGCGATATTAAAAAACTGAAATTTAAAACAATAAATTATTTCGATAATAAGGAGCTGTTTAATCGTTTTGAAAAATCTCTTCTTATCACGCAAATGGAAGATTATGATAGGTTCAAGGAAGAGCCTTCTATTTTTCTTTTATCAAAAATGATGAGGTATATTAAAAGAGATAATATTGATATTTTTATTTCTGGTCAGGGAAGCGACGAAATATTAACAAACTACTTTACAAGAAAGAACTTTTTTAGAGATTTAAAGAAACAATTTCCATGGAGGAACTTCTATGGAGGTACTAATAGACAGTATATTGATCAGCTAGAATATATCGGAGGATCGTATGGAATAGAGGTTAGGTACCCCTTTTTAGATAAAGTTTTTATACAGGAGTTTTTAAGCCTAACTAAAGATGCTAAAAATAGTGTTTATAAATCTGTTTTAAACGAATATCTCTCTAAAAATAATATGCCTTTTAAAATAGAAAAGGTAGGTCTAAGCTTATTAAAACCTTAAATTTATAGTCTAGTAAGTACTTGCTTTACTGCGGTTTTAAAGCGGTAGCTTTCTTTCGTATTTGGAACGTTCTTCCAATGTGTTATAATTTCAGCAAACCATTCGTCAAAATTAGCTGCAGCATAATCAGACGGTAATCCTAATTTTTCAGCCATTGCTATGCGATGCTTTTCGTTTCTCAATCCTTCTAGAGCTTTACGTCTAGTTGCTTTCTCAAAGTATTCGTCGAGCATTTTCTTGTACTCTGCTTTTAGCATAGGTTCTGTTTGCTTTGGTATTCTATCTGCTACGTAATGAGCGTACTCGTGTACTAGTATATCGTAATCATCTACATAATGTTGATCGATGTAAATTAATTTGTCGTGATAGACACCTGGTGGTGTTTCATCATAACCAGTTATTGCGGCAGTAGCACTAACTGGATTCTTTGATGTATCTGTTATTACAATACGAGGCTTTCTATTTGGTAGAATATCTTTAAAGTCAGTAACAAGCTTTGTAATTAAATGGTTAATCATTCTATAGCTATAGCTATTAGGAGCAAACTCTTTAGTAGCATAACTATCTTTATAGACCTTAATTCCGAATTTCTCTAAGACGAGCACAGGAGCTGTAATTTTTGTTCTAAAGTATTTCTGCTTTAATTCTTGCTCTCTTTCTTGTATCTTCTTTTGTTTAAAGGCATCTATCTTTTCAGGCTCAACACCAAGCCTTTTCATCTTACGAATTTGTGATTGACTCTCAGCTGGTAGTTTCTTTTTCTCCTTCTGTACGTAAGTGTAATTGTTGATATTAGTTCTTTCTAACTCTCTCTTCCGGAGAGGATTTCTTTCTCGTTTTTCGAAATAAAGTTGAAAGTTAATCATAACTTAAGCTCGCAACTCTAAGTTAGCTGTAACATAAACAGAGGAAGCAGTACCTGTAAGTGCTCGACCTGCGATAACAAACATAACTGGTGTACCATCTATTTTAGATCCTAGCCTTGCTAGTTCGCCAGTGATATCTTGTCCTCCAGCTCCTACCGCTACTGAGGAGTTACCATTAGCAACATAACCGCCTACCATTTCAAAGCCTCCAGATAAACTAAGAGAAGCAGAACCTTCTGTAAATTGAACATCAGTAAATCCATCTACTTGTTTAAAGTTATTTAACGAACCTCCAGTTATGGTAGGATTCATTATAACTTTATATTGTATGGGTGTGTTACCAGTGTTATAAAATAATACACTCTTTAATACAGCAACTAAATCTACACTAGCAGGATTAACTCTTACAGCCAATAACGGTCTCGTTGTAGTATCAACCGATAATCCTCCAGACAGTTCTGCAGTAATTGATGTTCCTACATTTTCATCTCCTCCCTCAATCATTACCGTACTACAAATATGCTTCAATACACCTGACCCTGTTCCAGTTTGTCTAATTTCATACCTAACAGGATGGTTAGGTGAGGTTAAGTAGGGCTGTGTTAGAGAATTTATATTATCGAAATAATGTACATAATAAACTATACCGCCTAATACAAACCCACATCTAATTCTACCTAGACCAAGCCACTCATAATCAAATGTAATAATTTGCGCTTTGCTGAAATCTATTGTCAATCTAGATGGCCCTGTACCATCTAGTCTATCCACATTCCAATTAGCTTGAGCAGCTGATAAGTGCGATGCAGTTCCTCCATCTTTGTGAATATGGAACGATATTGTTCCATTTGAAGATTCAAGATAAATGCCGTCAGTAGGTAGATATGGAATAGAAGATAGACCTTGAAATAATCCGATACGCTTTACAATATTAGTTTGAGGTTCGAATAAACCTGTAAATAGTGCTTGTATAGACTTACCAGGCTGGTAATTAAAGTGTGTATAGGTTTGGCGAATAGCAAAGCTATTAACGGAACTTGTAGATAGAGCAACTAAACTGTCACCTCTTACAAATGTGGAAACTGCAGATCCGGATAAAACTTCGTCATATACATATGGCGCTTTGTTTGTAATAAATTTAGAATCAAGAAGGGTTTGAGGTGATGATACTCTTAACTTACCGAATGCGTCAGTAGAGCTATTATCTCCGAACGGCAATGAGTTAGACATTCCTAATCTAGAGTCATATGTAATTACAGCATACTTGGGATAAACCTCAACCGACGAAACAGGAAGCATACCAGGTACGTTTGGTGAATTTAATCTAGTTACTGATACAGCAGGAAACTCTGTGTTATTGGTTAGTCTAACAAACTTACCATACTCTGCAGTTTGGTAATTTGCTACCACTCTTGTATCAACGCTGTTCATAATATTATTTATGGTAAAGGTTAGATAAATAATATATCATGAACATCTTTCTCGCTCTTTTCCGTCGCATTTTCAGAAAAAAGCTTACTAAGAAGGAGCGTGATGAAATAATTTCGGCGTTGAAATTAAAAAGGAACTCTTATAAAATACGTAGAGACGGCCTATGAAAACTTATTTAGTAGAATATATCTATCCGAAAACGCAGGTTAGAAATACAACGCATATTGAAGCAGAAGACAAGACAGAAGCAAGAGACTTGTTTTTCGAAAACTTTCCTGAAATTGAAGAAGTAGAGAGAATCACTTGGGTACCAACTATCGAACAATAATGAAATTACCTGAAATTACTTTTGCGTCATCAGTACGTTACGGAAATTATAAAGAGCATTATTTAAATGCTCTTTTTTTATCTGACATTCTAAAAGAAAAATACAATGCAATAAAGGAATATATCGAGCTGCCTCGATATATTGAAGTAGTCTTTAGGCCTGTAAGGGCTGCTTTTGGTAGAGCGTTTTATCTTAAATCAGACGATACAAGACGTAATAGAATGTATATTGTTGAACTAGATGTTAGACAAGATGTTGCAACATTTCAAAATACTTTACTGCATGAGCTTGTACATATAGAGCAATTCTATCAAGGCAGATTGCTAGATGCTGGCTCAATGCATTTCAAATGGAATGGCAAAAAAACTCTAATAGATACATCAAATCTAGATGCATACAATAATCTTCCGTGGGAGCGTGAGGCTATAGAACGGTCAACACAGTTAGAGAGGGTAATTTTTGATTAAATAATATGTTATGCACTTTAAACCCTATTTGCTGCATCCGGAGGTTGAGATTGCTGTAATAATGTGGTCTGACGGATCTATTAATAAGTTTTACGCTTCTGATAAAGAGGATATCGATGATCTTATTGCTGCAAAGCTTAGCTGGTATGAAGAAGGTATGACGTATGAGATAAAGATTGTAAAGCTTAAGGAACTCTGTGATAATAGCGGAGATGAAAGAAAAGTATGAAGAAGCTATAAAGCTGATCTACGACATTACTAAGGAGCATTCCGAAAAGGAACCTATCGATGGTAAAGGAGTGTACGACGTGCTCGAGAATGTTCTTGAGTACATTCAAGATCGTGTTGCGAAAAATATCTACGAGCAATACGAAAGGAACTTATTTAAAATAAGAGCATGACTGATACATGGGTCTATACTGATAAGGAACACGGTTGGGTGAATGTTGACGATACTGAGTTTCTCGATATCGAAGAGTCGCCCTATGGTGATGTAATGCACTTCAGTTATAAGGGTGTTGATTACTCATCAAAGATCGTAATTGGATCAAGACCCGGTTAAGGAACTTTCATAAAATTAAGACATGACCGCTATCCTAAGAACATATCTAAACGAAAGAGTAATTTGCGAAGAGAAGGTTGAAATTGATGATGACCATATCTTTGCGTACGGTCCTTATCAAGATACTGTACCGTTTTCAATAGGATCCAATCAGAGCATTCTACCGTATGATGATTAAGGAACTCTTTTATAATTAGGAGCCGACGATAACAAACAATAACATGAAACTAGGAATCGAAAAATCGACATTTACGAAAGTATCCGAAATTCAAATCCCCGATATCTTCTACCGTAGGTTTAAGACGGGTGTTGCAGAATTCGATGATATGTTTGGCGAGGGTATCCTTCCTGGCTCTGCATTCACGATTACTGCTCAAGCAGGTTGCGGTAAGACTACACTCTTGCTTCAGCTTATGGAAGCTCTTGCTAATAACAGCTATGATGTTGGTTACGCTTCTGGTGAAGAGAATCAATATCAGCTTGCGTTTACTTGTAAGCGCCTAAACGTTAAGAGTGTTCAGATCGCTAACGAAACTGATATCGATGTGCTTGCTAAAGCTATGCAAGATCTCGATGTGCTTGTTGTCGATTCGTTCCAAGCTCTTACTACTCGTAACAAGCTCAATCATGCTGAGCTCGAGCGCTATGCTGTAACGACTCTGATCAATGCTGCTAAGGCTAACGAGTGTGCTTTGTTCTTCATTATGCATCTTACGAAAGATGGTAAGCTCAAAGGCTCTACGCTTGTGCCTCACGCTGTTGACGTCAATGTTCAGATCCTTATGGATGATGAAGGTGACGAGCAAGATCGTATCATCAGCTTCTACAAGAATCGTTTCGGTGCTACTCTCGACTATACTGCTACGATGACTGCGCATGGCTTCAAGCTCTCTGGTAAGCGCGAGACTACCAAAGCACCTTCAAAGAAAGCTCGTAAGAAAGCTCTCGAAGATAAGATCATGGCGATGGACCCTCCTAACATTACGAAGAGTGGTATTATGAAGTCGCTTAATCTTACTTCGTCACAAGCTTATTTCGCTCTTAAAGAACTTACCGATTCTGGTAAGCTTAAGAAGTTTGGTCGTGGCGAGTCGAGTGTATGGAAAAAAATTGTATGATTGTAATCGATTACTTTAGAAAGAACGGTGAATGGACGGGAGCTCATTATCTGGATGAGCTCCCACTCAGCATGGATGATTTTGCTTTTAGTATGCTAAGTGATTACTTTGCTGATTACTATCGCATACGTCTTGAATAAATAAGAGTATGCAATTTAATACTCTCTTCGAAAAGGTAATAGATAATCTAACAGAGATGTTTTCTATCTTTGTTACAAAGAGAGCCGCTGGCGCTAAAAAGATAGAAGTGTCTGCGTTTAAAAAAGGTAAGTATGCTATACTTACTGGATATCATTTTGCTGGTAAAGTTAAGCCATATGCTGATGCTTTAAAGTGGGCAAAGAAAGAAGGCAAGGAAGAGCACTTCAAAGAAAAGTATAAAGAAGCATTAGCTAAATTAAAGGATATTGATTCTTTATCACAAAAAGAATTTCAAACAATATCAGGAGTTCTCGAAGCGTATGGCGAAGTATATCTTCAAGCTAAAACACCAAAGGAATACGATAAGTGAGCTATGGACTTGCCGCCTGATGTCCCTCTGTATATTATATTTTGGATAACTGCAGGTGTTATAGCAGCTATTGTATCAGCGTTAATACCACCGAGCAATAAATAGCTCTATGACTATAGAACAGCGTAGAGAGTGGTCAAAGTATTTTGAAGAGTTAGATAACTCTAGACGTTATGAAATAGAGTTAGAGAAAGCTATTATTGAGCAGGAAAGAGAGCAGATTATCACAGATAGTATAGATAATATCTATAAATATAGATATGGCGGATTGTGATATCTTGGAAGATCTAAAGGCTCTCGAGCCAGGATTAGCAGAAAGACAAGATCTTCTTAACGCATTAAATAGTTTAAGAGGGCAGCTTATAAGTGATAGCAGTGGGAGCGAGACTTCAAGGTTCGGTATAAAAATAACTCCATCAGCTCCTAGGTTTCATCCTAACTTTCCGGGTATTCTCGAGATACCTATAGTTAAAGATGATTTAGAGGTTACAGAACTAAAAGACCTATTCGCTTTAAATGGAACACTAGCTGACGGTCGACCGTATTGGCAGGCTACATGGGAAGAATTTGTGCTTATAAATCGAACTAGGGCAGCCGAAGATCCAAGCGACCTTTACTTCAATATTATACCTGGTGATTTAAATTGCTTTCCAGTATGGGATAGTGCTCTTAAAAAAACTACCAATGGAATAGAGGATAATGAGGCATTTGATTGTTTATACAAAGGACAGTCTGTCTTTTTTAACGGACCCTTTGAGCTTTCTGTAACTAACCCACCTCTTATAGATTCAACAAATAAACGAATAAATGACGCATATAGAGCTGATCCCAATAATCCTAAATGGCAAAAATGGTCGTATGTCAGCGGCGGACGTTTAGATGAAAAAACTTTAAAAACGATTGATGACCCTGCTAATCCTATAGTTTGGGAGTCATACCAACTTCGACCAGAATTAATAGAAGAAGGAACTATTAAATTTTGGGTAGATGTAGATAAAATTACTGGTGAATGTGCTGTAAGTGTAAGCTTTTTTAATGTATTCCCTTCTAACGGGCTTAACAGCTTTTGGGATATTCCTCTTACGTTAGTTATTAAGAATGGAAACGGTCAAGTACAAAGACCGCTTACAATAAGAGTAACGCCAATACCGACAGGAAGTATATGGTCGGGAGATGTTATAGATATATCTAATCAATCATCAAACCAGTAAATAAAAAAATATGCCTATTACTGTTTATAATTACACATCATCTTATAAGGCCGGTTCAATACTAGCTACAACTAACGCTCTTCTATCTTGCAAGCTACAATTTGATAATAGCCTTGCGTCAGTTATACAACCGACTGTTTCTGCGCTATCAGCAGTAGGAGACATAAACAACTACATTTATAGATATGGTGTGTGCTTATATGGTGTTACCTCAGCTGCAATTCTTACAAGTATTAACCCCACGCCAACTAGCAGGATTACTATAAATAGCACAACTGGAGTAATTAATTTGTCAGCTAGTGCTCCAACATTATCGAGTTTTAGATTGGTTAGCTTTGCGAGAGATTTAAGCACATATGAAACCAAAGTTTTAACTACTGAAGTTCCTATAGATATAAAAGACAGTAGTATTATAACTGTACCAAATTTAAGCGCACAAGATCTATTACAAGAGCTTTTAGTACAAAATGTTAATTTACCATTAGGTAGTATAAAAAGCTTTAGATTAGCGTTTGCAAAAGAAACGTACAGTGAATTCGATAGAGTTATTGCTAGATATGTAAACTACGACTACACTTCAAATAACTGGACAATAGGTAATAGTATTACTGCTATTGAGTCTATTATACTATCTAAAGAATTTAGCGATACGGAGTATAAATGGCGGTTGGTAAAGGGCATTGAACCAAATTATACAGTTATGTATACTCTATCTACTAATTATGAGATAGAAGATTTATTCGATGGTGCGAATATTTTTGTAGCACCTATCGATGGTACAAATGCTACATGGATTCCAAAAAACCAATCATATGATCCTATAACAGTAGGTTACGCATTACCATATGTAGATGATAGCTTTTTAGAGCTTCCAGTTATTAACAATCCTGATATTATTTTTATTGAAAATAAAAATAGCTTAGTTCATTTTAGAATAGATGCATCATATATGGATGAAATGTATTTAGGTTTTCTTTCCGAATCAATTGTTAAGTATAAAGTAGAAGAAGTTGGTAGCTCTTATGATTCAAAAATATCTAAAAACATATTTGTTGATCATAGTACCGGTCGAGTCTTTGCTAATATACTAGGATCAGGAAAAACCTCATTAAAAATATCCGCAACAAATAAAAACGGAACTACATCAAAAATTATTGATATAGTTATTGGCAGTTATGAGGAGGGTAGTACCAACTTTAATGTAGTATCTTCTTTATATTATCCAATTTCCACTTTGCTTACGCTTCCGGAAATAGATCATGTAATTAGAGTAACTACCCCATACTCTGCAAATCAAACTATTACATTTAACTTTGCGAATAAAAAGCCAACTACAGAATTAAATAACTTTTACTTTACCACGTATACTCAACTAAGTAACAATTCTGGTAATGATTCAGGGTATCCATTATTAGGACTAGAGTATGATAATAGCATATACCTAACTAATGATGTTCTAGTAGAAACATCTAAAAACGCCAATGCTAACGTTCCTCTTATTCGTAGATTTGATACCCCGATAGAGTTTGGCTCTAATAGGCAGCAAATGTATTGGGGTATAGTAGCAAAAGAGATATCTAATATAAATCGAGATAGTATGGAATGGAACGATGAGAACGTACCTTATCTCTTTGTTAACCCTATAAGCTCGCACACCATACCTCTAACAGGGTGGCTTAAATCTAACGCTCCCTCTATCAGGCTTTCATATACTGCATATGATGCTCGTTGGAAGCAACCAACCTTATCGGCATTTTATTCAAGTAATATACACGCATCTATTTACGGTGATATCAGCACAATAGGCTCACTCGTTACAGCAAATAATTTAAATATAACCAGTGAATATTATACGCGTGCTCAAACTTTACAGGTTTGGAATGACTACAGTTACGTGACAGAAGAAAAAAACGTACTGGTCAAGGTTAATACAGATGTAGATTTAATTAATAATTACGATCCCTTTGAATACACAAATAGCTATATTATAGACACTAAAACTACAGAGTATAATAAAACTATTAATAATTTTTGGAGCAAGTATTCAAAAATTACTACCAACCAATTTGATACACCAGCCCCCTCATCTTTAGTAAAAAAATATATTAATGCATCTATTGCATATAGTTATAAACCTTATGAACTGTTAGAATATAAGGCTAATTTTTTAAATTCTTTATTAAATAAAACCAGTCTTTCACTTAATTATGCTGTTATATTAGATAATAAAGCGTGGGTATCTGTAGAGCCACCTGTAGCAGATGTCTCAACTTTTTTAATTAATGCAGGTTATCAAATACCTTTAAGTGGTCAGCAAACTGCTACATTCGATAGTTACAGTTCGCTACCAGACGGTGAAAACAGATTGAAGAAGCTATATTGGAGTAGTAATGATATTAATACGTTTCCAAGAATTATCGGAAACAAAAATGGTATAGGTCATTTTGGAAGTTTGTCAGCTAAATGTTATTGGGGTATTCAAAATGACGGACTTACTTTCTCAGCTGTAAATCCTAACATAGGTAATTTAAGTTCATTCGAGTTTCCTATGAGCGGATGGCTTACTACATTTGATCTGTCATCTTTCAAGAAAACATCTCAATATATTAATCTAACTTCTACACCGCCATTATTAACTAATGCTGAATTAAGCCCTAAGTTATTCTATGCAAGTATAACCACATTACCTATATATAACCAATTAAGTGGTGTTTTAGTACAACATGGAAGCGCTCTTGTTTTTAGAGGTAAAGTAACACCTAGCGATTTTATTCTACCTGAAGGCTACCTCAACAAAGCCACAAGATATAATACCGCGTACATATCTACTGATCCTGCTGTTGCATACGGTACAGATCTAAGATTCGGAAACGAGCAAGTAGGTGTTTTAAGAGCGTTAGGTTATATGTAACAATGGATAAATAATAATATGGCATGGGAAGTAACAGTGGTAAACCATACAAGTGACGAGGATAATAATGGCATTCCGTCAATAGATCCACAGCTTTCTTGTAGACCACGTAATGCAACTGAAGAAGCCGGTGCGTGTGTAGATGTAAAATTTAGCCCTCCTGTGGAGATTACCTCATATGATGCACAACCCAAACTTAAAATAAAAGATGTGTGGGATAAAGTATATCCTTCTCGTTTTTCGAGTAATAATGCCAATCAATTAGTATCAAAATACGGAACAGTTTTATCTGAGGCTGTTTATAACATAGATGAAATCGAGTCTATTGTAAAGCTAGAAAATATAACCAATAAAAACAAATATGAATGTGCCTTTAATTTAGAAGGTATTGCTGTAGCATCTTTATATCCTGAAGACTCTGATGCAATAAGATCGTGGGTTAAAAATGGAGTGAGGTTACCAGACGTAACTGCTCGTAGAAGGGTATCTGAAGCTAAAGCAGAGTATCCCGGAACAAATACCGCATCTGGCCAGCTCGATTTTCAAGATCCTAGAAAACGTATGGATGATTCTAGCGTATTTGAAAACATCAGCTGGCCTCATGTCTATGTTAACAACTTTAGTGGTGTGCCGGATAGTGTTATGTCTATTTCTATAAGAAGCGTAGGTAATACTTATTATTGTTATAATAATGAAGATAGCGGTGATTATGAATGTCATCAAACTGCATACGTCCGGTGGGATGCATACGCATTTGATGAACGCCCAGCATTTAAAAAAGGAAAGTTAATATATGCAGAAAGAGCAAAGTGTTTTGGACTTTGGAGTGATACTACTCAAGTTACGATTGCAGCAAATTGGGTAATAGTAGATGAATTTGCTCAACAACTCGAGGATTTTGATAGGAGCATTGAAATTGTAGCAGTTTATAAAGGAGTAGAATTAATAGAACTCGTAACACCGAACGACGTGTGGCAGTCGATGTATGCTTCGCCAGAACAAATAGCTTCTATAACTATAAGAGCTGATGGCACTTTTGAATTTGATTAAATTTTATTATTTCTCTACAACTATATTACGAGGTTTATAGCTCGTAGATAATTAAACTAGAAGCGCTGCTGAAAAATTATTAGATTAACATAAGGAACTCTAGTATAATTAGGTATGATGGAATTTAAAAGAGAGGATGTTATCAATAAACTAAGAGAAGGTATTGTTAGAGTTAACTTTACAAAGAAAGATGGCGAAATTAGAGATATGAAATGCACTCTTGCTTCTTCAATTATTCCTCAAGATATGCAACCTAAAAACGAATCAAATACAATTACAGAGTCTGTAATTAGAGCTTATGATATAGATGCAAATGGATGGCGTTCATTTGTTGTCGCTAATATCAATAGTGTTGATTCTCTCTGATAAGGAACTATAATATAATTACATATGCACATTAACCATTTTAAGGTACAAGTAGGTGCTGAATTAGAAGCACTAGTATCGGAAATTAACGAGCTTAAAAAACGAGTAACAGAGCTAGAACATAAACAATTTCGCCTCGAAACTCAGAATACGGGCAGTGCTGTTAAGTATGAGTATATTGGTCATTGGAATCATAAAAAGATCGAAGATAAAACTAAGGTAACTTGCAATACAAGTGAGATAATCTAGAATGATTTACGGGCTTGTAGCTCAGTGGTTAGAGCAGGGGTCTCATAAACCCTTGGTCGTTGGTTCGAGTCCAACCGGGCCCACTTTTAGTTTCTACGTCTAATCAAAAGTAGTGCTGCTAGACTTAAAGGCAGTAATGTGGTTACACCTGGTTCAGGTATAGCTGGTTGACCAATTATAACACCTTCAACATTTGGAGCAGCTTCGTTAATATAAAAGGCATCCATGCCGAAGCAGAAGGCACCTTCACCGTAGATGCGGAATAGATCGATGTTGTCAAACTCATTGCTTAGAATAACATTCGCTACTGTGCTTATGCCCCAGTTATCACTAGGTAGTAGATAAGGAGCAGTTACAGCGGCGCCGTTACGATATCCTTGAACGTATATGTGTTCGTTGCCTGTTGATGGACCCCCACCTATAGACGTATTGGATGTGATAATAAAGTAGTTCAGATCAAATGTAGAACCGCTTACGTTGAATATATCAATTGACTCTAAACCTCCTAGCCAATGACCGTGTATAACATCGTTGTGAGTACCATAATAGTCTCCTATTGTTTGTGGGTTATAGTTACCTGATGACGAAACATAGTTGAGTTGAAAGCCACTCTCAACATATGAGACAACATTATAGTATGTGCCGTTTTCAGTAGTGGTGCTTATATTATTATAAGCATCTGTCACAGTGCCTCCTGTAAAGGTTATAACTGCTGCTTTTGCACTGAATGTCATCAATGCACCGATTAGTAGTGGTAGTATTGTTTTTTTCATTTTTTGAATTTCTTTCCTAAATTCGTAAGTCCGTTAATTGTGGATTGGAGAAGTTTTCCTAACTTACTATCCTTAGGTACGAAGCAAGCTAGAGTAGAGAGTATGCCGACAGCCGCTACAGAGAAGTCTATAGCTTGTTGTTGTACTGGTTTAAGTGCTTCTATAATAGCGTCCATAGTTACTTGTTTGATGGGTCAGTATTAGTTGTCTTTGGAGGTGCAATAGGAGTATTGAATTGCTGAAGTTTAAAGTTCAAACCACCTGCTTCGTCTTCTAATATCTTCTCTCCCTTTTTAATCTGTTCTTGCTCTGCAGGTGTGAGTTGAGCGGTTGAAGATGTACTTGTACTTTGCTCACTAGTTACGCTAGAATTAGTATTAGTGTTAGATTGAGTAGTCGTGGAAGTATTACTAACAGGAGTGGTAGTAGAAGAGTCTGCAGCAGAAGATTGTACGCTGTTATTACCATTATTGCTTGTGTTGTTGCTTAGAGATTGATTACTTTGTGGTGTGTTGTATGCAAATAAGTTTTTGATAGTATTAAGAATTGGGAATTCCTTCTCTAATACCGCATACATTATGATGCCGTTTTTATAAACTATTTGCGATTGTGAGTAAACAGCAGTGCTCATCGCTATAACACCTGCCATGCCTATCGTTTTTAGTTGATTGCGTAGATATTCGCGATATGTCTTCTTACCCTGCTTAGCGTTTTGTAGTTTTTTAAACTTCTCTTCACTAATAACAGGCTCTTCTTTTTCTTGTTGTACATCTTCTTCTTGAGTTTTCTCTTTTACTTCCTCTTTTTTATCTTCTTGCTTAGTTTCTTCTTGTTTCTTATCAGCAAGCTTTCTACATTCTTCAAGTTGCTTGAGGAGTAGTAGTGCAGCGTCGCGAGCTTTTGTTTCAAGCTCGGTTCTGGAGCAGTATTCTCTAATAAATTGCTCTGTTATTTCGAAGTTTTGATGAATATCATCTTTTTTTTCCATTGAATTAGCGTAGTGGTGGTACATTATTATTTATGAAAAACCCAGTTGATTTTTTAAAGATGGTGACTATAGGATAGATACTCTAGATATATTTTACCTTGAAAAATCTAAGGAACTAGTATATAATCAAGTACACTCCAGTAGCTCAGCAGGTGAGAGCACATGCCTTATAAGCGTGAGGTCGCGGGTTCAAGTCCCGCCTGGAGTACCATTCAAGGGCCGTTAGTTAAGTGGATATAACAAGAAACTTCTAATTTTTAGTCGATGGTTCGATTCCATCACGGCC
>Ga0129333_10002871_pt1 | contig 16140 bp, 24 predicted proteins | sample CPB6_08_DNA_FD_94474 | JGI IMG/M metagenome (GOLD analysis project Ga0129333, IMG submission 94474) | Freshwater to marine salinity gradient microbial communities from Chesapeake Bay, USA - CPBay_Sum_0.6_0.8_DNA | ecosystem: Environmental > Aquatic > Marine > Coastal | place: USA: Chesapeake...
AATAATCCTGGAATGAGATATTTCCAACTTTGGGATTTGAATCCTGATTCGAATAATAATTTGAACAGGATAGGAAAAGTATTTCCTGACCAACAAATCATAGTTATTGATGATGAAGAGATTGTGGCTGCTATGTCCAATAAATCCAACAGAAATTGGACTTTGCCAGCACCTAAAGTAAGTGCGATAGTTCCAAATCTTTGTGGTGTGAGTGGAACAACAGGAGTTTTCACTAATCCTTTAGAAAAGTTATTTGTAACATATAGGTTAGATTCTAATTCGAGTGGTTTTACAAATTCATTACACTGTAATTATTACACCTCAATTGTTGCACCATCAGGGGCATCAACTTCAAATTCATTCAATGTGGCTATCCAATTTGGTAATGAATTTCCATTCTTGAACTCTAATTGGAGTACATCTAATCTAACAGGTTTTTCTGCGAACAAACTCAAATTATTAGTTCAAAGAGTAACGGGTGATACAAAACCTTCAACTACAGGTTGGAGAGAAATGGATGTCACATCAGAAATAGCATCTACATTTAACAATGGATACATAACGGTTAGTGGACTTACTGGTTATACTTTCCAAATTGATAAAGCCGAATATGACGCAGCGGCTTCTAACAGTTATAATCTCGATAATTACATAGATATTCCTGCTTTGGGTGCTACAGGTCAAACATTGAACTTTGGTGGTGAGTATTATTTCTATGGAAACTTAGAAACTGATATTGCGGCTACAATTTATGAGATGAGATATCTTATCAATTTAGGAAGAAATCAGTTTGTTAATACTTCGAATCCAACGTGGATGACAGGAACAACTTCTTATGTTACTGAAATTGGGCTTTACGATTCTAATTATAACCTTATCGTTGTATCTAAACTACAGTCACCTGAAAAAAGAATAGGTGTTCAGCAGTTTTTAGTAAAATTAGATTTCTAAATGCCAAAAAAACAATTAAGAGAGGATTCACCAAAAGTCCTCGGTCTAGACATTTCTACAAAAACAATTGGTTGGGCTCTTTTCGATATAGAAACGAAAAATCTATTAGAATTAACCCATATATCTCCTCGTCCCAAAACTCAAGATGGTAATAAAATTGAGGAACTTATTTTGAAAGGTTCAATTTTTAGAAAAAAACTCGAACCCTATGTTGGATTAGGTATCAAAACTGTTGTGATAGAAGAACCATTACTCAATTCAAACAACATATGGACAGTTAGTACTCTTATGCGATACAATACCCTGATTTGTAAAGAGGTATATGATGTTTTGGGTGTCGTTCCAGAATTTATATCTACATATAATTCCAGAAAGTTCGCTTTTCCTCACCTTGTTCAAAAAAACGAAAAGGGTAAATTTGTTCTTTTTGGTGGTTTTCCTAAAGACATTGACAAGAAAGTAATCATATGGGAACTCGTAGCAAAAAGGGAACCACAAATCACTTGGCAATACACCAAAAATAATACCCTAAAGAAAGAAAATTACGACCAAACTGATGCTTATTGTGCAGCGTTGGGGTATATGAAATTCAAAGAAATTTGGTAGAATAGTTTTTTTTCGTATCTTTGTGTTATGACATTCCATAGTTGTTTCAGAACACCATACCATAAAGAGATGAAATCTTTGACGTGCGGTTATTTAAAAGGATTCAAAGTGGAAAATAATTTTGTAAAGGGAACTGTTAAACTTCAAAATATAAGATTCTACTTTGGTTCTTATGTAGAGGTAGAAGTATTATTTGAAGGAAAACTAAAGGCCAGATATTTCAAAGTAACAGACTGGTTCGGAACAGAATTGTTGGATTTTGAGAGGATTTCAAAAATAAAAATTAATAGAAAAATAAAAAAATCAATTTATGATGATTTGAGAAGAAAATTGAAATTCTTCGATATAAATCTTACTGATTATTCTCAGATAAAAAAAATTAAATGGAATTAATATGAGTAACTTTCTTCAGATTTTAGGTCTCGTTTGGTTAATTTTGATGTCAATTAGTTTAATTCTTTTCTTTGCAGGAATACTAATTGAAAAAAAACTTAAAGAAAACCATCCAATTAAAAAATGGTGGCGCAAAAATATTGTCGCTCCAGACCCTTATGACAATCCTTGGAAAAATTTCAATGGATGATGCAAGACGAAGTTGAAGTTTTAGTGGAACTTCTAACTGAAGTCCTTGGAGAACCACACAACCATTATGAATCTAAAGCGCAGATTTCTTTTGATTGTCCTGTTTGTGCTGCGGAAAAGGGTTTGGAGGTGGGAGATAAAAAAGGAAACTTCGAAGTCAATTATTCTAAGCACGTTTATAAATGTTGGGCTTGTGGTGACACACATGGAACTCATGGTCCTTTGGGAAAATTATTCGATAGGTTTGGTACAAAAAAACAAAAAAAATTATACGATTTAATCAAACCTGAAGAACTCAAACTTGAAGACAAGAAAAAAATTTTTCTTAGACTTCCTGAGGGTTACACAAAATTCCAAGATTCAAACTCTCGTTTCATACCTCATCGTGAAGCATTAAACTATCTCTATTCAAGAGGTATTACAGATGAAATAATAAAGAAATATAATATAGGTTATACTGTCAAAGGGGATTTTGCCTACCGAATCATAGTCCCGTCTTATAATTCTGAGGGCAACTTGAATTATTTTGTTGGAAGGGCATGGACCAAAAGAAAAGATAAATATAAAAATCCTCAGGTACCCAAAGATGAAATTATTTTCAACGAAGGTTTGATTGATTGGACTAAAGATGTCTATCTTGTTGAAGGTGCCTTTGATTCATTTTTCTTAGATAATCCACTTGTGATGTTAGGTAAAAAATTATCAAAACTCGCATTTACTGCAATCTACGAAAGAGCTCAGGCTAACATAATAATTTGTACCGACGGGGATGCATGGGACGACGGATTAAAAATATACCATGAGCTTAACGGGGGGAAATTATATAATAAAATAAAAATTGTTAAATTACCAAAAGATAAAGATATTTGTGATTTGAAAGGGGAGATTGACGAATATTATTTTGAAATAAAATGAATTTAAAAGATACAGCAAAAGAGATAAGAGAAATTATTCATCAAAGACAAACCCAACTTGGTTTGACTTTTGAGGAGGAAAGACATTTGTATACCATGAAAGGTAAAACAAGTTGGCCATCCGTTTCTAAGGTTTTAAAAAAATTCTACAAAGCTTTTCCCACCGAAGAAGCGGCTTACAATAAAGCAGGTGGAGACCCTGAAAAACAAAAACAACTTATCGAAGAGTGGGCGGCAGCTGGGTCCTATTCAACTAATTTGGGAAGTAGAGTACATTTCGTTTTGGAAGAAGAGGTTGTTAAAAGAAATGGTTCTTATAAAGAAATACGAAAACCAATTTTTGACTGTGACCTCACACAACTCATGAAAAGTGACAAAATGATTGTTGCAGGTAAAAGATACATTGAACTACTTGAACAAAGAAAAGTCGTTTTGTTGGATACTGAAATTGTTTTGGGTGACCCCGACCTCGGTTACACTGGACAACCTGACAAAGTATGGTTAACGACAAATAAGTCAGGTAATGGTTTTGGTTTATTGATAACCGATTGGAAAACAAATAAACCAAAAAACTTTTTGGAAAACGATTTCACTGAAAGGATGTACGAACCTTTTAATAGTCTACCAAACACCGCACTCGGTCACTATTACGTTCAACTCCCTCTATATGGTAAGTTATTAGTAAAAATGCTAGAAGGTTCCAAGTATGAGAATTTACCAATTTTGGGATGTATAATTGCTCATTTGAGAGAAGATACTCAATTTGAAGAGTTCCGAGTGCCCAAAGAGGTCATTCAAACCGTTATGTCGATGGATATCAAGAAGTATTTAAAAAAATGAGTTAGTTGAATTTGTCTCTAACTTTTACTATATTTAATCAAAACATTTTATGGACCAACAAGATTTATTAACACCACGAATCAATATCCGTGAGTGCCCCACAATTAAATGTGAGAAATGTGATAGCATTTATTTCAAGGAAGCATTATATTTGAAATGGGTCTCTAAGCTTCAAGGAGCCGCTCAAGACCAACCAGTCCCATTCCCTGTTTATATGTGTATGGAATGTAATCACGTTAATAAAGGTTTCAACCCATTCGAAGAAGATAAAATTGTAGAAAGTGATAAATAGATTAGTTCATTTTTCTGATTTACATATTCGTCTTTTTAAAGACCACGAACTTTATAAACAAGTTCTTGAGCAAGCTATATCTGAATGGAAAAGTATTGCACCTGATAGAATTGTTTTCACAGGAGATTTGGTTCATTCAAAAAATCAAATGACACCCGAATTGGTTGAATTCGTTGCTTGGGTATTGACAGAGTGTTCTAAGATATCTAAGACCATTCTTATCATTGGAAATCACGATTTTTTGGAAAACAACATCTCAAGGTTAGATGCTCTCACTCCAATCATAGAATCTCTTAGAAACGAAAATATTGTTTACTACAAGAATCGTGGTATATACGAAGATGAAAATGTGAATTGGTGCGTTTTTTCATTAATGGAACATAACATTCCACCAGACATAATGAAAAGTAAAAATAAAAACATTGGACTTTTTCATGGACCAATTCAAGGTCTTTATACTGACATAGGTTATAAGTTCGAAGATGGGTTCGATTCAAACAAATTCAAGGGGTGTGATTTAGTCCTATGTGGAGACATTCATAAACGTCAAGTATTTGAAATTCCTGGTGGTAAAAAGGCTTACATGGTTGGCTCCACAATTCAACAAAATTTTGGTGAAACAGTAAGAAAACATGGATATGGCGTATATGATTTAGAGAAAGATGAATATACATTCGTTGATTTACCTAACAAAAAACCCTTTTTGTCTTTTTACATCAATTCTTTTGACTGTCTTGTAGATGGAAGTGAAAAGTTAGTTAATTATTAAAATGGAGGAACTCAAAATAAAATTGACAACACAAGAGCATAAAGATTTGGTTGCTTACTGTAATCTTAATGACCTTTTAATAAGTTCAGTTGTCAAGAATTCCTTTACAACTGGTTTCAATATAGAAAGATATGGGCTTTTGAATCCCAAGGGTGAAGTAAAGGAAAAAATTATTGAAAAAGAAATAATAAAAAGAGTTGAAGTTCCAATTGAAATCGAAAAAGAAGTAATCAAAATTGAATACGTTGAAGTAGAAAAACCAGTAGAAACAATCAAGGAAGTACCTGTTGAAAAAGTCATCGAGGTTATTAAAGAAGTACCGATTGAAAAAATTGTTGAGGTCATTAAGGAAATACCTGTCGAAAAAGTTGTAATTAAGGAAGTAGTTAAGGAAGTTCCAGTTGAAAAAGTAGTAGAAAAAATAGTAAAAATTTCAGATGACACTCAAATCAATGAATTACTCTCTAAAATACAACAACTCGAAAATCAACCCGCTAAGATTGTGGAAATTGTAAAAGAAATACCTGTTGAAAAAGTTGTGATACAGGAGAAAATGGTGGAAGTGCCCATTGAAAAAACAGTTGAAGTTGTTAGAGAAGTTATTATAGAAAAAGAAGGAGGGGTAGATAAGAACAAGTTTGATGCACTTCAACAAACAGTAATGAAACTTAGACAGGAAACTTTAGAAAAAGACAGACTTATAAAAGAATATCAAAAGACCATTGAAGATATTCAAAAATTTAACGATAATAAACAAGCTGTTTTTATGAAAGGTTCAAATTTGGATGATAAACTTTATAAATAAAAAAAATGACACAATTATTATTATGGATGGTAATGGCTTATGGAATGAGCAACATCCTTGTTTACGGAAGCATTTTCAATGGACCGAGAAATTACATTTTCAATGAAGCGGACCATGGTGTTGGATTCTTCAAGGGATTTTTTGTATTCCTTAAGGATATGTTGAAATGTATGATGTGTACTCCAACTTGGGTTGGATTCTTCTTCGGAATTTTCTTATATTCACCTGTACACGAAATACTCGGAGTAACAAAAATTATCTCATGGTTTTTTGATGGAATGTTAGCATCAGGTGCGACATGGGCAATCAATTCAGTTATTGAGTGGTTTGAAGTAAATAGACCAAAACAAAATTGATTTTATGTTCGTAGATGCGGAAGTTTCAATAACAATAAAATTGGATGATTTTTACATTCATTCAAAATTGACTGAAGAAGAAATGGATAAAACAGTTTTGGAAGAAGGTGAAAAAAGAATAAGATATTACCTTTCAGGTTATTTATTTGACCCAAACGGAAAAGTAGTTGATAAAAAAATAATTATAAAAAACAAAAAAGATTAAACATGCCGCAAAGTAAAAAAAGAGGTGGTGCGAAGGCTCACAGAAAAAAAATTGAAAAAAGAAATCAAGAAATCAAAATGGTACAAAGTGCCGCACAAAAACTTTTTCAAGAAGCAATTAAACAACAGGTTGAGGAACTAAAGAAAAAACATGAAACAACTTCAGGTCAAACAACAGACACAGGAGTGGAATCTGTTTAATCCAAAACCAGAATTCAATTTAAAAAAAATGGCACATAAGTTGGATATATCTCAATTAGAAAACCCAAATGTTCAAGTCATATGGGAAGATAATGCAGAAAATTTTACTCAAGAAAGAATAAAATCAGTAAAGCAATATTTTTTCAAAAAATATGGTTCTACTAACGTCAATGTTATCACCAAGGTAAAGACCACTGATGAAAATCAACAGACCGTGGACGTATCCATTAACATAATGGACAAGAACTATCAGAGTGAGTTGATAAAATCATTGTTGGAGTCTAAATCCCAAGAAAATTATTTTGAAGAAGTCATGAATATCGACTTAGCGGTTGAGAATAAAATGACGGCTGATGAAATAGAAGTTTCTCCTTTCAAAAGATGGTATATTAAAAAAATTGAGTTTAGTAACTTTCTCTCTTATGGTGAGAACCAAACATTAGATTTTGATAAATGTAATGGAATTACTGTAGTTGAATCTGACCCACCAAACTTTGGTGGTAAGACTGTGCTAACTGTAGATTTATTGTTGTTTTTGTTTTTCAATACAACCACTAAAACACAAAAAGCCGAAGAAATATTTAACAGATTCACAGACAAAAACAAAGTATCGGTACGAGGTGAAGTAACTATTGATGGTGAGGATTATGTTATTGTAAGACAAATTGAAAGAAAAAAAGCCAAATCAGGAGAGTGGAATGTTAAAACAGAATTAGATTTTTTCAAAAAATTGGCAGACGGTCAACTACAAAATTTCACAGGTGAACAACGTAGAGAAACTGAAAATTTCATAAAAAATTCTATTGGTACGATGGACGATTTCCTTATGACAATCGTAACTACCGCATCCAACTTGGAAGATTTATTAGAAGCAAAACCAACTGCTCGTGGACAAGTCCTTTCTCGATTTTTAGGTTTAGAATTCTTGAGAAAAAAAGAAGAAACTGCAAAAGAAATATATTCTGAGTTTTCCAAAGGGATGTTGTCAAATGTATACAACACTGAGTCCCTCAGACAGAACAACGAAGATTCTAAAACAGAAATTTCTGAGTTGAAAGAAGAGATTAAAGATACAACAAGAAAAATTAGTGACGTTGATGCTCGATTAAAAAAAGGACAGGATTATAAAGACAATCTACTGAAATCAAAGTTTAATGATTTAGACCAAGACCTTGTAATTCTAAATCCCGTAAAATTAAAATCAGACATTGACGAATTAGAATCTAATTCCAATAGAATCAAATCTCAAATTGATTCTGTGAATGTTGTTGAGCCTAAAGAGTTTTATCATGAGGATAAACATGATGAAATTAAAGAATCAATGAAACAAGTTAATGGTGAGTTAATTCTTGCGCAGAACAAAGTTGAGGAAATCGAAGAACTCATCAAAAAGTATGGGGATGGCATCCAATGTGAACATTGTGGAATCAAATTAATGGAAGCCTCACTAACTAAAAAGAAAATCGAAGAGTTGGGGGATTGGCAAAATAAGGTTGAAAAACTTTCAAAAAATTGGAAAGACCTTGAGTCCAAAGAAAAATCTTACACACAACTCAAAAAAGATTTCGATGAATATGAGAGAAACAAACTTATCAAAGAAAAGTATCAAGTCACACTAGAATCTAATGAACTCAAACTCTCACAACTTCAAGACAAATTGAGAAGATACCAGGAAGTCCAAGAAAAAATTAAAAAAAATAATGAAATAGATTCTCAACTTCTTAAAGCTAATTCAAGAATCGATGAGTTAATTACCGAAAAGAGGGAATATGAAAGAATCTACACTTCCAACGAAAATCAAATTGAAAACCTGAACGAAAGAATTGAAAAAAATAATGAAATAATAACTCAAATTGCTCATGAGTTTGAAAGAGAAAGAATCTACAAAATTTATTTAGAGGTATTTGGTAAAAATGGAATTTCAAAAATTATAATGAAAACCATGATGCCAATTATCAATCAAGAATTACAAAGACTTTTGATGGATTCCTGTTACTTCAATTTGGAAATCAGAATTAATGAAAAAAATGAAGTTGAATTCATTATGATTGATAATTCAACAGGTATTGAAAAACTTATGACATCTGGTAGTGGTTATGAAAAAACTATTGCAGCGTTGGCTCTAAGGGCGGTATTGACAAAAGTATGTTCTTTACCCAAACCTAATGTGGTTGCTTTTGATGAGGTGTTCGGTAAGATAAGCAATGAAAACCTTGAGATGGTTGGTGAGTTTTTCTCAAAATTAAGAGAGTATTTCGAAAAGATTTTTGTGATAACTCACAATCCATTGGTCAACAATTGGGCTAACAATGTTGTAAAAATTACAAAAGTCGATAACATTTCAAAAGTTTCACAATAATTTTGAAAATCGTTTAGTTATTTACTATATTTGCTTCATGCAAATATTTCTACCATACTCTGATATGAGAAAATCTCTGCAAACACTTGACAATAAGAGATTAGGAAAACAAAGAGTTGAAACATACCAAATTATTTCGGCAATTACTCTAAGACCAAAGTTGGATGGAACTCCTTATAAAGGTTGGTTAAATCATCCTTGCACTATAATGTGGAGAGATTATGTCCCTGCTTTAAAAATGTATTTGAATTACTCAATATCGGAGTGGGTTATCAGAGGATTCAAAAATACTATGAATTGGGAACCGTTAGTAGAAGAAGAGATAGTAATTCCCCCTTTCATTGGTAACGAAAGATTTCATTCATCCCACAGAGCAAATCTTTTGAAAAAAGAACCTGAATTTTATTCGAAATATGGTTGGTCTGAAAATCCAACAGACCCTTATGTTTGGATGGATAAAAACGGAAAATGGTATGAACAACACTCAGGAAAACAAGGAAGAGTTTATTTTGAAGAAACTCTCGTTTAACAAAGAAAAAGTTTTACACCATCCTCTAAGATTTTGGGGGATGCAAGATGGGACTTATGTGGCAATTTATCAAGGTAATAGGGGTGCAAATCCTGAACTTGATTTTGTGGTTAAGTACTTAGCACCGAGTAAAAGGTTGCGGGCTCCCTCACATACCCATTGGATTGTAGATTTGTTAGTCAAGGCATATTTCAATCATGTGAATGTAAATGATTATGTAAAAGATTGGATTGATTTATATGATGTAATTCAACCCTTTTCAACTGTAGACGAAAGAAATAATTATAATTTGGTTTACAAAGACCAATTTGTAGAAAAATACGAGCTACCACTGAATCGATTAGGTGAATACAAGGTAGATTTCCTTTCTACGTTGATAGAACTTTTTATCAAATGTGAAAAACAATCACCTGGTGCTTTTATGTTCAAAGACATGCTGAAACTTATGAAAGACTATTGTGATGGAAAAAAAGATTTTTATCAAATAATTGGTCATTCAAAAAGAGTTTAATTGATAATACTTTAACTTAGCAAAAAAAACTATGAAAAAATTCTTCTTAATTGTTTTTGGAAATTTTGAGTCTGAAGATATATGTAAAGAGATAGCACTTACGGTTACGCCTTTGGTGGATTCTCCACATTTGAAATTTAATCATTCACAAGGAAACCTAATCTTCCATTTTGCGTCCGAGGTAAGTCAAGAAGAAATTCATGATTATTTGATAGGAAGTCTTTTCGATATCTGTAATTCATTCATCTTGTCAGAGAATACTGACAAAGTGTCACTTTACTTACCCAAAGAAGTAAAAGAACATTTATTAGACTTAGACACTGACTCTAGTAATGTGGAAATGAAAATTGACTTAAATACTAAAACAAAAATTCAACAGTTCGGGAGCGACGATGAATTTGTGGCACTCCTTTTGGAGGAAGTGAAACGGAAAGTTAAAAAACCAAGTTTGGACCAACTATTAGAAAAAATATCTTTACAGGGATTTGATTCGTTAACCCAGTTCGAAAAAGATACTTTGGATGAATACAGTAAAAATTAATATATGAAAGAAAAAAGTGTAATCCCAATTAACCAAGAAGAAATTTCAAGTTATCTAAAAGACATCAGAAAAATTACAGTAATGACTCCTGAACGGGAGAGGGTACTTGCTGAAAAAATGCTAAATCCAGAAACAACCCTCAAAGAGAGGGAAGAAATCAAAAAAGAACTATTAGAAGGTAATCTAAGGTTTGTAATCACAGTTTCAAAACAGTATCAGAATCAAGGGTTGGACTTTCCTGACCTTGTGGCTGAAGGTAATTATGGATTAATGAAGGCTATTGAAAATTTTGATTGGTCTAAAAAACTACGCTTTATTTCATATGCCGTTTGGTGGGTAAGACAATCAATACTTCAATCTCTTAATGAAAATGCAAGAACCATTCGTCTCCCTGTGAATGTTGTTCAAGAACTACAAAAAGCGAAAAAAGAGTTAGATAATGCGGGTGTTGAGTTACCTGACAAATTTGTAAATCTACCTTACACGGTAGACCTAGATAGTCCTCTTAATGAGGATGGGGATACTCTCATGGATGTTTTAGTTAATCCAAACGCAGAGGCGGCAGATACCTGTACATCTACAGAAGAAACACTTAAAGATAGATTATTAGGGATGTTAGATGTGTTAGATGAAAGGGAAAAGGTAATTATAGAAGATTATTTCGGTTTAACAGGTAATACAAGAACTCTTGAAGATATTGGAAATGATTTTAATTTAACTAAAGAAAGGGTCAGACAGATAAAAGAAAAGGCTTTGAGGAAACTTAGAAACGAAACGGGTCAACTGTTTGATTATTTGTAATTTCAATTAAAGGGTGTATTTATAAGATACACCTTTTATATTTTTAGGGTGTATTAAAAAATTAATATTATGAAAAAATTTATTGAAACTAATTTCACCGTCATTGTGTTTGTCATAGCTCTCCTCAGTTTTTTCAAAAGTTGTGGAGATTCCCGTGATATTTCAAAAATAAAAAAAGAAATTCAAGTAATAAAAGATTCAACTTACACAAAAGATGAATTGAATAGAGAATTAAAAATTTCAGGATTGGAAGCTGAAAAAAGGATGATTCAAGCGACAGATAGAAAACTTTTGGATGTTAGAAGACAAACTGAAATTGAAGAAGAAATAAAAAGATTAAACAAAAAATAAAATGAATTGGATTGAAAAAAATTTCAAAAGTCTAATTTATGGCGCTTTTTTAGTTCCGATTATTACTGTAGCGATTGTTTCTATCTCTCACGTGACAAAATGGTATGGTATATCTAATCCTTTGAGTTGGGCAATTTATCTATCAATCGGAATTGAAATTGCTGCTTTATCCGCTCTTGCAGCCATCGCAGCACAGATGGGTAAAAAAGTATATTTCCCTTTTATCATAGTAACATTAGTACAATTTATCGGAAACATATTCTTTGCATACCAATATATCGATATCAACAGTCAGTCTTTCAAAGATTGGGTTGATATGGTTGACCCGATAGTAAGTTTCTTAGGTGTAGAATCGGGGGATTTTGTAGGACATAAAAGATTTCTGGCATTATTTGCGGGAGGTATGTTACCTATAATTTCTTTATCTTTCCTACACATGTTAGTTAAATTTGAGGAAGATGGAAAAAAGAAAAAGACAAACTTGGACATTGAAGTTGATATAGAAAAAATAAGCACTGAGGTGGGAAAAACTGAGGGTGAAATATACAAAGAAAAGTATACCCCTAGTCAAGAGGATTTAAATAATTTAGAATCTGTTTTAAGTAAGATTTCAGAAGTTCAAGAAAATGAACCCGAAGAAATTAGAAATAAAAAAAGATTAAGTTATTTCAAAAGAGATGCTCAAACTTGATAAAATAAGTAATTTCAAGTCTGTTGGTAAAAACAAAGATAAAAAACAAATTATTCTTTGCCATACATCAAGGGAGGTCAGTGAATATTTGACCTCCCTTAAATTTAGGTTTAATGGTAGGTTTAACAGAATACCTAATTTTATCATTACAAAGCAAGGGGAAATCTTACAACTCCTCGGTGAAACCGAATACAGTAACTTCTTGGGTGTGGAAAGTTTGGATAAGCAATCAGTTATCGTTTGTTTAGAAAATCTTGGATGGTTAGAAAAGAAACCACTTTCTAACCACTATATTAGTTGGAATCGCACTATTTATAAAGAAAAAGTTTTCGAAAAGAAGTGGAGGGATTACTTTTTTTGGGAACCATACAATGACATTCAAACACAGTCTTCGGCTGAGTTATGTTTGGAATTGTGTGAAAAACTGCAAATTGAAAAAAATTGTGTTGGACACAACACAAAAATCGAAGGAATGTTCAAATTTGTAGGTATATCCTCGAGAAGTAATTACGATACAAGATTTACAGATTTGAGCCCAGCATTTGATTTTGAAAACTTTCTAAAAAACATATACAATGAGCAATATACACAACGAGAGATATGATGAGATAAAATCATTATTAAAGAAATCAAGAGTCATTCTTGAACAAACAAATTTGAACGGACAAACTGATTCACAAATCAATGTTGCAAAAGACATTGAAACTAAACTCAGCCAAGACGAAGAACAATTTGATTCTGAGACAGAAAATAAAAGTCCAAAAGATAAAGTTCAAAAGTATAGAGTCTCAGGTGGAATTTTGGCATTACATGGTAAGCAAAAAACTGACTTAGATATCACTTCCGATGACAAGATAGCCTTTCAACAAACTATGGATGAATTTATTGATGAAGTTTCTGACCTTGTCGATTTTAACACCTTAAATGTTTATCCTAATAATGTTGAGTGGTCAGGAAAAGTTATAGATGAGGATATTGAATTTATGTTCTCAATTGGAGAAGACAGTGGAATTTACATCCAGGGGAACATGATAAAGGTTGATGAAAACTTCATAGAGTTTGTAAGAAAACTTCAAACCTTTTATGAGAAATTCAAATCTAAATGGGCCAAGGTTTTAGCCGGAAGAAAAATGACAAGAGAAAGTAATGACTAAAGTATTAAATTTTATAAAAGAAAATTATAAAACAATTCTCAAAGTTTGTTTCGGGTTATTTTTGCTTTATTGGGTAATTTTTGTGTTGACCCCTAAAACAGGAATGTCAACAGAACAAAAACAACAATTGGATTCTATTAATCTTCAGATTAAAACCTTACACTCAGATAATTTAAGATTGGAAAACCAGATTGATAGCTTCAATCAAGAGATTCAACAAGTTGATGAACACATAAACAATATTAAAGGTCAAAAAACCATTGTAAAAGAAATATATCATGAAAAGATTAGTAGTGTTGATAAGCTTACTGTTCGTGAGCTTGACAGTTTTTTCGCAAACAGATACAACAAGTAATGTCAAGTGTTTTACGATTCCAGTGGTAAGACAAATCATGAAGGACATTCTTAGTGGTGATTCTGCGAAGGCTCAACTTAAACTTACTGAAATTCAACTTGAAGAAACCGAAAAAAAGGTTTCAATCAAAGATTCAATTATTACAACGTTGAAGGCAAAAGAAACAAACTATCTTACAATAATTAATGCCGAAAAACAAAAGTTTGATATCGTGGAAAAGTATTCAAAAAAACTCGAGCTTCAGCTCAAAAAAGAAAAGGTAAAAAATAAATTCAAATCGATTGTGGGGACGGGAGTTATTGCGGTTCTTACATTTTTCTTAATTCAAAAATAATGGCTCTAACAAATTCAGATATAAACGAAATTGAAAGATTAATCAGAAAAGAAATTAGACAATTTCTTGAAACATCTACCATCAAACAATTCGAAGATAAACTTTTCGATAAAATACAGAGGGAGATGAAGAGAGGTAAACTTGAGGGTGAAATAAAAGAAATTGCTTTAAAGATGTTCAGAGAATTTTATCAATTCATGTGGCAAAATAGAAGTTATTGGGAACCACGATTAAAAAATGCTTAAAAAAATGGAAACCTTAGGAAAAAATTTCAAAGCGGCATTATCCAAAAGTTTTGCCGATGTAATGAAGAAGGGCGATAGTGGAGAACTCATTAAAGATTTGAACAAATACACCAAAGAAATGAGAGAAGAAGAAATCGAAGGTGGGAATGCAGAAAAAATGTCTTTATTAGACATAGCAATAAAACATGCTTTTGGTAAAGACAATTTAACAACAGGTCACAAAATTAACTCAATATTAGGTATCTTGAAATCAGAATTGAAAAAAGGGATTAAGGTAGAAATGGAACATACAGATGATGAGGGTAAGGCTAAAGAGATTGCAATGGACCATCTATTTGAAGACCCACATTATTATTCAAAACTAAAAAAAATGGAATCTAACGAACAAATCATAAGAAAGGCAATAAAAAAAGGAATCGCCGATAAGTTGGTTGGCAATCAAAAACTTGATAAACCAATTGGAAAAATATTTTCTTTCGGTAAGGGGGAAACAAAAGAAAATGTTGGTAACTCAGCAAAAAGAGAATTTGCAAAAGATTTACAGAATGACCCAGATTATATCGAGTTCAAAAAAAATGCGAAAAGAAAAGAAGGATACAAGGAATTTAATTATGGAGTTCCCAACGTTACCCAAGATGACCCTTATATAAAAAAGAGAAAATATAGTAGACCAGGTAAGGAAGAGACAACCGAAGCCACAGGTTCAGGTAGTTCAGGGGCATTTTCAGGTCCGATTGCATTTAAAGATAGCGATTTCTTAAGAAAAAGTTTTTCAGAAACACCAGGTGTCGAAAAAAAAATCAAAGAGGAGATTGAAAAAATTGAAGCAACAGAAGCAACCACATCAGGTTCTGTAGGGGGATATGAATCACCTGCAATGTGGGCAAAATCAACTAAGAAAAAAGATTGGGGACCAAGTAGAAAAACACAAATACCCGGGGGAGGATTTGTAAAAGTAAAAAAGAAATGTACAAGGTTTCCTTATTGTAACCAAGGGGATATCAACGCCCTCAAGATTACGAAAAATGAATCAGTAAAAGAAGCAATTAAGAAAGTTTCCAAAAAAATCAAAATAAGTGAAGAGGTAATTAAAAACATTTTGGAATACGAACTTTCGAAAATTAAACGATAAATCAGAATATTTATAATAAAATTATAACATGAGTAATTTTGAACAAAATCTTGATAATATGATTTCTAAAATTCTTAAAGAAGAAATCGAAAATAAAAGCTCAGAAAAAGCCGACTTTTTGGTTGAGGGTGGTGAGTGGACTGAAATTGAAGTTGATGAGGCTCTTCATGGTGGTCAGAAAAAATTAGACAAAAACAAAAATGGTAAAATTGATGCCGAAGATTTCAAACTTTTACGTAAAAAGAAAGAAACTAAAGAACAATATTTACCAAAAGACGTATGGGATGACGCCCATGAAAAGGGTCATATGAAAACCCATAAGGAATTAGGTATTAATAGTGATAATGATTCATTCGAAGACTCTGAAGAAGCTTCGCAACAAGAACCAACTTATGTTGGTAAAGGTTTGGCAGACAACAAAATTAAGGCTGATTTAACTAATAAATTTTTCGGTTCATTTGCCGATGAACATGGTTGGTTTGATAACATGGATTACCCTTATGAGGGTAGTTTCGACTTTGATTTTGAGGAAGAAGAATTTCCTGATTTTGACTCATTGATGAGTTCACCCTATGCGAGAGAACAACGTTGGTTCGCTCCCGAAAGAAGTGATGCTA
>Ga0129333_10002872_pt1 | contig 16138 bp, 14 predicted proteins | sample CPB6_08_DNA_FD_94474 | JGI IMG/M metagenome (GOLD analysis project Ga0129333, IMG submission 94474) | Freshwater to marine salinity gradient microbial communities from Chesapeake Bay, USA - CPBay_Sum_0.6_0.8_DNA | ecosystem: Environmental > Aquatic > Marine > Coastal | place: USA: Chesapeake...
AGAAAGTCTGTAGAAATGTTAATATTCTTATATGGCACCAAATGTTTTTGCTCAACTGCTTCCCCTAGTTCATACAAGAATGTTGGATCATCATTGCTGCATCCAAATAGTTCAAAAGTATTATGATCTATTGCATGTTTTGGTGTAGCAGTAAGACCTACTACCATAGCATCAAAATACTCAAATATGGCTTTATATCTGTTGTAAATGGAGCGGTGAGCTTCATCCACAATAATTAAATCAAAATGCCCTACCCCATAAAATCTCTCATCATCAAGTTTGAGATTATCTATTTTATTCATCATGGTTGGGTAAGTACTAAATACCAATCTTGTATCTAGCTTTTCCTTGTCTTGAGTTAAATCTACTGAACTTAAGTCAGGTAAATATTCAGAAAAGTTATTTTTAGCCTGTCTTACCAAAGCATTTCTATCAGCCAAAAACAAGACTCTTTTTACCCAATTGTTTTTCAATAGTACATCTACCAAAGCAGCAGCAGTTCTTGTCTTACCACTACCAGTAGCCATTACTAACAGTGCTTTTCTTTTGTTACCCACAATATTCCCTGAAGAGCCAGTGGTAACAAATGATTCTGCAATACTTTGAATAGCTAATTTCTGATAAGGCCTTCCAGCAATTTCCATATTGACCTGAGCCAATCTTAAGTCTTTTACTGTAGCTGACTTATGATGCAACCATCTTAGTTCTTCCTTTGTATAAAAACCATGTATTCTTCTTGGTGCAGCATATAGTTTATCTTCCCATATTTTGGTTTCATAACCGTTGGAGTAGAAAATTATTGGCCGTACTTGATACATGCTTTCTAGGCAATCAGCATAAAGTTTAGCTTGTGTTCTTCCTATTTCTAAATCCTTTGAAGCTCTCTTAGCTTCAATAAGTGCAAGTGGAACACCTGTTTCATCATCCCAAAGGACATAATCTACAAAACCATTCCCATTTGGATTGTCTGCATTTTTAGGCATTCCTACTAATGGAAATTCTAATTCTCTACCCTCTCTTAATTGATTCCAACCAGCTTCTTTTAAGTCAATATCAATGAGGTGTTTTCTAGTTTCAGCTTCAGTAAATTCAGTAGCTACTTTTATTTGTCTAGATTCCTTTTGTTTAGACAGAATTTCTTGTGCTTCTTGTATCTCTTTCTGATAATGAGCATATGTAGCCTCATCTTCTTGAACCTTTCTTAATGCTTCATCTTTTTCTGCTTGTAGCTTCTGAATCTGTTTTAACAACTCCTCTTGAACCTTCTGGTGTTCTTCTTGGATAAGTTGCTGTTTTCTTTGTGACTCTCCTACTTTAGGCAAGATGGATTCATCAAACTGCCTTGGCACTTCAATTATGGCACTGCTATAGGTAAGACCAAACCATTTAACAAACTGAAAAAGGTATTTTAAAGAAATGAGTGCTTCCCTACTAGAAATGCGTGAGCCATAATGAACAGCCTGGTTACCTGTTTTGCGCACATAATTTAAACCCTCTTTTAACTGATACGGTATAATAGACTGCATCTGTTCATCCTGCAGTAGGTTAACTAACTCCTGATTGAACGGCTTATCCAGTAATTCTATATCATAGATTTTGTGGACACATTCTTCAAGCACAATTCTACAGTAACTTGCAGTGGACAAAGGCTCAATAAAAACCCTTTCCTCAGCCTTAACTAACTTAGAGTAAAGCCCACTGAATTCTGATTGAAGAAAGTTAAAGTTGCTCATCTTACTTCAATGATGTAGACAAAATTCTTTAGTGTTTTGATTTTATCTGGAGTATTTAACGTAGAAATGGTATTTGTACTATTTAATACAGGCTTGGGGCTAAGGTTTTCTATTAAATTCAGCAAATAAGCGGTTTTTAGAGCATAGGACACATTTTCAGCTTGATCATGTTTTGCACTTATTATTCCAATAATATTACCTTTTGGACTAAACAATGGACCACCACTGTTTCCTGGTTGAACAGGCACAGAGGTTTGGTACATAGTTAAATCTCCTTGATAACCACTTTTTGAACTAATTACACCATTTGTAAATTTCACTTCATCACCCATTGATGCCCTTAATGGATAACCCAAAGCAGATACATTATTACCTACTTCAAGTTGGGTAGATGTTATTATATATGGTATTTTACCTAGTGAACTAAAATTTGTGTCCTTGATTTTTAATATTGCAATATCATTTTTCACATCTTCTAATACAATTTCTGCATTGTAAGATATATCAAAATTACCACGGATACCTTTGATAGAAATTGAATTAGCATCTTCTACTACATGATAATTAGTTGCTATATAACCATTTGAAGTAATTGCAAAACCAGTACCTGAAGACTTAATATCACCGGCTACGGGAAAGTTCAACGGCGTTTGATCTTTGAAGTAAGTCAATAAATACTTTCCAGTATAAATTGAGTTTATTTTTAAATTGCCATTTTCAATTTTAACCCAGTATTTATCTTTTTCTATTATTCCTGTTCTGCCATTTTCAACCAAATCTACAAAACACTTGTCCTGATAAAAATTTTTGAAAAAAGCATGGATTTGCCCAATTGTGTAAGAATCCTTTCCCTTTAAATAAATAAGCTCATATTCGGAGGTTTGCACATTTAATTTTAAAGCATAATATATCTTGGAAAATCTGTATGCCCGTGCATCTATATCTTTTAATTCAAAAGCCATATCACTATAATAGATTCCTTCATATTGTTTCAACCCATTTTTCTTCCAATAATTTAGAATTGAACTTTCATCCCAGTTTGTATAAAGGTTTTGAGCTTTTGCAGAGTTAAAGCAAAAAAGAGCAACTAAAAATATTAATGTGTATTTTTTCATGATCATTTATTAATTTTATTGTTCCTTACAATTATCACAGACCCCACCATTTACACCATAATCATACCCCCCACATTGGGAGCAGGTGTTGTAAACTTCATCCTCACATGAACTGCAATAGTCTTCGTAATCTTCTTTTTCATTACCACATCTAGGACATGCATATTCTTCTTGTTCCGTGGTTCTATCATCTTCAAATGATGACTCATCTGTTGAGCTACAATCTCTACCAATAATTGTGACAGTATAATCATAACCTTTATCACTGGTAAATGAGCAGCTGCCATCACTATCTAGTTCTTCAGCTGTAAAATGATCTTCATCTAACCAACCACCATTACCCCAATAAATCTGAATGACTTCATTGTTCTCTACTTCAACTTCTAAGGTATAAGTACTATTTGTTCCCGTGTTGGAATTATAGTATTCTACTTCAGCACAATAAGTACCATCCTCAAAACCATCTTCTGTTTGACCTTCTATTGAATATTCTTCTGAATATTCCTCTGAACTAGAATCACCACAAGAGGTGCAGAGTCCAAAAAGAAACAAGATGATTAATAATAAATGTGTTTTCATTTTTTTACATTATCTGGATATTCTACAATCTCAACTCCATGTTGCTTGGCTAATTCTCCTAGAACTGAATCGTTTTTACCACAGATTGCAACCGTTCTGACACTTCTGGGACTGAGTTTTTGAATCAGAAATTTACTGAAAAAAGCTTGACCAAGAAGATACATGCCAAGTCTTCCTTTTTTTGTTTGGATGACAATTACATCCTTTCCTTTTATATCATATTTATTTCCAGGATATAACAATTTAGATTCTCCAAGTACAATTAGCCCATCCATCAATCTTTTACCTTGTTTTTGATTTCCTTCAACAGCTATAAACTCCTCAATAAGAAGGCCTCCTGTTTCTTCCCAAAACATCCTTGTTCTCCAAGTTTCATGTTTGCTCACACCAACTCCCCTTTAAATGCCCGTTTCAAAAGGCTGTTAAACAATTCTTCTGCTTTTTCTAAACTGGCTTGTGACTGGGCTTTCTGCTCTTCTATTGATTGAATACTTTGTTCAAAATATTCTTGCATGTTTAATGATGGTAATGGAACAGCAATGCCTGATAAGATTTGCTGATTAATATTCTGAATATTAGCACCTTGACCGCTTTCAAACATCAAGTTTTTAAATGACTTATTTCTAAATAATTGAGATAAATATGTAGGTTTTACTAATTGAGAATTTATCCTATATCTTATGCAAAAACCGCTAAATGTTAACTTATGATTTTTTGGGTAAACCTCAACACATCTTCCTACTAATGCTCTATTCCCATTTGACCTAACAAAAACCAAGTCTCCATCATTTAATAAATAACTATCATTGGGTAATGAATTTAATTCAATATCAGAAAGACTTTCTGCATTATCAATTCTTGACTTTGATTTGAAATCCCCTACACCCAAATACTTAATCTTAACTCCAGCTTCAGTGGTATTGAAATTTAGTCCATTTTTAAATGATCCATATTCTGATAAAGAAACCTTCTCCCACCCCTTCTCATTCTTCACCGGATCCCCAAACATATCCAAGAACAAACTTTGAGTAAGTTCATCATACTTGGTAATAAGTGCTTTGGTTTTTTGTCTGTAGGCATCGGCTGCATCTAAAATGGCAGCTATCTTTTTTTGCTGTTCTAATGGTGGGAGTGGGATTTCAATCTCTTGTATTTTTTTAACAGATAGATGTTTTACTGTTGCAAATGATGTTGAATCCTCAATTAATTTTAACTCCCTTGGTAAAATATAGTATAGATAATCCGTATTTAACCTATTACTTTTTACTTCTATTTTACATACCCGTTGGTTTAATAAAGCATCTTCACACATCCATTTTGAAAGTCTAAAATCTCCATCCATTCCAATTAATAAATCCCCTCTCTTGATTATGAAGTCATTTTTATAGGAACCACTGAAATAAGTACTTATTCTCTCTTTCCCAATATCCCTTATTCTAATTATTGGAATTCCATCACCTGTTTCATTAAATAATTTGGAATCAAAAGCATATCCAGATAATATATTTACGTGCTCTTTTAACTTCATCCCAACAACTCTTTTATAGCAGTTAAAGCATCCATTCTTTCTTTGTCTAACTTTTGGATATCCTCTAGGATTTTGGTAGGATGTTCATATTGTACCTCTTCATATACCACTTCCTTGTACCTGTTGATAGATAAATCCCAATCATTGGCTTCAATATCTTGAACGGGAACTAGGAAGCTGGCATCTGTTCTTTTTCTGGAGGACTCTTTTTCTAGATTGCTGTATCTGGCTATGATATCAGGAATGTCATTATCAGTGATTGTATTTCTCTTATCATCTAAACTGTAGCCATCAGCTTTCATGTCATAGAACCAGACATTGTCTGTGCCACCACTATTAGTTTTGGTGAAAATTAAGATGGCCGTGCTTACTCCTGCATATGGTTTAAATACTCCACTAGGCATAGAAATAACAGCATTTAACTTATTATCTGCGGTGATGGCTTTTCTTATGTGCCGGTGTGCATTACTGCTCCCAAAAAGAACCCCATCCGGTACAATTACAGCTGCTCTCCCCCCTACCTTTAACATGCGCAACATGAGTGCAAGGAAAAGCAACTCAGTTTTTTTTGTTTGAACAGTAGACAAGAGACTTGTTTCTACTGCATCATAATCTAAACTTCCTTTGAATGGTGGGTTTGCAAGTATCAAAGTATACTTCTCTCTGATGTCACCGTTGGCTTCACTTAATGCATCCTTACCCAGCAGAACTGGGTTTTCTATACCGTGCAACTGTAAGTTCATAGAACCAATGCGGAGCATGGAAGAGTCATTCTCAATTCCATTAAACATCTCATTGTTAAAGTGCTTCAAGAACCCTTCCTCAAAGAACCAATCAGGATGGTTTTTATGGATATATTCACCGGTAGAAACTAGGAATCCACATGTTCCAGAACTTGGATCGCAAACTACATCTTCTTTAGTTGGTTGCATGAGCTCCACCATCATATTGATGATGTGACGTGGTGTTCTAAACTGACCATTTATTCCAGAAGTGGAAAGCTTTGACAACAAGTACTCATAGATATCTCCCTTGGTATCTCTATCCTCCATTGGGATTTTATCTATCATTTGCACTACCATATCAAGTAGCCTAGGTGTTTTTATCTCAAAACTGGCACCTTTCATGTAAGTTGCGAAAGCACCAGCATCTGCACCTACTGATTTCATGTGCTCAAAAACACTAAAACCATCTACCATAGGTTTGGTAAACAGTTCAAACATGCTTTCTGGATCTTTATGTTTGAAGGAACTCCATCTGAGTTCATTCTGAGTTTCACTGAAAAACTGGCGCTTCACAGGCTGTTTTATAAAACTAGCCTTCTTTTCTTCCTTTGCTTGCATCTCATCAAGCCTTCTAATGAAAAGTAAATATGTGAATTGCTCAATTACTGAAAGTGGGTTGGATACTCCTCCTGTCCAAAAGGACTCCCATATTTTATCTACTTGACCTTTAATCTCTCCTGTTATCATTTCTATTGTGTGTAGAAACAAATATAAGGAAAGAACTGCTGTATTTATGTTAGCATAAGTACCATAACTTAACTTTCTAAGTCTAATTTTTCAGTTTTGGTTTGCTTCTTTTGGAGGGCCGGGGTGTAGTTATCCCAACCAGAGGTAAAACTCACCTCTGGTTGCACACAACTTTTTGGAAAAAGAATAAGTATAAACTTGCTCCCCCCATCGGTTGACTAAGTTGGACGTTAAAGCCACTTAGCATGGAATCTAGTTTACAAATGTTTAACCATCCGGTGTACCTGAGGCTCTTTCCTTTGTGTCACCTCTGAGCTTTGTACACATCCCACAGTAGCTCAAATCAGTTTCCTGATAGATATTGCTGCCGTTATCTTTACCGACCAATATCTAATACAAATATATGAATTTAACTTGTTGATTTATAAACTTATAAGGTTTATTACCTAAATATTAAAAATAAATTGCAGTATATAGCTAAACTAGACTTTAAGAGATAAAAAATTTACAACTCATAACCACTTTTTACTTTGAAAAATTTAAAAATATATGTTATGAAAGTTATTGAATCTACAGTACATGAATTAAAGATTGTGTACAAGCCAGGACCTAAATTATCCAGCACAAAAATTACTAACTCACAGGAAGCGCATGATATTCTAAGGAGTGTTTTCAACCAAGACACCATTTCATGCCAAGAAGAGGTAATTGTATTGCACCTGGACTATGCAAACCAAGTTAAGGGTTTTCAGCGGCTGAGTATTGGAGGAATTAATTCCACCACTATTGACATCAGGGTAGTACTATCTGTAGCACTTAAGAGTTTTGCATCTGGAATAATTATCAGCCACAACCATCCTACCGGCAATACTGAGCCTTCTGCACAGGATATTGCAATAACAGACAGGTTAAATGCAGCGTGTAAAATCATGGATATCCAACTGCTAGACCATGTCATACTAACACCGCATGCAGGATATTACAGCTTTAGAGATGAAGGTAAGTTGTGAAAAAGCACCACTCAGGAATGGGTGGTGTTCTTTTTTACGGATAAAGCATTTTTGAACAAAACAAAAATTAAAGCAATATAGTTAGGGTGCATGGAATAAAAACGGAACAGATTGATAGATCCGGAGTTATTCTAATGTATGCCATATTATTAACTTAAATTTTATATTATGACTAAAATTTTTATCAGCTACAGTTCAAAAAACCAAGTTCTATTGAACCATTTAAGAACCTTTTTTGAGCAGAACAAAAAATTTGCACTTACAATTGTTCCTGAACAAAACATGAACCTGACACCAAGTTCTGAAAAAGTTAAAAAAGGCCTGGATTCTTCAAATATTTTTGTAGCAATATTAACAAAAGAAGCACTTAATACACAATGGGTAAATCAAGAAATAGGTTATTGGTATGCTAAGCACAATCAGCCAAGAAGAATGTACTTTCTAGTGGAAAAAAAAGCAATGCCAAAGCTAAATGGATTTATTTCTAAGGACATGGATATGCCTTACAGATTTTCATCTGAAGACTCTTTCAAAGTTGCTCTTGAAAACCTACATAAAGACCTAGTGAAAAATCATCCCACCTATGGAATGCATCACATATGGTAGTGTGTTTTCCTTGGTGGATTTAACTAAATTTACCGTGTAAAAATAACCAAGCATTTTTAATTTTTACTGGCAAATTTTAAAGTATAAAACTGGTAGGCTTTGTTTTTACTGAGGGTTTTGAACTTAGAGCATCTGACTGTTAATCAGAGGGTCGCTGGTTCAAGTCCAGCAGGGGGAGCGAAAAAAACCCAGTTTAGCATTAGCTTTACTGGGTTTTTTCTTGAATGTAACTTTTACTTGAACTGAGTGCATTCTTTCCCAAATAGGCTTTCTATGCTGTTTCTACTGGCAAATTTGCTGGCAAATTATTTTGCTGCAATATAAACCACAATGGCAATTTTAAAATTAGCATTAGACAAGCGTAGACAGAAAAAGAATGGGACCTACCCTATTGTATTTACTACAGTATTGAATTCTAAGCCCCTCCGGATAAGTACAGGTGTGTCAGTGCGGGCTGAAGATTTTAATGAGCAAACAGGAGTTTTAAAAGGAGAGCCAAAACTAACTGAGTCACTCTTTAATTTAGAGAGTTTATACCTCAAGCGTTTACAACTCTTTTTACTTAACCACCCTTCTGTATCATGTACAAAGACTTTGAAACAATTCTTACTCAATAGAACTACAGAGGAAGTTACAATTCTAAGTTATTGGAATAATGTAGTAGATGATTTGTGTTCTAAGAAGAGATTTGGTGGTGCTAAAGTACATAAGCAAAGTATTTCTACCATAGGGAAGCATCTGAATCTAAACATCCAATTTAAGGAACTAAGCTACCGCAGTTTACTTGAGCTTGAAAAGAGGTTGTATGTATCAGGAGTAAGTACCAATGGCATGGGTGTTTACTTCAGAAGTCTTAGGACGGTTTGTAATCTTGCAATTAATGAAGATATAGTAAATGTGGAATGGTATCCGTTTAAGAAATACAAGATAAAAAAGGAGCTGACTACCCCCAGAGTACTAAATAAGCAAGAACTGCAGCGGTATTTTAACCTTGCTATAGATGAAGCATCACCTGAATACAAGTACTGGTGTATTGGCATGTTGTTGTTCATGCTGCGCGGTATTAATATTACGGATCTATTAATGTTGACAAAGCAAAATATAAATAATGAGCGGCTCATTTACAGAAGGAGCAAGACAGGTAAGCTTTACAGTATCAAACTGACTTCTGAAATTTACCAGGTGTTGGGTAGCTTTTCAGCCACAACCACACTGTTAGGCATTTCTGAGTTATCTGAATTCAAATCAAGTAGAAGGGTTGAGAATATTACACAGAGGCGGAAGGTAATTAATCATCACTTAGCTAAAATAGGACACAGTCTAGGCTTCAGGGAAAAACTAACGACCTATGTTTTCAGGTACAGCTATGCTAATCTTGCAAAACAGATGGGGTATTCCAAAGATATTATTGCAGAAGCACTAGGGCATGAATATGGTAATGCGGTAACTGGAATTTACTTGGAGCAATTTGACCAAGAAGTGGTTGACAAAATGAATCAGGACTTGATTGAAGCTGTGTTAGCTTGAGTATGTTCTAACAACTCATTTATGAAATCTGTAGGAGTCATGTCAAATGCTTCTGAAAGATTACACAACCAATGTAAGGTTGGTGAAATTAAGCCTCTTTCAACTCTGGAAATGTATTGGTAATCTAATCCTACTCTATCAGCTAATTGAGGTTGACTCATCTTTAATTGCATTCTTTTCATCCTGACAAACTCACCTAGCTTTTTGTTGAAATCCAACTTATCCATACTTGGCAAGTTGGCAAGAGTTGAGAACTAAGAACTAAACATATATGTTTTGTTTTATATTTGTATCAAACATAACAACATGACAAATATCCACAAATTATTTTATTTCATTCTTTTAGTAAACCTCAGTGCTAATGCTCAATTGAATCTGGGAATTGGAGTTGGGCATCAATATGGATTAGGATTTGGTTCTAGACTAGGATATAAACTAGGGCCTTTAGAACCAAATTTTGGAGTAGGATTAGCATTTGCATCAAGTTCCTTTGATAATCAAAAACGCAATACACCAGTTTTAATCTATACTCTTGGGCTTTCATATTACCAGAAAGAGCCTTTAATGCCCTTTTCAACTAGAACTGTAAATGATAATGTGTCATATTGTTATGCAAGATTTGTGGGTACTGATAAAATAACAGATGATAATCTCCTTCATTTAGAAATTCATTCAATAAGCAAGAATGCTGAAAGTGAAAGAGTTTATTTAGGTGGCAAACTTAAATATGGTTTAGGTTTAGGGATGTCTATAGCGCGTAAGACTAATCAAAAAAATATAATTAGAGGATTTCCAGTAATTTCCATTGGCTACATATATAGATTTGGTAAGTAGATTAACTCCTAAATAAACTAAGAAAATCAAATATGAAACTTTTATACTCAACTCTAATATTTACAAATTTGGTGCTAAAAACCTTTGCACAAGAATTGCCTGAAGTCCCATTAAAAAATGGATTGGCCTTTTACAAGTTTGACCATACACTTGAAAATACAAATGATAAATGTGTCAGCTCTTTTTTTACAAATCAAACAATTGCATTAAAAATTTTAAATTACGCACATCAATTGTCTCTGGAAAAATCCTTTGGAGATAAGGAATTATTTATTCCTGCATTGTTAGAGTATAAATTAAACTGTATAGACACTATTATAACACAAGAACGTGGTTTTAATTTATCCGGACCATTCCATTGGGTTCCTAATACTAATATGTTGACTAATAAAAATATCATCAGCTACACGGTTAGGGCAAACATTCAAATTGTCTTTACATCTAAGGTTGAGTATTCTGTTTATTTCAAGAATGTTAGTTGTAACTTAATGGGTGTTAATGGACAATCATATATTTATGATTTAGGTGAATTATATACTCAAGTTAAAAACTCAACTAGAATTTCTAAGAAGGATGTTAAGTTGTTTGAAGAACTAAACTATTTTATACAAGCAACGGATGAAATTATTTTGAAATCACTTGTAGAAACAATTAATTTGGATCAACTCTAAGGTAGCTTAAGTTATTTAATTAAAACATAAGAATTCCAAAAAGAGCCAGTGTTACAAGACACCTCTATTACAACCTCCCCCTACTTTCTACCGCAGATGCTACCCCCTATCTTTTATGTGGATGTTATTGAAGCTGTGGTAACATCTTTAGCCATTTTTTTGGACAAAAGGTTCTTGTCATCTTTTGTGAGCTTCGTCTAGATATATACATATTATATAGCTAACCCATATCTAAGCTGCTGAAGCAGCGGCCTTTTTACAACTTCTATCTACTAAGGATATATTTTTTATTAATCCTTAATTTATTTATTATGAAGAAGTTTGTTAAAGCAAACAGAAAGCAATGCTCAATGAAGCTTTCCTTACAGGGCCCAAGTGGTTCAGGTAAGACTATAGGAGCATTGAAGTTGGCAAAAGGTTTGGCGGGTAGCCTAGATCAAGTTGCTGTAATTGACACAGAGAATGGAAGCAGCCATCTCTATGCACACATGGGTGACTTTTCAGTTTTCTCCATGGAAGCACCTTATACACCAGAAATGTTTATTCAAGCTGTAGATACTGCAGTAAAAGAAGGCTTTAAGTGTATAATTATTGACTCCCTTTCTCATGAGTGGTTCGGAACAGGTGGAATTTTGGATATCCACAGCAGTATGGTGGGTAATTCCTTTGCAAACTGGAGTAAATTAACTCCTAGACACAATGCCTTGATTAACACAATTGTTAAAGCTCCAGTGCATATCATTGCCACATTTAGAAGCAAGACAGATTATGTGATTCAGCAAGTGAATGGCAAGAGTGTTCCTGAGAAAGTTGGACTTAAAGCTATTGCTAGAGAAGATTCTGAGTATGAATTTACTGTGGCATTTGAACTCAACCGCAACTATGTGGCTAATGTAACTAAAGACAGAACTGGCATGTTTGTGAATCAGCCTGAACTGAGAATTACTGAAGCTATAGGAGCTCAAATTGCTTCTTGGTGTTCATTGGGAGATGTTCAAGAAAAGTCTGAGCAGGCAAAAATTCAAGATTGCAATTCTATTGATGAACTGGAATCATTATTAGCTGACAAGCCTGATGTAAGAGATGCACTCAGAGAAGAAGTGAGCACAAAGATGGAAGACCTTTTGATGGTACAGCAGTTTAAATATCAACAAAATGGGCACTATCATGGAAAGTAATCACCTCACTCCTATTATTGGATTTAACCCTGTTAATGTAGGTTTAAATAAATTCAGTGCAAGCTCATTTATTGAAGCTAACACAGAGAGAATTAGATTTGAGGAATTAAGGGATGAGCACATCATCCCTGTTTTCTCTGCCACTAATGAGCCACTCATTTCTCATCATGAGTTTATTGAGACTGTTGGGACTGAAGTTCAGAATTGGTTTGCTAATGAAGATGTCCTATTGCCAAGTATCCGCGTTTCTCATCCTATTAAAGGGAGAATTCCTGAGGCAAGATATAAAAGAGCATCTGAATTGGAACCATGGGAATCGACTCTATACTATGAGAGGATGATGTTCTGCATAGAAATACCAAGCATCTTTGAGAGTGTCAATGGGAATCACCTGAGTCTTGTAATTGGAGGAGTAAAAGCCTTCTCTAAAGATAATCTATATGGCAAAAGACCAAGTGGTGAACAACACTTCCAGTTATTTATTGGCTTCCAGAACAAGGTTTGCACTAATCTGTGTATTTCTACGGATGGCATCAAACTGAGTCAATCAGTGACCAATGAACATGACCTTAAGATAACTGTGCTCAGGCTACTACATCAATATGACATGAAAAGACATATTCAATTTATGGATGGTTTGGGTAAATACACTATCAATGAAACTGAAGTAGCACAAATTATTGGTAAGGCAAGACTACTGCGTCATTTACCTGAAGAGCTTTCTAAAGACAAGTTTCAGCTTCAGTTTGGAGACAATCAGATTGGTATTGTAGCCAGAGAGTTGTATACTGATGCATCCTTCAAGATGACAGGTAAAGACATTGACCTATGGAAAATGTACAATCTGTTCACTGGTGCCAATAAGAGTACTTACATAGATCAATTTGTTGATAGAGCAGTAAATGCGCAGCACTTTATGCAGGAGATTCTAGCCCATAAAAAGGGTGAGAAACAATCTTGGTTTTTGGGGTGAACAATATATAGAGGGGGGGGGTACTCCCTCTATTTTTGTCAATTAGCTCAAATAAAATTTAAAATGTGGTATTATGTATACTGGAATGAAAATGGTTGAATAAAGCATGATAATAACCTCTAAATTCTTTAGAATAACTTTGAGTATTAAATCCCCTAAGTAGCCTTCTCAAAAACAATTAAGCAAATTAGAATTATCCTTAAATTCTTTTTGAACAACATTTTAAATTGAAATTCTCCGGATTAACTGTTAAATCCGGGAACTTCTCCACCATTGATGAAAAAAAGACCTTTCCCCTCCTTATTAATGTTGGATTTACACTAATAACTTGTTGGTTTTTATACTGATTTATCTCTGATTTATATGTTACAATCAGATTATGTTCTTCTAGTAACCTTATTTTATTGTAAACACTTTTTAATGAAGTATCAAAGTGGGCAGCTATTGTTTTTGCATTGAATGGAGCTCCATTTTCATCGAGTAGAATGTTAGTTGTATAATCTAAATATCCACACAGTATAACAAGAAATCCAATTGCACTATGAAAACTATTTGTTGATTTAATTTGAGTAATGTTAATAATTGCATCTGTATCTAAATAGAGGTAATTATTACTTGAAACATTATGTTTATCTGTCTCTGTTTGTTCAGTTAGTATATATGCCCCGTTATCTACTTCAATAAATTCCCCAGTGGGATGAACAAATTTACTCCCTTTGGTAATTTTAATTTTTTTGATATTGTATCTTCTCTTTACCATGATTCTAATATTTATTGTAAAAAAAGACTATAAATTAGTCTTAGATTTGTAAAATCTTACAATCAGAAAATACATAAATCATTTATTATCAGATATTTAATAAATTGAAGTATGTATTATTATTAAGACATAGATTGTCTATTTAGGTAAAGCGGTTAACCATACCCTCATAGCAAAAGATGTATAATATAATCAGAGAAAAGTAATCAGTAATTGGTAATCAGAATAGAATGAACAAGCCGTTGTGCAATCCATTAGGTGTAATATCTAACAAAATTAACATTTACACACAGAAAAAGCAAAATTAGACTTACTTTTTTACCCAACCTGTGCATTTTCATTCACTGAATTTACCAAGGCTATTATTTTAGTTGTCTCAGCATCATCAAACACACCTGTAATACCATTGTAATTACTAAAAGGTGGTGTATCAAAAAGCATTGCGGGTTCTATTGTGCCATTCTTAGTTAAGAAGCTGATGATGTTCTGTATGAAAGTAATTTGGTTTGCTGAAAGATATCCTGCACTTAAGAAGTCAGAGAATACTCTTTGTGCCGCATCTGTATCCAAGCCAATAATACTTCTGATAAATTTACCTAGTGGCTGGTTGCCGTATTCCCTAATATAAGTTTCCTTAGTACCTCTATCCTTTCCATCAAACAACATATTCTCCAAGGCTTCAAGTTCAAGTGAAGAGATTGGGATATTAGTCCTTAGTTTAGATATAGTGAGGTGATTACTATTTTCTCTAATGTAGCTCTCTACCCTCTTTCTGTAAGGCAGACCATAGTTAATTTGAAAATCTGGTTCCCCCCATTTAGCTTTCACTTCTGAGTCTTTGAAGTTTGTATAAACATTAGGCCTATTAGAGGCATCTAAGTATTGAACTAACTCTCTTATTTCTTCTCTGATTTCTTCAAGTTTAGCTTGGGATACTCCTTTGTAGAACTGAGGGTTTCTCATGCTCTCTATTAAGGCTTTAGAACGCACTACAGCAGGAATTGTGTACTTCTTGGATAAACCCTCAGCAATATCTATCAAACTGCCCTCAAACTGCTTCCTATTGGATGAAAGTAAGAGTGTTGCAATTTGCATTTTAAGCATCATTAAGTCAAATCTTCTGGCTAGTTCATTGACTTTTTCAGGAACCATTAATTCTGATATATGCTCCTCTATTGTATTAACATCAAATGAATCCAGTTTATCCCACCTTGTCCTTACTGAAAACTCATCAACAGTTTTTAAGACCATCTTTACTTGACGTCTGTTTCTATCCAGACTACAGATGTCAGCATGTAATTTATCAAGTAGTTTGTTTGCAAGTGAAATAGATTCTTCTGTAGCTTCCTCTTTCAGTAAGATACTGAGTTCAACTCTAGACTCATAGATTTGTTGTGTTACAGGCTTTGCAACTAATCCATCAATACCTTTTGTATTCTCTTCAAAGAACTCAAAGTTACCACCGGCATCTATGATTAAAAAGTACTCTTTTGGTTGTTGTACACCAAACACATCCTCACATAGCCTAGTACCTCTTCCAATCATTTGCCAGAACTTAGCGTAAGACCTAACAGATTTAAAGAAAACTAAATTTAGTACCCGGATAGCATCAATCCCTGTATCCATCATGTCTACAGAAACTGCAATTTGAGGCATATTCTCTTTGAACTTATCACAGAAACTATCAATTAAGCTCTGTGCATGACTTACTTCATTGTGAATCATGGCTATAAATCCTGGAGGATATTGAGGGTATTCTGAAGTGAAGCAATCCACTATATATTTTGCATGTTCTTGATTGGCTGCAAAAATGATAGTTCTACCTATTTTATCACCACCTTCAATTTTCAATCCATGCTCCATGAGTGTTCTCAAAACCTTGAGAACGGTATCTTTATTAAAGAGCCATTTATTGAGTGCATTCTTATTGATAACCTCAGGAATATATCCTGTAATCTTATCTTCAAAGGTTTCCTCAAATCTCTTTTTTTGTTCCTCAGTAAGTTTAGAGTATTTGATACCTTGTTCCAGAAAGTCTGTAGAAATGTTAATATTCTTATATGGCACCAAATGTTTTTGCTCAACTGCTTCCCCTAGTTCATACAAGAATGTTGGATCATCATTGCTGCATCCAAATAGTTCAAAAGTATTA
>Ga0129333_10002874_pt1 | contig 16134 bp, 15 predicted proteins | sample CPB6_08_DNA_FD_94474 | JGI IMG/M metagenome (GOLD analysis project Ga0129333, IMG submission 94474) | Freshwater to marine salinity gradient microbial communities from Chesapeake Bay, USA - CPBay_Sum_0.6_0.8_DNA | ecosystem: Environmental > Aquatic > Marine > Coastal | place: USA: Chesapeake...
ATTATATTTATATCAACAACCAAAAAAGTATGCTAATTGTAGAAGTAAAAAAAGGAAACATCGAAAAAGCACTCAAGGATCTAAAAGGTAAGGTTATTAGAACAAAACAGAATTCAATCCTTTTCGGTAAAAAGGAGTTCATCAAGAAATCTGTTGAGAGACGGTCTGAATTAAAAAAAGCGTCTTATATTCAAAAATTAAAAAGTAACTTGGATTAAAGTCCCTCGTTTAATTGTTTTAGTTTATAATAATTAATCTCTGAAAAAGATTCTGTTTGTAATTTATTTAAAACCTGATTAATGGTTTTAATTGTCTCTGCGTCATTTTCAGAAGATTTTTTAGAGTTCAATTTTTCAAGAACAATCTCTTTTTCTTTATTATAATTTTCCATTAGAGTTTTTTTTGGTGTTGACAACAATTTTTGTAATTCCTTTCTTTCTGATTCATTCAAAGATGAAATAAATTTCGAAACTGTCTTATTTGCAACATTAACCATAGACTTCAAAGGAACATTCATCACTTCTTTGTGATTTAAATTATTTTGTTTTAAATTTTCTAAGATTACTTTTTTACTTTTAATTTTATTTTCTAATGTCAAAACGTTAGAAGAAAATAAATTGTCAATATCTTTATACTTATTTTCACACTTAACATGTCCTACCCAAGCTTTTATTTCATTTATATGAAATGGTTTAACCTTGTTGTATAAATTTTCATATGCCGTTATGGATTCATGAATAAAATCATTTGCAACAGACTCGTTCATGTTTTTCTTCTCAGATAGCTCGTCATACAAAAAGAATATTTTTGAAATGTTTTTATTTTTCAAAATTAATTGCTCAAAGATAAACAAATTATCTTTTAAACTGTTTTTTTTATAAGACTCAGATAAGTAGGTTTCTATTTTTGATTTAAGTTCTCCAAACATTTTTAGTATTTTTATTCAATAAATATCAACTTATTTTGTTTATTTCATCAATTTCAGTTTCAGAGGTTTCTTCATCATATTCGTCTCGGTCAATCATCTCTCCCTCCCACCAATCAGTAGTATTAAACCACTCGTCAAACTCTTGAACGTCATCCTCATCTTCAAAATAACTTTCAACAGTGTTTTTCCAGTATTCCCTAACACTAATATTGGCATATCTTTTAGTAATCACTTCATACGTGTGTGTTTGGGGTATTTCTAAATTACCGGATTCAGGGTTTGGATTTAATCTATAAAGAGCAAATATAAACTCCAAATCATTTTTATCTAATGGCATCCCAATATCCTCAAAAATATTTTTAATAACTGTGTTATTAGTTTGACCTATCAATTCATTTGGTCTTCCAAATCTCTCAATGTCATTCTTCATTCGTTTTAGAATGAACCTCAAATTTTTTTGTGGTAGTTTTATTAATTCACTCATAATAATAAATATTAATCGCCCAATAGTTTCGATAATTCATTTTCTACTTCACCTAAAGAGTTGTTTACCCTTTGAAAATCTAAAAACTCGTCTTGATCAAAATCGTCATCTATGGTTTCCAATATTAATTTATTTTTTTCTTTTCTAATTGATTCTGGTATTGGTGGTGCTTCTCCTCCTGGCGGTGGCGGTGGTGCTCCTGCGTCACCTCCAGGTGGTGGAGGTGATCCTGCAGCTCCTGCCGTTGCGGTTCCTCCTGTAACAGTCTTGTAAAGTCTGTCTACTGTATTAAAAATACCTGTGTTTGTTATTATTGTTGCGGTATTGTCTAACTCAGCCGAAACTGCCCTTTCCATTCTAATTTGTTGTAACTCAACTTTGATTTCATCATCGGAGAATCCAAAAATGTGTTTCTTTGCCCATGTTGCAGAAGTAGGTTGTATTGACTTAGGTATTTCAGTAACCATGTCTTTGTATAATGTTACCTTTTCTTTCCAAACATCGATCATCAATAGATCTGCCTGTTTAGATGGGTTAGTAAGTTGTAATGTAAAATTTGATAATTCATCTTCAAACCCCATAAGGAATAAGTGAATGATTGCAATTTTATTCATTTCTGCAATTGCAGATTTTTGAATTCTATTAATTGTTCTTGCAAACCGTATATCTAATAATGATAAATTTTTACCATCCCCAACTGGTTCCTCAAACCCAAGATAAGCTTTAGGTATTCTTAATGCTGTTACTAATTTCTTTTGGATGTATTCAATATCTGCAATTTCTGATAAGTTTGTTGCTCCTGGTAAGGTATCAATAGGATTTGCCGCCGCAGGATCTCGTACTGGTATAAAATAATCTTGGTCTACCGCCATCTGATTAAATCTTAAATCTACATTACCTGTTTTTCTATCTACAATCTGATCCCTTTTGAATTTGTTGGCAACTCTTTGCACATAAGCCTCAACGTCTTTGTCGTCCATGTTTCCAACATACACTTTAAAAACTCTTCTTTCAGGTGCTCTTGAGGTTCTATATATTAACATGGCGTCTTCAGATAAAACTAATTGTTTCCAAATACGTCTTGCCTTTTCTAACATTGATGTTCCATATGGGAGTTTTCTATCGTCACCTAATAATCTAAAGTGGGCAACCTCCCAAGTATTAAATTCAGCATCTCTTGCCTTCCAAGCAAACTTTAATGCCTTTCTATTTACGTTGATTGTTGCATTATAAGTTCTCGAATCAATACCCCTCTCTAATCTTTCAATTTCAATGTTAGGTAATTGTAAACAACCAGTAACACCTTTTTCAGGATCTAACTTTAGATAGACAAAATTGTCACCATACTTACACATATTTCTTATCCACATTGGTAAGTTTGTGTTTATATCCAAAGTGTTAACAAATAAATCAACCAAAATACTTTTAATTCTTTTTGATTCAGAATAAACTTGTAATATGTATCCATTCTGATCAGGAGTTGTTGATTCTTCAGCATAAATGTCTAAAGCGGTAGAAATCTCAGGAGTATATTCCATAGATTCATAGTCATAGAATGCTGCCAATCTTGTTGGTTCGTAATAAACCGCTTGTGTATATAAATTGTTTTCAACCTTAGCCCAATTAGTACTAAGATATAGTGATTGTTGATTCTGAAGTTTTGCTCTTTCGTATTCGGCCTTATCTTGGGTCTTTAAAATTTCTTTTTTGTCCAATTTATAATCTGGTTGACCTTGACCAAGTGTTCCGTCAGGTCCAAATGTTTTGGATAACCTTTGCCAAACCGTAAGATTTTGAATATTATTTTCCATATTAAAAGTTTAACTATAGAAATAAATATTTCAATAGTTAGTAATACGTTACTTAATACATCAGGTATTCATTTGTATTGACAGAGATATAGGTATTGAAACCAACTATTATTGGGTCCAATAATTCAGGTGTTGGTGGTTGAGTCGAACTTGGTGTAGGTGTTGGAGTAGGTGTTGTTGAGGGTGTGATAGTTGGATTTGGTGTTGGGTTTGGTGTTGGGTTTGGTGTTGGTATTATAGGAATTATCTCAGAAGTAGGTTCTACAGGTTTACTTTTTAAGTTAAAAGTATTTGGAAATACCTTTTGCCCTGTTGTAACCTGTCCAGAAACTATCAACTTTGACCCGTTTGCAATTCTTCCCGATGTTTTTCTAAAATCTAATCCCATAACTATTTTATTTCATCATACCACCAAACAACCATCCATACTTTACATAATCGTCTCTTGATGGCCCATTATTATTAAGTCCCATTCTTTCGTTAAGAACATTTTGATTTGGGATAACAGGATCAAAATGTGTTTCCTTTTTTACTGATTCATTATCAACTATTGCCCAAGATTCTATCATTGATTTAGCCTGTTCAGTTGCCTTTTCTAACTTTGAGAATGAGGATTCCGCAATGTAGATTGCCATAGAGATACCCATTATCAAATCATCATGTTGACCTTTTTGGTGGTCAGGTCTTCCATTTACGTATATGAAAGTGTTCATTTCATTATATAAACGGACACTTCTTAATTTGAACTTATGTCTTACCCATTCTTCAAAAGCGGCAATTATTTGAACCCTTTTGTTGTTAAAATTGATACCAGGTATTTTTTCTGTTGTTGATTTGTTCACGGACCAAATATTAAAAGGGTCTATACCATCAACATAAAGATTTTTATACCCAAGCTCTTGCATTTTTCTAACAGTAGTAATACCCATACCACCAGTGATATCAACAACTACAAATGAGTTATACATCATTCCCCATTTATACGCCACTTCGGCCAATGTATCGGGAGGTATTTTTCCAACATATTCTAAAACTTGTTCTCTTTCATCAAAATCAATTATTTGTATTGAAGAAAAATCTTCACTATCCCCACGCGACACGTCAACCCCCATAATATATTTATGACCTTCAACAGGTTCTTTCCAAATCCAAAGAGAATTTCCCATAAGTTTTGACACGGGTTCCTGTAAGGTATTGTTTTTTATTTCCTCAAGTTGTTTATTATCAAAAACGTTATCGCCAGACCCTAAAAATTCACAATTTAACTCCTGATTAATTTTACGTTTATCATACTTAAGTTTTTTTACCATTTTTTCATACCATGTTGAGCATGGTTTGTATCCTCTGTTTAAAAAGTGTTGTAATTCTTCATAATCTCTTTCGTATGGGTCTACGTGTGCGAAAGAAATGTTTTTTGATTCGTCAAACTCTTCACGATTTAAAAGATAGTGAACAATATCATCAGTGGGGACTAAATATAAATCCTTTGCATATCTTGGGTCTCTAAACCAATACATTTCAGAAATTTTGAAATTGTTCATACCCTTTAGAGACTGATCATAAATTTCATAATAAATCGGGTCAAATCCGTTTGGTGTTGAAACTACGATTACCTTACCACCTGTTGATAAGGATGCCATACAAGCGGCCCAAAAATCACTGTCTGCCTCGATAAACGCGGCCTCATCAAAAACAAGAATAGTTGGTGTAAAACCACGAAGGGCATCTTTAGATGTTGCTACAGCCTTAACTTCTGAACCGTTATTTAATTTATAGTGTCTTTGGGAATTTTTTTCCGCCGCGAATCCAGCACCTACCCAATTAGGCCACTGATCAACAAAGGCTCTAATTTTATTTGCCATCTCCATCGATGTGTCAAGCTTATTTGCAATAATAAGAATTTTTTCAGGTTGATTTTTTTTCGCAAAAACCAACCTTTTTGAAACCCAAGCAGCGGTTACTGTTGATACACCAGCCTGACGATATTTTAACGCAATGTTTTCTTCATATTCTTCGTAGTCTTTTAGTAGTGAAATTTGATCAGGAAAAAGCTCCAATGGAACATACTTAGAAACTGTATTATCATACGTTTGTAAATATGTCCTAAGAGCATATGGAGTGTCATTCATACACTTCACATATTCAATCATTACTTGTTCTTTAGATAAACCCATATTATATAAATATCAATTTGGGTTGTTTGTTGTAAAGATTACTTTTTACCAATAGAAAACATTTTACCTATTGGTAATTCCATAGGTGCTTCGTTTGAGAACATTGTGACCTTTTTAGGTTTTTTCAAAAAGAAAGAATTAGTTTTTTTTTTAGATTTTCTTTTTTCTTCCTCTATTAATTCTAAAATTCTGTTTTCCCAATATTTTTGGTCATTTTCGTTAGTTTCTTTCTTTTTGTATTTTACAGTTTTTTCAGGATGTTTTTTTTTTGGCATATTTTTGTACTGTTTTTTTGATGTTGAGTCTGAAAACTCTTTAGCCATTTTACACCATTTACAATTTTTAGAAGAACATTTATTACAACGTGCCCAATATAATCCTTGTTGTGCTTTTGATTCGAATTTCTCTTTTATTTTATATTCTGACATACCCATCATAGATCTATTGTTACCTGAATCATCATCCATACCATCATCCGCCATATCATTAGCATCATGAGGTGATTCTTGTCCTGTATAAGATTGTTCGGCATCTTTACCTAAAGCATTTAATGATGTCACATCATCAGTTTCATCTTCGGACAATTCCTTTTCAGTAACCTCATAAGTTCCTGGTGCAGCATTTGCAACGGGCTTCAAACTAACTTGAGTTTGGCCAGGTTTTAACGGAACTACACCACCTTTAGGACCAACCATAGTAGTTGTCGTTTGTTTTTGTTGAACTTGTTCTTTGTTCTCTTCTTTTTTAAATCTTTCAACCATCAAGTTGATTTGTGAAAGACTCATTCTTGTAATTGTCTTTATCGATAAACCATTCTCTAAAAGATAAATTACTTTTTTACTACTTTTCATAAAAAATTTCTTTTTCAAATTGTAATACTATATCTCTCTCATATAGTTTGTCTTTAACACTTTTCTCGTCTTCCCCAAATTGAAAGACTAATCTTTTTATTAAAGAAAAATCTTTATCGTCATTTTCTTTCTCCCATCCGAGAGCGATAACACTGTCCATAGAGTCTATAATTGAAAATACATCAGAATTTTGAACTAAATCGAATTCCACATCTTCATTTACTAAGGTCCCTACTTTTTTTACATACTCAATATCAGGAGGTAATGGATATCCATTTGCGGGTTTTGACTCCCAATTTTCGCCAAAAACTTCTAAAGTATCTGAAAATATAAATTCATAAATGTTATCCCCTTTATAGTTGGGGCCCAAACCATTTATGTAAATTAGGTGATTCATAAAATTCTCCCTCTCGGTGTTACTTTAATTTCATTTATACCTTCTTTAAATATTAAATTACCTTTAGTTGATATTCCTATAAGTTTTGTCCTTGGATTTTCTTTTATGTAATCCAATGCCGTATTCATTTGTTCTGCCGACTCTGATAACTTAATTATATTTTCTTTATTTATTTTATAAGCTCTATTTGTTTTTTTGTCTTTTTTAAACTCATATTGTTTCATTTCATCTTCAGTTAAAATAAAATATTTGGACAATAACTTATCTACTTTGGACTCGGCAAATGTTCCGTGAGTAAACCTCTCAGGTGTCGGAATGTGTTTTCTACCTTTTCTTCTTTCTCTATGGTAATCGTCTTCGAAATCACTAAACTCATCTTCCATTTCTTGAGTCAACTTTTTGGTTGACATTGCAGAATATGCGCCCCCAAAGTAATCTTTAAAAGCGTCTCCAAAATTATTATATCCTTCCCCTACTTCAGGTTCTTTAGGTGGAGGAGGAACAACATCAGGAGAAACCTCTGACCCCTCTTCTTCAAATGAAACCTCTTCAGATTCCCCACCAGCCCCTTCTTCCTCGGAACCTTCGAGTTTGTCTATGATTTGTTCAATATCATCTTCATCTAAAACTTCAACATCTATCGCTGATAATATAGAATTTATAATGTATTTAATTTCTTTATTTGTAAGATCTTTTTGTTCTTCATAGGATCTTATTTTTTGTGCCAGTTTTCCTACAAGAATTTGTATCCTTTTAAGTTCGGAAATTTTTTTTTCTTTGGGTTTTTCCTCAACATCGATTTCTGTGTCCACTTGTGTTTCCATTTCAGGTGTTGGTGATGGCATATCCGTCGGTGGTGGTATATCTGTCGGTGGAGGAGGAACCGCCCCTTCAGTTGGCGGAGGAGGAACCGCAGCGTTTGGATCTGCCGGTACTGGTGGTGTTGTCAAGGCCGGATCAGTTGGGTTTGCTTGTTCTCCTATTTCAGCGGAAGTTGGAGGTGGGGGAACTGCCCCTTCTGCTGGCGGTGGAGGAACTGCCCCTTCTGCTGGCGGTGGAGGAACTGCCCCTTCTGCTGGCGGTGGAGGAACTGCCCCTTCTGCTGGCGGTGGCGTGACAGGTGTTGCCGGTATAGGGGGTGCTAATGGTTGTGGAGGTGGTGTTTTTTTGTCGGGTTGGTCAGTTTTAATTTTTAGTATAAACTTTTTTTTTTGCTCACCTATAAGTGAGATACCTTCCCTATTTTCGTGTAAAACATTTATTTCTTTAGCCATCAAATTAAGTCTTTTTAACGCTTGTGAGTATGAGCTATAGTATTTTCTACTTCTCATAGGTTCAATATAATCTGTTTCAGACTCATTTATTGCCACTTTTATAATATATCCCTGCCTTTCTTTTTCAATTTGATAAGTGTTTCCATCCGCAAAATCTATACTATATTCAGTAGATTTTGTTTCATTAATAGTTTGAGGTATGTTTTCATTATAACGTGCAATTTCCATTATACGTTTTATTTTATCCATACCCTCTAACTTTTCACTTCCAATAGGTCTTAATCCTCCCATAGTATTTTTCTTTAATGTGAATTATTTTTTTCTTAATAAATATATCGATAAATATAATTATTTGATTTTGTTGTTATTTATTGTTTCATAGATAATTTATCGTCTAAAATTTTGTGAGAGGAATTTCTTAATTTTTCTAAATATCCATTTCTTCTTAAAATTTTAAATACCAAATTTTCAGAAGAATATTCTCCGTTTTTTTGTAAACCACAAGTCCTAAACTTTCTTAATTTTTCTTTGTATTCATCAATCATTTCTTTAGCATCCTCAATATTCTCATCCTCAATGTTTTCTAATACATTGTCAATAATATTCATCCATTGTTTTGACTTTCTTTGAACTGTTTTTTCATCTATTTCTATTGATTCTTTTTTTGGTTTGTTTTGCCATTCATCATAAAGTAATGAATATACTCCGCTAGAAAAATGAGCATCTTCTTCCCCTTCAACATACAACTCAGTCTCATACCCAAATAAAGTAATGTCGTGGTTTTTATTAAACAATGCCTTCTTTAAATTAAAAAATTCTTTATAAAGATCTAAATTTGTTTGTGCGAATTGATTAAAATTAATTACTATATGTATATCAAAATCTGAATATCTTGACCAATTATAATTTGCCAAAGATCCAGTTAATACAATGTCGGTCACTAAAATTTCCACCCCAAGATAATCCAAAAATTCGTTAGCAATCTCTAACAATCTTTTTCTAACCTCGGGTTTCATTTTCATCTCTTGACCCTCAGAGTCCCCCATTAATTTTTCATTTGGTAAATACCAAATTTTTGGGTTCAACTTGTTTTGGGGTTTGAAAGACTTAATAATTTCTTTGGTATTCATAATAATAAATACCCAATCAAATTAATTTAGTGTACTTATGAACTTTAGAAATGTTTGTATTAAAAAAATTTCCCTGAGATTGTGCCATTCTGAATTTTGTATAAATCTCATGAGGAACATCAACATATTCATATCGTGATCCGTTTTTGAATTCCGCAATCATTTTTTTAGTTGTTGTGTCGTATTGTGTTCTAACAATATTTGAAGACTGAACTTCGTTTAGAATTGTTGTTCCGCTAATTATTTCTCTAGTTATTGCCATCTTTAATTTTTAGTGGGGTTATGTCATCTATATACTTTAATTTATTTTGAATATAATTCGTCAGGCTTAAATTGTCAACCTCAAATCCGTAGTCTCTAACAGTATGAAAAATTTCATTCCTTTGGTCTGTAAACTTATGAAACAACCTCATTAATTCATTTGGATAATATGGAGGTCTCTCAAGGTCTTTTTGTGTCCACCCCTCTTTTTGAAAAAACGTTCTAAGATTAAAATACGTCTCTTCAAGTTCTTTTGTTAAGTCTAATGTTTCTACAAATTTTTCCCAAGATTTCATAATAATAAATATACGAAAAAAAAATCCACCCGAAGGTGGATCTAATTTAATTTTTGAGTTGTCATTTTACTTCCTCAAACTCGACATTTTGGAAGTTTTCATCGGTCGACTGTTCTTTTTCTGTAGTTTGATTTGACTGATCATATAATTTTTGACTTATTTCCTGGAAGGTTTTATTAACCTCTTCACTCAAAGATTTAACCTCTGAAATATCCTTGTTATTAAAAGCTTCCCTTAGTTTCTCAACTTTGGAGTTTATTTCATTTTTTTCACTTTCGCTAATTTTATCACCAAGGTCCTCTAAAGATTTACTCACTTGGAACATTAATGAATCTGCAGAATTTAATGTATCAACATCTTCTTTTAGTTTTTTATCAGATTCAGCATTCATCTCTGCTTCATGTTTCATTCTCTCAACTTCTTCTTTTGATAAACCTGATGATGACTCAATTCTAATTGATTGTTGTTTATTAGTCGCTTTGTCAACTGCAGATACATTAATAATACCATTCGCATCAATGTCAAAAATTACCTCAATTTGTGGAGTCCCTCGTCTTGCCGGTGGTAACCCGTCAAGGTGGAATTTACCAATTGTTCTATTGTCTTTTGCCATAGCCCTTTCACCTTGTAGAACATGTATTTCTACTGATGGTTGATTATCTGCCGCAGTTGAAAATATTTCTGATTTTTTTGTCGGGATTGTTGTATTTGCACTAATCAACTTTGTGAACACTCCACCCATAGTCTCAATACCTAGTGAAAGTGGGGTTACATCAAGTAGTAGAACATCTTTAACATCTCCTGCCAATACCCCTCCTTGTATTGCGGCTCCCAAAGCAACTACTTCATCGGGATTTACTCCTTTTGAGGGTTCTTTACCAAAAAACTTTTTAACAGCCTCCTGAATTGCAGGAATACGGGTAGATCCCCCAACTAAAATAATTTCATCAATATCACTTGGATTCAATCCGGCATTCTTCAATGCTGATTCACAAGGTTTAATTGTTCTCTCAACCAATGATTCTGTGAGTTGATCAAACTTAGATTTAGAGATTGTTGTTACGAGATGTTTAGGTCCTGTTGAGTCTGCCGACAAATAAGGAAGATTAACTTCTGTTTGTGGAGAAGACGAAAGTTCAATTTTTGCCTTTTCTGCCGCTTCTCGAAGTCTTTGTAGTGCCATAGGATCATTAGAAATATCCATTCCTGTTTCTTTATGGAACTCAGAAATAAAATAGTCAATTAACATTTGATCGAAATCATCACCACCTAAATGAGTATCTCCATCAGTCGATAGTACCTCAAATACCCCATCACCAAGTTCTAACACTGATACATCGTGGGTTCCACCACCACAATCAAATACTACTATTTTCATGTCTTTTGACATTTTGTCAAGACCATAAGCTAACGCCGCGGCAGTAGGTTCGTTGATGATTCTTTTCACTGTAAGTCCTGCAATTTCACCAGCCTCTTTTGTTGCTTGACGTTGTGCATCATTAAAATATGCAGGAACTGTAATAACCGCTTCAGTAACTGATTGACCCAAATAGTCTTCGGCAGTCTGTTTCATTTTTTGTAAAACCGCCGCAGAAATTTCTTGTGGAGAATAAGTCTTGTTATCAATTTTAACCTTTGGTGTATTATTTTCTTTAACGACTTTATACGGAACCTTTGTTGTTTCGTTTTTTACTTCATCAAAAGAAGATCCCATAAATCTTTTTATGGAGTAAATTGTTTTGTCAGGGTTGGTTACCGCCTGACGTTTAGCAGGATCTCCGATTTTTCTTTCACCGTCTTTAATAAATCCCACAATTGATGGTGTTGTTCTTTTTCCTTCACTATTGGTGATAACTACCGGCTCTTTTCCTTCCATCACTGCAACACACGAGTTAGTTGTCCCCAAGTCAATTCCAATTATTTTTCCCATTTTTTAATTATTTTATTTTTATGTTTATTTTTCCCCCCCGAAAACCAAATATATGCCAATTTAAAAAACCTGTCAATATGTCAGTTTATTTTTTTTTATACTGACAGAATTACAATATTGGACTTTTGGTTATTTATTTATTAGTTTTGGATTGTAAAACGTTATAAGTATGTTAGAATTTATGGATGAAGGAAATGATAAATCTAAAAAAAAGTCAGATTCAGGGACACCTGTGTTAGATAATTTTAGTAAAGATTTAAACAAATTGGCTCAAGAGGGTAAATTAGATCCTGTAATTGGTAGAAAAAAAGAAATTTTAAGAATTGCTCAAATTCTGTCTCGTAGGAAAAAAAACAACCCAATTATTATTGGTGAACCAGGTGCAGGAAAAACTGCAATTGTCGAGGGTTTGGCAATGATGATACATGATGGGGAGTGTCCCAAAAATTTAATGGACAAAAGAATTGTTTCTTTGGATATGAATTCCTTGGTTGCAGGCACCAAATATAGAGGTCAGTTTGAAGAGAGGATGAAGGTTATAATTGAGGAACTTCAAGCGGCCCCTAATATTATTTTATTTATTGATGAAATTCATACTATAGTTGGTGCGGGAAATAGTTCAGGATCTTTGGATGCTTCAAATATCTTTAAACCGTCCCTTTCTCGTGGTGAAATACAATGTATTGGTGCAACAACATTAGATGAATATCGAACCAACTTCGAAAAGGATGGGGCATTGGAAAGGAGATTTCAAAAAGTTGTTGTAGATCCTGCAACTAAAGACGAGACTTTTGAAATACTCAAATTAAGTAAAACAAAATATGAAGAACACCACAAAGTAAGTTATGACGATCAAACTCTATGGACATTTGTTGAGTTAGCGGATCGTTATATTACTGATCGTGAATTCCCTGATAAGGCATTTGATATATTAGATGAAGTTGGTGCAAGAATGCAAATCGATATTAAACTACCCCAAGAAATCGAGGATCTCAAAGATGAAGCAAATAAAATAAAACAAGAAAAGTTAGATGTCATCAAAAAACAAGATTATGAACAAGCCGCAGAATTACGTGACCGTGAAAGGGGAGTTGTTGCAAAACTTGAAGAAGAAAAGAAAAAGTTTGAGGACCACTTAAGAAGTAGTAAAAGGAATATACCTGAAGAACTTGTTTATGAAGTTGTCTCAAACATGACCAAAATCCCAATTTCGAATATAAATGTTGATGAAAGAAATAGTTTAATAAACCTAACTGAAAACCTGAATTCAAAAGTAATCGGTCAAAATGAAGCGGTTACCAAAATTACTAAAGCGATTCGTAGAAACAGAATGGGTATAAAAGACCCAAATAAACCAATTGGTTCATTTATTTTCTTAGGGTCCACGGGTGTTGGTAAAACATATTTAGCAAAACAATTGGCAAAAGAAATCTTTGGTAGTGAAGACAATATGATTCGTGTTGATATGAGTGAATACCAAGAAAAACACACAATCTCTCGTTTGATCGGATCACCTCCAGGATATGTTGGTCACGATGAAGGTGGTCAATTAACAGAACAAGTTAAAAACAAACCGTATTCTGTAGTATTGTTTGATGAGATTGAAAAAGCACATAAAGACATATTTTCAACACTTCTTCAATTGTTAGATGATGGTCATATTACTGATTCTTTGGGTCGTAAAATCAACTTCAAGAATTGTTTGATTATTATGACTTCTAATATTGGTGTAAAAAAACTTCAAGACTTTGGGACTGGTGTTGGATTCAAAACTACAAAAAGTGAAGTTGTTATGGAAGAAGAGAAACAAGAGGTTTTGAAAAAAGAATTAAAGAAGTTTTTTGCTCCTGAGTTTTTGAATCGTATAGACGACGTTATAATTTTCAATTCTTTAGAAAAAGAACATATTGATGTTATTACTAAGTTAGAGATTGATAAACTTTTGAAGCGGGTATCGGAAAAACATTATAATTTTACCTACGATCAAGAGTTGATCGATTTTATCTCAAAAGTTGGTTTTGATGAAACTTTCGGCGCACGTCCAATAAAAAGAGCGATTCAAGATAAGTTAGAAGATTTGATTTCGGAAAAGATTCTTATGTCTGAGATTGAAGAAAACAAAGATTATGTCCTAAGAGTAGAAAATGATGAGATTTTTGTTTCTGTCAAAGTAGAAAAAGTCAAAAAAACAAGAAAAAAGAAAGAATAATTTTTTTATTAACATTTTTACAATTACATTTGTGTAAAGAAATCAAAATGGATATAAATAAATTTAAAGATCTCCTATCTGTTCCGACCAAGACTTATAAGGAAAGTAAAATGGTAGAGTATTTAATCACAACCATAGGTAATATGGATGGAGTTACTTTAACTTGTGACGAACACAATAACATATATGCAGTTAAAGGAATATTGGGTGAAGGAGAATTTTACCCAATGTTCATTTCTCACACCGATACGGTTCACGAATTGGTCGATGAAATAATCGTTAAAGAAGAACTACTTGTTCGACCTTACACTTTTGGAAAGAATTTTGGTTCAGAACAAGTATTATGTTTAAAGGCATACGACAAAGACGGAAAACCGACAGGTATTGGGGGTGATGACAAATGTGGTATCTATATTTGTTTAGAATTACTTAGTCAGTTAGACAAAGTAAAAGTTGCTTTTTTTGTGTCAGAAGAAACTGGTTGTCACGGATCAAAATTGGTAAATAAAGATTTCTTAAAAGATGTTGGTTATTGTGTCCAATACGACGCACCTGGAGATCATTTAATTTCTTACAGTTGTATGGGAACGGTATTATTTGATAAAGATGGTGAGTTCTTCGATCTTTCTTTACAAGCGATCACAAGTGGGTTTGAAAATGAAATGATGGTCCAAAGTCACCCATACACAGATATCATGATGATTAAACAATTATCTGACCTATCTTGTATTAACATGTCTTGTGGTTACTATAACATGCACACAGTAAATGAATTCGTTTGTATTGATGATGTAGAAAGAGCAATCGTTGCAGGAAAAAACATGGTTGAGGATTTGGGTCTTAAAAAATATGAATTCAAAAATGATCCAAAACCAACAACAACCATTACAACTTTATTCGATTTAGAAGATGAAGATGTCTTTCATGATGAGGTTCATCAATTAAATTCAATTGATGTAATTGAAGAAAAAAATGGTTTTGTAATTGCTGACATCTATGATGAAAATACGTTTTACATCGACGATGAAGATGGGTTAAAATTATATGAAATTTTAAAAAATCGTTATCTTCTTAATTGACCTGGTTTGATTCTGAACTCGGTTGGGTTGAATAAACCTGGCTGAGTTGCCATTGCAATTACCTCATCTACTGTTGATAATCCGTACTTTCTATCGCCAAAATACCCACCACTCCCGATTTGATATTTTACTTTTAAAGTTTCAGGATCGACGCTTTCAACTTTCATAAATAAGTTTTTTTGTCCCGGTATTTCTTTTCTACCAAACAATCCAAGTTTACTTAGTTGATCCATAATTTTAATATATTCAGGATTAAAGTCTTCTCTTGCCTTTTCAATGTAATCATCCATCAAATTAACTAATCTTTCACAAGATTCTTCTTCAAAAATTTCGTGATCAAAAACCTGATATTCCATCTCATAATAAGTGGGAAGGTGATGTCTAAATCCTTTCGATATCGAACTAAGTAAAACATCCAAGGCCTTCTCATCAAACTCTCCCCTCTCAACATAGAGTTGAACTAAATTACCCCAACTTATAAAATACAATTGGAAACACCATTTACCCCATTTTTCAATACCAAATGATCTCAAACTATCACAATAAACCTTATCTATTTCTTTTCTTGCACCCTCTGAGGTTGCACTACCTCTTGCGGGACATATAATTTCATCAACATCATCTGCGATTGATGGAAAATATTTATCTAGAACTTCAGTTATATCACCTTCACCATTTATTCTATTTGTATTATCATCAATATTTCCTACAAGATTTGGTGAAACTATTTTTAATAGTTCTTTAAGTTTTAAAGTCGCGTCTTTACAAAAATAACCTAGAGTATACCCTTCAGACCAATCATCATTCGCTCTATCATAACAATCGTCAGTAAAACTATAGTTACCATAATACATTCTATCATAGTTCATAGCATCCCATTCTCCATCACTACCCTCTTCATGTTCTTCAGAAAAAAAGAATTTTAAAAAGTCTTCTAAGTCATCAAATTCAAACAATAACCCATCAGGTCTGATTTGGACTTTATTTACATCAATTTTAAATTTTTCACTTAAAAAATATAGATCGTCTGGTGATATTTTTCTTTTGTTCAAAAGAAGAATTTTTTGAAAGTCGTCTAACTCAGGTATATCGTTTTCAATAAGAAGTCTTTTTTTCATATATTTATAAATATATTGGATAATACAAAATCTTTGTATTATATTTGTATAACAAGTTCTTTGATAATATGGGGGTGTTTTTGGATTTGACAGGCGTTGGCTGAGGAATAAGGGCACGTGGGGACTGAATTAATCTCCTTAAAAACTGATTCAGAAAAACAACTGGCAATGTGCTAAACAAAATGGAAGCAA
>Ga0129333_10002875_pt1 | contig 16134 bp, 17 predicted proteins | sample CPB6_08_DNA_FD_94474 | JGI IMG/M metagenome (GOLD analysis project Ga0129333, IMG submission 94474) | Freshwater to marine salinity gradient microbial communities from Chesapeake Bay, USA - CPBay_Sum_0.6_0.8_DNA | ecosystem: Environmental > Aquatic > Marine > Coastal | place: USA: Chesapeake...
GCGATTTGAAAGCTGTCTCCATTGAACATCGTCAGGATATCAGCGCCCCAGCGAAACATTGCGATGTCTGCTGCTGCGCCGGATGCTGACGCGAACTGAATCCACCCCGATCCGCCGTTCAGTCGCAGCGTGTCATTGTTTCCAAGTGACAGAACATTCGCGGCTTCCCAGAACATTTCCGTGTCCGTGGCACCGCTTCCACTACCCCATTTCAGTTTGCCGTCATTTTGCACTTCGAATCGGTACCCACTGTCACCACTCAGTTTGTAGTACCCGACACGAACCGCCGTTGCGTTTGCCGCAAATTCAGCGTACCCCGCTGCCAGGGACTTGATATAAGCCTTGTCGAGCCAGTTTCCGTCGTACTTCGTTGGTGCGGGCGATGTGGCGTCGTTCGCCAGCAAATACATATCTCCAGTAGACCCAACCGACTGCCCTGCCAGTCGTGTTGTGCTTGCCAGGTAAGGCTGGTGAAGGACTGTCTGAAGAGACGCCTCCGTAGGTCCAGACATGCTGCCAAGTTGAATGTCACGGGAACTGTTGTTTTCAAAGTACCCGCCAGTCACAACGGTGTTATCCGAGCTTAACACTCTCAGCCCAACCCCGTTCCCCTCCGCTTCACAACCAACGAGCGTTGTCGCCACACACCCATTCAGTTCATACGCCGCGTCAGAACAATACTTCACACTGCACATCGTCAGTGTGTTTGAGTTTGCTCGCCGCAGTTGCGCTGGATAGTCGGTCGTCTTGAATCGAATTCCGATGCTTGCTCCATCACCGCCAGACCATCCAATGTCGATTGACTGCAACTGGTTGTAGTAACACCCAAACGTGTTTTCAGCATCTAACTGAATCCCGATTGATCCGCTTGCTGTCATATCGCGAATCAGAATTCCACTCAGGATCGAGTTGTGAAGTCCCTTGGTGTAAATCCCTGCTGGCGCATAGGCATCTCCAACGATCGTGAACCCAGAAAGTGTGATATGTCGGCACTTGCCAGCGAATCCACCGCCGGAGGACCACAGATCACGGCATTCAATGACATTCTTGGCGCCTACGGCTGTTGTTTGAGCGCTGATCAGTCGAGTCTGCTGCGCTCCGGTGCCAAGCAGCGACATATTTGAGCGAATCTGAAGCGGAAGCTGTGCCGCCGTGAACGTGTAGTCGATCGGCAAAAGCTGAATCGTTACTCGCTTCTGGTAATTCGGGTCGGCGGCGGACGTGCCCTTATACAACGCCAGCAGCGTTACCAGTTCATCAGCAGTGCTGGCGAGAACCACATCGTTGTTACGAATGTATCTCGCCTGGACAATCTTTGAAGGCATGGAACACCCCTTGTGTGAAGAAAGCCGCCGAGATTTCTCCCGACGGCTTGAAGTTCAACCGCAGGGATAGACTATGCCGGAACCATGAAGACAGACACGCTTCCGACTGCGGACGTTGGTGTTCCGGTCAGGTCAAACGCCAATGACTGGCCTGCCGTCAGGTTTGGGCTCGTGATGGTCATCGCCTGATTCGTATCAACCGTGCCAACTAGGTTGATCGTTCCTGAGTGAACGCCCGCTCCTGAAGTAATTGCAGTTCCGCTTGCCGGTCGTCGAATCTGTGCCGTACAAGCGCCGCCAGTTCCGGCCACCGTAACACGGGCCACCACGGAGAGAATCGTAAACGCCATGTTTGATGGGGCCGTGAAGAAGGTTCTGTCAGTGATCGTTGCGTCCCATACCAGCGAAGCAACAACCAGCCCGTTTTGAGCGGCCTGCACGAAGTTTGCCGCCGCCTTCGTGCCGATGTTGACGTACTCAGTAACGCCGATCGTTGTGGCGTTCGTCTTGAAGAACCGGCAACCGGGAGCGTAGCCCACGGCGTTTGCGGCTGGAACATTATCACCGTACTGGAGCAAGATCCCCTTGGCTGGGTCTCGTGCAATCATGCCGGTGCCGTCATGAAGATTCAAACCGTGTGACATAGCTCACCATGCTTTCTGTGAAATTGGCGCCTTGTACGTGGCGCTCTGACAGGAACAATCCAACGAACTATCCAGTGTAAGTAGTTGGCCCGAGACCAATGTGCTGAACTCGCGGCCCGTCTTTTGCCCATCGCTTCCGCTCAAGGCTGTTGTCCAGGTTCTGACCAAGGATTCCTGAGTTGTTCACCTGACGATCAAAAGAGACTGCCGCCTGAAGACGGTCGCGATACATCTGCTGATGAATCCCAGCTTCTCCTTTGAACTCGATTTCAGCCGCTGCCAGAACTGCAGATCGAAGACATTCGGCCAGTGGCAAGCCTCCCATTGGGTATGGAAGAGCTGAAGTCAATCGATACGGGTTGATGATGTAAAACCCCGTGATCGTGTAAGCCGCGTCCGGAAGAGGCCAAACTGTGATCAAATATTTCTGGTCATCTGCTCCAGTTTGATCAGCTGTGAACACAGCGTACTTGCATGGCTGAGAAGCGAAATCAGATTCCCCGTTCTTCTGCAGCTCCAGAAGTTCCTCTTTCGATCCCCGCTGAAGAACGTAGCCAATCGAGTTTGCAGTCTGATTGAGGAACAAGTCACCGCGAAAACCGCCAAACAAGTCAGGCAACTGGTAGTCAACCTGCTGCAGAACATAAGAACTTCCGGCTGAAGCATCCACAGTCGTGTCGTCCAGAATCAGTGATGTGCCACTGATCCGAGTCGCCACTGAGTAACTGGTTGATCCAATAACGATTTCAGCGTCTTCGGCCCATGCCGGGAAGTCTGTTCCTGATCCAGTGACAACACCATCAACAACCGTGACTGAACCGGTTGAATACTGAGTGTTCAGCTGAAATGAAAACAGCTTTGGTTCCATGAATGACCAGATATGGACATTCGCTTCGCCGGGGAGAATTGATGGCTCATACACCCATCGACACCCGATATCGACGCACATATCGACGCGGGTCGAAAAATCCGAATCCCATGCTGTTGGGTCGATCCCCTGGCCAAGCATATTGCCGATGGCCTTGCGAAGATCGTCCCGAGTGAGGATGAGTGTTGATGCCGTCAAGGCTTAGACTCCAAACAGTTTGACCTGATTCGGTCGGTATGCTTTCGTTTCGTCATCGATTGAGATTTCGATGAAGCCGCCACTACGCTGGCCAATGTACTTCCCGATGACTTGATTACCCTTGTGAATCACTGTCACAGGGGTGTCTTTCGCAACGAAGTCCCAATTCACAGCCTTGTCTTCTTCGGTCGGGAGCATGATGTCACCAAGACCTGAAGATTTGGCGTATTCGCGTCCCTCTTTCGTCATAGCCATCCAAAGCATTGAAACCGCCAGCGCGGTCTGCTTTGAAATCACACCACCAAGCCCCATGAATTGGTTTCGCTTGATGGCCCATGTGTGAATCTTGATGAGACTTTCCGGCAGCTTTTCCTGAGCCCCCGGATCGAGAAAAATGATCGCCCTGTAGTAACTGGCTGTAGCCGGATCCATCTTTGAACACCCTGAAAAGAGAAAAGGACGGCGCAGACATCGCCGCGCCGTCCCTGAAACATTGCGGCCAAACTGGACTACGGAGCCAGCTGGGCACATCTCCACCAGTCGATTTCGGCGCTGCCTGGGCTGGATGCAGTTGCGTTCAGAACGGCAACCACAAGTCCCAGACGGACGTCGTTCGGGAAGTCAGTACCAGCTGCCGCAACCACCGTGTAGGTGTTCGCCAGCTTGACACCGTTTCGCCAGAATGACAGCTGGTTGTTCTTTGGATCGAAGATCATTCCCAGCTTCACGTACGTGTCTGCTGCGACTGATGCTGCGTCCGATCCAACAGTGACCTGAGTCACGCCGTCCGCCTTGTAGATCGTGTCGAACTGGTCCCCGTCACCTTCAAGGCGATGGAAACCCACGATGTTGACGTCAGCGATTGCACCAGCTGCCGTGATTGGCACGGTAGCAGTCAGGGCATTGTCAGCCATCAGGCCAACAAAAATCCCATGCTTGGTGTCGCTGATATCGGACGTTTTGATTCGGCATTCGAACCACAGCTTGCCCTGTCCGCGAGCAATCTGAAATGGCGCGACTGACGTTCGGAACGAAGCCCCTTCATTGTCACCGTCAGATGACAGGTTCAGCGTCCCGCCCCATTCACCACCGTCCTGGACGAGACCGCCAGTGTCGGCAAATCCGCGGTATCCACCACCGTAACCGGCGTAGGAGGCTTCCGCACCAGCTGCAACTCGGGGACCATTCAGGAAGTCATCGAACAAGATAACACCATCGACAAATCCAGTCAGGATGTCATCGACAGGGCAATCGCTCCACACAGAGACGCTTGGGCCTCTGGTGGTGTCAGTAACTCCTGAAGAGCCACCCTTGTATTGAGTACCGTTCGTCATGAGAACACCTATTTCCCAGAAAAACACTGCTTCGCCGTCAAACCCCTCTGACGGTCATTTACAGCCTCGCGGCTGATGGGGTCCGCTCCCGTTGCGGTTCTCAATCCGGACCAACAAGGCCGGTCGGGAAAAAAGAGAGACAGGGCGGAAGATCATTCCGCCCCGTCATCCATCACTACTTACCGAACACTGCACATCGACGTCGGTTGACGCAAATGAAGTTGTACGTCAGGTCAATGAACGTACGCCACATATTGTGCTGATTTGGAGACTGAACCGGACCGCTTTCGCGGAGGTAATCACCTTTCAGGCAGTATGGGTAGAAGACGGCATGATCGATCTGGTAGATCGGATTCGTTGCCGCCGTGAACACCGCCGTATCGTCCAACTGAGGGACATACACGATTGGGTTCTTCTTGAACGTCAGGGTGCCATCAACGTCCTGCACACCACCGTGGCCAGAGCCAGCAGTGTATGGAGCAAGGTCGCGGCCAAGGTTTTCGTTCTGAGCTTCACCCAGCTGCTCAAACGCCGAACACGTCACTTCATCCGCGTAGTAACGTCGGTCATTCGCACGCGGAGTGCTCATGTCTTCCTTCGTCACAGGGCTTCGGAAGTTCGTTTTTCGCAGCGCGGTTCGCATCTTCGGCAGCAGGTCATCCTTGCTGACGCTGACGTAGTTCGCCGTGTAGTTCTTGAACTTCGGCGAGTCGTTCAGGTTCAAACCGCCGATCGTCGTGTGCTGAACGGCATCCGGGCCGGTCGGGTAACCGCCGTTGAAGCCGGTTGTGGCGTTGTAGACGATCCAGTACGGCAGACCGTAAGGATTGAGCTTGTCGCTGCTGTTCGGCACCTGCCATGCCTTGGCTTCCAGCTCTTCAGCCAGATCCAGCATCGCGGCCAGTCGTCGCGGCTTGACAGTGTCATTGATCGAGGACTTGCCTCGATTCATGAGGATGTCAGTCTGGAAATGATACCCCCACTTGGTTTGCGCGTGGCGCCAAGGGACGGTAATATCGTCCATCAGGTCCGGAATGTCCACATCGTCCGTATCGGTCATGCCGGTATGGGATGCAGCTCCAGAAAGCTGAGTCAGCAGGTTCTTGCGGATCGCGATGCCGTCGCCGAAGATGATTTTGTCATCCTTCAGCCAGTGAGACATCATTTCGTAATCCTGAAGATTCTGGGCGATCTGTTCCCAATTCATGCGGTCCAGATCGGGCAGAATCGATGCTACCAGATCGGCAACATCCTGTGGTGTAACGGCGCCTGGCATGGCTTTACCTGTTCTTTCTTATCGAGAAACCAGCAACGGCTAAGAATGCTTCTTCCAGAACTCCCGTTCCTTGGCCAACGCGAGTGAAGGACCAGACAGGGGCTTGCCCTGAGCTGATCGCGGTCGCGATAGTGCCTGTGAACCGGCTTTCTTGATTTCACCCTTGAGGCGGTTGCGGGCGATTGATTGAGCGTGTTTGTAGAATGAGGCTTGAACAGCCTCCTGAATCAGTTCGGATTCTGGCGGGACTGGTTGACCGGCTCGTTCGTAGGCATCCCTCAGCATCAGCATCTTCGTAAAGACCTTCTGCCGGTTTTCTGCCTGGACGGTTTCCTTGGCTTTCACCAATTCAGCCTGACGGCCTTTTCCCAGAACTTCCTCAAATCCTTCCATCGCGTTGAGGGCATCATCGAATCGATCACACTGAGCCTGGAATGCTCGCTGTTGCTCGACTCGGAGTAACTGCTGTGTCAGCTCTCGAGTTTGCTTGATCTGCTCGAAATTCTTCTTCTGCAGAGCAATGACTTCAGGATCATGGCCAAGCGCGATCAGTTCGTCCCACTTCGGTTCTTCCAGATCATCTACGACCTGTTCAGTGGGCTTTTCCTGATCCTGCGTTTTTCCAGCCTTTTCCTGCAATCGCTGCTGAATTCGCTCGGTTCGCTTCACTTCTTTTTCGAGTGCCTTAGCACTGTCAAAAGCCTTGATGTCTTCGAGTGAAAACCCCAGCTCGATCGCTTTATCCAACAGTTCATCGCTGATCTCGTCACCGGGATCGGCGGAATCATCACCAGACGGTGTTTCCGTCTCTTCAGCAGTTTCGCTGCTGGCATCATCTGACGTCTCAGATGGTTGTTTCTTCTTCTTGTTCTCGGCGATTAACGCCGCAAGTTCGTCGTTTTCGGAGTTCGTGGACTCAGACGATTCGACAAGACCGCCACCGTCATAACCGGGGTCCGTAACCGAATAACCGCTCGTTGATGGGGTTTCGGTTGCTGTTGCTGCTGTGCTGTCAGAAGACGGAACAGACTCGGTGGCCGCATCGAGACTCATCGCTAAACCCTGAAAAGAAAAGTGGGAGCGCGGGCGTTCAACCCGGCTCCCACAGAGGGCCGCGATGTTCTGTGGACATCTTTGCGGGGGCAGTAGCTATCTGCCGTGTCCGCTATGTCCCATTGTGTCCGGGAATGAATCTTCCCGGCTCCCATTGACTGAATCTGTTACCACAAAAACGAGTTCTGTAGTAACCCTGAATCAAAACGGTATTGCAATTTTCAGAGGCTGTCAACGGTATCTCTTGACATTTCGTGTTCGATGCTTCGCTTGCGGATCTCCATAACCGCCATTTCGATCGAACAACCCGAGTGCCTCACAGACCTTTTTTCGTTGATGCTTGTCGGCAAAGACAACGTCACCATCCTTCGTATGTTCAACTTCACCGCATCCCTTGGCCCGAAGATAGGCCATGTGTTCCTTGATCTGGGCCGGATGCACACCGGCCGCTGACGACACCATCGGGTAGTTGGCCGGAACGGTCGAAAGCCCCTTGTGAGGATTGAAGTACGACTTGGCTTTTCTCCCATCATCCAGCTTGATCACGCCGTCCTTCACTCGTTTATCGAACTCAGCGAACGGCATCTGAATTTCGACGATCTCACCTTCATCAGTGATGAACTCATACATCGGCATCGCTACTCTCCACCGCCATCAGCCGCCATCATCAGCTGAGCCAACTGCTGATCATGCGCCTGTGGCGTTTGTCCCATTGAAACGTTTTTCCGGGTGTAGTTCCCGTTCGGTTTGCCGGGAGTTGGCATCCCGCCACCGCCGCCAGCTCCTGGCTGTGGTGGTGCAACCTGCTGGACTGCTGGAACCATCTCACGAAGTTCCGGAAGATCATAATACTTTGCCAGCTTGTCCAGGTAAGCATTGAAGTCCGGAACCACTCCCAACTGAATCGCCGGAAGAATATCTTCACGCCAGATCTGACGAAGTTTTTCCGCCCGCTGTCCGGGGGAGACTTCAGTCATTGAATATGGCTCAATGTTGATTGCGTACTCTTCTGGTTCACCTTGGCGAACATCGATTTCATTCCCGAATCCATCGTCGCGCCGCGGCCACTGAAGCGGAATCTCCATGTCCATTCCGGGGATCTCGCGCGTGATCTGCATTTCAATCATTGGGTGATGATGCAACCAGAACGCGATATCTCTGACGATTCCTTCCGTCGCTGACAACAGAACCCCCTGCATTGAGGCGATTCGGACATTCGCGGCCTGACGGATCATTTGCTCTTGGCCGAGTGTGCCGGCAGAAGCCCCCAGCCCCATCTGCGCAGATAGATTTCCCATGACGAAATCGGCCATATTCTTGACGTTCAGGGCGAAACCGAGTGTCTGCTGGTTCACTCCGCCGAAACTGGCTTCTTTGAATGCTCCCGGCTGTCCAACGGCAATCACGTCGCCATCACCAGTTTTGATGATCTGCTGACCATCTTTCACATTCTGGTTATCCGTGATGCCGATCGTTTTCTGACGAGCTGCCTGATTCCCCAGCTTCGTCCATAGTTTGTTTTCCAGATCGTCGATGTCGATCCAGTTGGCAACTGGCGCCAACGGCATGACGTTGTTGAGAACTGGATTGAATCCAACGATGTGATACGGGCCATTCTTTGGACCATGCCACTTCACGGTTTTTAATGGTCTGTCACCGTCGCAAGTGAACGTGATTACTTCATTCTCTTCTGGTACGAAGATCTGCCAGATTTCGCACATCTCAGTGAATGAATTGCCGTGCCCATCGCCTTTCGAGATGCCGGCAGATCCCTCCTTCATCTCGCTCTGTTCCATTGCACTGAGATTCTTCCGCGCCTCAGCATCGAAGTTCTTGTCCTGCTTTGCCTGAGCCAATGGAACGCGATATCGGTGCCCCCAGAATGAAACCTGACGCCTGTCCCACTTCGTGGCGTTCGTATCGAAGACGAAGTCATCAAACATGATCGTCTCGCAGAACACATCCGTGATGGGAAGTTCGTCTTCGTCATCAACAATGGCCGTTTCGACAATATCAAGTCCGACTTCCATGATGCCCACGAGGAAGATCGCGGACAGCACAAACAGCCTGTGTTCCTGAGCGAAGTTGATCTTCTTCAGTGTCTTGTTGATTGCCAGCTCCATCTCAACAGCCGATGAGCGCAAGCTGGGATCATGAGTTGTGCAGATCACCTGCGGAAGCCTTGACGAAAGCTGCTGCAGAAGAGACTGGACACCGAGTTCAAGCATGTTGATGGGCCGGTCTCCGCTTCCGGAGTTTCGCCCGTAATGCGGTCCAGTGTAGGACTGAAGAGCCTCCTTGAGTTCTTCACGAAACGGTTCCAGCTGCTTGCGGGCCGGCTCGATGGCGTCCTTCAGATCCTTGAATCGCTTCGGGTCCATAAACTCTACTCCTCATTCCAGTACGATTTCTTCTGACGATTCTTCAACATCTGCTCGTATTGCTGACGTCGCCACAGAAACGACTGGTAAGGCGCTTCCGATTTGACTTCTGCTTCCGGGGTGATCGGAACATCATCGATTCCGAACACCGCACAACCCAGGGCGATAGCAGCATCACCGTGGGCTTTTCCCATCGCCGCGCCGTCTTCGGTGGCTTCCGCCGCCGAATGAACCAGCTTCCCGTTCTTCATGAAATATCGACTGCATTCATTCAAGGCCGTCGTGGAATTTAGCTTCACTCGGCCCATTCTAACTGCCTGCTCCATCTTCTTCAGCAGTTCGATACCACCGTCTGTGTTTCGGTATCCTACTCTTTCTGTGGTCTCGCGAAACATCACATTCGGCTTGATTTGCTTGAACACGTAACTGTACTTCAGGTCCAGAGTGACTTTGTTGATGAAAATCACGCCCAGAGGGCCATTCACTTCTGGGACCAGATACGCATCGTGAAACCACCGGCAAACCCAAACAGCAAGAGCAGCAAACTGCATCGGATCGTACCGGTTCGATCTCCACTCAAACACCTGTTCTCCAGTCCTTTTATCGATCCCTTCAAGAGCTGAGTAACTCGACCACTCACCACCAGTTCCGGCTGAAACGTCAGCCCCGAACACATATTCGCTCTTCGGTGGTCGTCCATCTTCAAGATTGCACCAGAGATTTGTGAGCCCGATTCCACCAGCCATTTGCTGGAACATGAAATCATCGTTTTTCTCTGGATTTCTGACGATATCCCCAACGATTCGGACTGGTTTCACTTCCTTGAGAGCTCGTTCCAGTGTTTGAGGGTTGAAGATCTGGGCAGTAGCGCCGCCGAAATTGCGGTCGAGCTCTGCCGCAACTGATTGTGGTGTTGATCCTGGACGATGCCAGATGTAATCGTAGTAGAGTGACCGCCATCGGCCGTCGAGGATGAATTGATAGTTCTCACCATCCTTGTATGGGTTCCGAAATGTGTGATCTTTGTCGAAATTGGCGTGTTGCCCCCAGAATTCAAGGTCATCAATGATGAGTTTGTAAGTGTCAGTCCCCGGAATCAGCTCGCTGTGATACAGGCCGCGGCGTTTGTCCGGATCATCCTTCCAGTCAACGATGATCTTGACTCCATTTCCCCCTTCGCTTGAAACAACGTCCCAAAACGCACCGGCCATACCCCTGTCGCGATTTGCAGTGGAAACGAATACTCGACATGGAGTGACGTGGATCGAAGAGTCCAGAGCTGCTTTGTCTTCGCCCTGCTTGAAAAAGTGAAATTCGTCCATGAGCATCCACGATTTTCGGCCCCCTCGGCCGATGTCGGCGTTTGCAGCATAGGCTGTCAGCGAACTGCCGTTTCGCAGATTCTTGAACGTGTTTTTGGTGATGTTTCGCTCATAGTCGTTCTTCGAAAGAATCCAGCTTGGAAGCCTCTCCAGCAGGAACTCGAATTTCGAGAACAGAGCGTCCGGGTCATCCGGGTTGTTCGCGGAAAGCAGGTCTTTCGACACGAAACCGATGTGAGTCTGGTCATGGAAGATCCAGTCCCACGCGGCCAGAGCGCCGCCGATCATCCAGCTGATCCCGGTTTCACGAGATTTCGGAATGATGATGTCGTTGAGCCCAAGGTGAGGGACGACATCCACAACCAGCTTGTCCTGGTAAGATCGCGTGATGAACGGGATCTCTTTGCAGGTTCCGTATCGATCAACCGTGTTCCAGTCCTGTTTTTTTCGTGCTTCCAGCAAATACGCAAACGTGTTCAGGAAGAACAACGGGTCGCGAGCGCACAAAATCCACAGCTGGCGGGCGTTCTCTTCGCTTTCATATCCAAGCTGCAGACACAATCGGCGAAACTTCAAATTCGCGATTGGATTCTTGAGCGAGACCGACGAGAACATCGCTACATCGCGGTCAGGAACTCCAAGAAACTTCAGAGTATCAATCGCGAGCGTAACGGTTTCGGGAGTCATATCGGATATTTCTTCAAGAATGCTTCCCACGCTGCCGGATGTTTGTATCGGCACCTGTGCAGGACATTTTCAGGGAATTTCGACATAAGATCATCGACCATGTCGTTCACGTCCAGAGTCAACTGGCGTTCAATCCGGTCGAGGATAGCGAATTGCTTTCGCTTGTCATCCTCCATCGCTCGTTGCGTCAAAGAGCCAGTTTGCTTGGTTTTTGCGTCTTCTCGCTTGGCGAAGATCACCAGAAAATCATCAGGATTGTTCCTGGCATACTTGTACCAGTTCCATGCTCCAGTGCTGGGCGCCTGCAGTGGCATCAAATCCGGATTCGACATCGAGTGATAGGCGAACATGATATCGCCGTCGGCATCCGGGGTGTTGCCGGCAGTGCGGGACTGCAGAACCATTAAGTCGGCGTTGATTTTTTCCTGCTTGATCCGCTCCAGTTCCTGTTTTTCCTCATCGGACATCGCGGCGAGTCTGGCAGCAGCTTCCTTTGCTTTTTTTCTGGCAGCGTGCTTTGTCCAGTCACGTTTCGGCTTCTGTTTCTGCGGTTTCTCTTCAGTCATTACCTGTTCTTCCCGAGAAGTCTCCGGCGAAGATAGCCAGTGATTGTTTTCTCACCCGACATCTTCCAATCGGACAAAATCAACTCACGCTCAGCCTTCGTGAGTCTGACGCGGAGGAACGTGCTTTTTCGCTGACTTGGTTTTAGTTTTGGTCTGGCCATGCGGTTATTGTAGTCCGCAAAATAAACGCTTACAACAGTTTTGCCCGTTGTGTTTTTGTGTCACAATTACTAGAGTTAGATTCGAGGGTGCTGAAATGAGCAAGATGAAATCAGTTTTGGGTGTGCTGAGGGAACCGAGTTTCTGGGTTGCCCTGTGGTGGATCATCTGTGTGATCTCCATGATTTTCTTCGACTGCACACCAGCAAGATATGGGAGGGCCGATTGCCAATGGTGAAACCTGAAATGCCGGATGCTGTGATCTATTCGCGATTTTCCCCACGCCCAAAGATGGAAGGGGATGCTGAACAAGCCGCCGCTGAAGAAGAAGCCGAAACAATCCAGCTTCAAATCGAAACCTGCTACCGCTACGCGGCTATGAAGGGGCTTTGTGTTACGAGTGTCATCAAAGATCCGTTCACGTCAGCCAGGACAACACCGCTTTTTGAGCGTGAGGGCGGATCGAGACTGCGTTTTCTGCCCCGTGGCACTCATGTCATCTGCTCGAAGCTAGATCGGGTGTTCAGATCGACGGCCGACGGGCTTTTGACCATGAATCACTTCAAAACACACGGAATCGTGATGCACTTTGCCGATCAGTCGGGTTGCACACTGGACTTGAGTACCGGCGAAGGCGAATTCATGTTCACGATTTTGCTCGCGGCGGCTTCTCTTGAGCCGCGAAGGACCGCCGATCGTACTTCCAAAGCCATGAAACATCGCCAGTCACTCGGTCAACGCATGACTCCAGTCAAAAAAGTGCCATTCGGGAGGCGAGTTGATCCTGGTGACAACTCCAGACTGATCCCAGCTCAGGACGAGATCGAAGCAATTCACTGCGCTCGTGATTTGCACACAAAAGGGCACACACTGAGAGATATTGCCGCCAAAATCGGCCCAATTCGCGGGAAGATCCTGAAGCCGGAGTCAGTGAAACGACTGATTGCGAGCGAAGTATGACCGAACCGCTCTACTCGATCGTGACGTTCGACCATGAGGCTTAAGGAAACACATGACTCACTCTCTGATTATCGTCATCGTCAACGCTCTGTGGATTCTAGTGATTGTTACTCTGATGAAGTGGTCGCATGAAAGCCGCTCCCGTCTGCGAAATGTGATCAACGCTCAGACGGATCTGGCAGACAAGCGACAAGCGACGATCTTACAACGTGATGCCACCATCCGGGCTCGTAACGCACGGATTGAGGAACTTGAGAAGGAGTGCAGCAGTCATCTGAAGGGACTGGCTGAAACAGGTGAACTGTTCGCAAGGTTCAAGGATGAATACGCCGAGTATCGGAATGAGTCCGGCAATGCGATTCAGGCACTAACAAGGCAACTTGATGAACTGAAGGACCGTCACAGCAGATTGCTGGAATTTCACGAACGTCTTCGCGCGTCCGCTCACAAGGCTCTTGTTGAACTCCGATCAGAACTGGAAAACTGACATGCAAACACCATTCGAAGAAGTCACGTCAAAGCTGATTATTCTCCCGAAGTCCGCAAAGAAGCGGACATTTGAAGCCCCGGTCCTTCAGTTCAAGATTGTGGACGGGGACACGTTCGATCTTCTGTTGGATGTTGGCTTCGGCGGTCGCGAACAGGTTCGATGCCGGCTTCTGGGGCTCGACGCTCCAGAAAGCGACACTCGAGCCGGCCAACTGGTGACACTTATCACTTACGACTGGATGGAAAGCGTTGGTGATCTCCTTTGGAAATCAAAGAAGGTAGATAAGTACGGCAGGTCACTTGGTGAACTTGTCAGTGAAAGTGGCTGGACCCTGAATCTTCACTTACTGAAATTCCAGCTCGCCAAGGCATACGGCGGCGAAACCAAGCGAGTCTGGTCAAACGATGAACTGACGGCCGTCGAATCTGCGGCGGCAAAATTCCTCCATCTTGAAAGCTGAACATGGCTCGCGAGTATCTTTTCTACGGTGGTCCTGCGAATGGAACTTACCGAGTCATTCAGGATGATGTTCCTGTCGTGACGTTTACTGAACTTCAGCCAGTGAGGATTCGTGAGTCTGATCACCCCGTCCCGATCAAAGATCATCAGTATCGGCGGTACAGTCTTCCAACTCACGCAATCTACATGCACGAAAGCATTCAGCCCCAAACGATCTTCAAGTATCAGAATCAGGAGGAACGCGAACTGTTGCTGGGGATCATGGAAGATCCGTTCAACATCGCCGGCCCGCTGATGCTGTCCGACTGGCTGGAAGATCATGGCCGAGTTGCGGAAGCCATTCGGTGGCGGTTCGTTGTGCAGGTCATGAGCTGGTATCGCAACCGCGAAGCCATCGCCGTGAAGTGGCTCCTGGACAATGACCTGATCGATGGCTCTTCGTTTTGCCATCGGCGGTACCAGGAAAAGATGTGGTGCAAGGCAAACGGCTATGAGTTCATCGAGTTCTACGACAAGCCATTCACGATTGATGATCCTTCAGACAAAATCCCGTTCAGGATGTTCGTGGATTGCAATTTTCATATCACGAACCCAAGAAGCATCATTAAATTTGATGCAACATGAAAGGAAAGTGCAGTGCCTCAGTTCTTCACGCTCGATCGTCCAAAAGGACACATCGCCTACATCCGGAAAGACGGCGATCAGTTGACACTTGTCAACAAAAACGGCCGTCAACTCACTCTTGGTGTCGCTGGACTCGATCCCAACGAATTCACACTCACGGAAGTTCCTGAAGAAGTGGCGTTGAGTCTGGTGAAGCCGGACAAAGCACCAGAAAGAGAAATCACCGCGACTGTCATCGAAACCCGAACAGGAACGATCGGTTTTCCAGCCAGCTCGCTGACGAATCAGGACATCGATGATCTCACAAACGCGATCGACGATGCCATCCGAAAGGGAAATGCTGGAACGCCGGCCGACATCCGGGACGTGATCGTTAAGACACTCAGGAAAACACCTGCAGTGTCGCCGAATCAATAGTCGCCGGCCGCAACGTAGCGGACGGCAAAACCAACCAGTTGAAGGAGAGTAAAATTGAACACGGAAACCAGAGGACCAATCAAGAAGTCAGGTCCATATATCAGCGAGGCGGTTCATGTGAATGGACTCGGAGGACCAAAGAGGATTGATGGATTCCGCCTGTGCATCGAAAGGCTTATCGAGCTTGAAGAAACAGCTGACATGACGCTGGCTGATGTTTCACAACTTGGACCACTGATGATTAAGGGCGAGTTTCCGGAAACTGAAGACAAGCCAATTCCCGGAGTTTCTGAAGTCGCAGCCGATATCCTCGGTCGGATCAACAGGATTCTTGATCTCGTCCAAAGAACGCGGCTGTCAATCAATCAAATCGATTTTTCGACGTGATCTGAAATCGCCAATTTCGTGATCTGAAATCACCAACCACCCGCGGACGCTGTGTTCGCGGGCTTTTTTGTCTCTCAATCGAAAGTCAACTCAATGGAACGCAACATCTTTCAGCAACTCCAGGCCATCGAGCAGCAGCTGCTGACAAAAAAGGCCACTCAGGTCCACACTCACATCAGCTTTTCGCCCGGATCGGCAGGACAGACGTTTCACACAGACGGAACATCGTTTGGGTGGATCGACAACAAGGAAAAAGAAGTCACCGAACAGGAAGCGAAACGACGATGCAAGCCAGAAAAGAATCTGGTTCAAGGTGTCGCCCACTTCAACGAAGCTGAATGCGAATTCAAAATCACCGGGAAATACCACAGCACAGTGGCATGGGCCTACGACGCGCTGATCCAGATCGCAAAAGACAGCCACAAGCCAAGACTCGTCAGCCTCGAACTGAATAAAGGCTTCTCCGGGTCAATCATCATCGCCAAAAACACAATCGAAGTCGCGTACCGAACGCCGGGATCAGCTCAACAACGATCCATCATCAACGTCATCAACCGCGAAAATCTCATCCAGGCAGTCGATCTGCTGCTCAGCTGGGCCGATCCAGACTAAATCCACGCCGGCCTGACAGCTCACCACATCAACGCCAGCTCACTCAACTAAAACCCACACCAAACCCCGAACGGCCACTTCACTGAGGCTTGCCGGGGTTTCTCCGTTGATGGAGGAAGCTATTGAGGGATGGGCCGGACACCCAAAATTTTCTTCTTTCAAAATTTTCGGAGAGTGGTGCAGAGGCTAACCACCGCAATGAACTCGGGGAACGGTGGGGGGGCGGGGCAAAAAACACGCGGAACACATGAAAACACGAGCTGCGAAGCCCATTCTCAACCCCTCGATGCACCATGCGAAGCCTCTCAAACCCCATGCGAAGCCCCTCAATCCTCGGCCAAACACCATAGGCACCTGTCACATAGGGCTCAC
>Ga0129333_10002876_pt1 | contig 16130 bp, 10 predicted proteins | sample CPB6_08_DNA_FD_94474 | JGI IMG/M metagenome (GOLD analysis project Ga0129333, IMG submission 94474) | Freshwater to marine salinity gradient microbial communities from Chesapeake Bay, USA - CPBay_Sum_0.6_0.8_DNA | ecosystem: Environmental > Aquatic > Marine > Coastal | place: USA: Chesapeake...
ACATACGTATACATACTTACATAGTAAATGCGACATATGCCATTGCCATACAAGGAATAGCAAGTTCTGCCATACGACGATTATTTGTTATCATAGCAATTCCAATATTCGCACTATATGCTAGAGGTTTCAATAGCATATCCATATTAACCAGATTATTTTTTATACCTTCTGTCAAATCATAGAAGATGCTATTATCGCAAGTATATCCGCCAACAGAATGATACGCCAAGGCAAATTCATTATTACACACATTACACTTATCAGCCCCGCTTTTATCAGCATAAGTACCAATAGGGCATTCGACGCACTTATTTTCTTTTTCATAATACCCAACAGGGCATTCGGTACACTCGCGAGCTTTTTCATCAACTACACTTCCCGCAGGACATACAAAGCACTTATCGTGATTACTCATATATGGCATATATTCTTTTTTATCCCGATTACATAAATAACAACTGTTCTCATAATCAGCAAACTTATCATTACCTGAAACGTGTCCCTTATTACACAAGGTATGAACGTTGCTCGTATTAGTCTTTGCCTTGATACACTCACTATCTCCTTCTTGCGAGTAGAATCCTACTGGACACTTCAAACAAGATGAATTACTTGATGTCCTATAATAATTCTCGGGACAAATGGTACATTCAATCTTATATTTTGTGTCGGGATTACTATTATCACTTACATAGTTATCAAACTTAAACTCGTGTCCGGGCGGACAATTATTGACAGTAATAATATTTTCTGAAATACTGACGGCTTCATTAAACTTCTTATAAGCCATATCTCTTTCCTTAGAGACTGTGTTGGCACATCCACACTTTGTAACAAAATTCATTTTGTGAATGCGAGCATCTGTGTAACCAACATTAGCAAACACAGCTATGATGACTGTATAGGCAATAGAGGTTGTAGAGGCTTTCTGATACATCATAGGCATCTCAGACAGATAATAATATATTGTTATATATCAATCAATTTTTTAAAGATAGTAAAAATACTATATCAAATTAATTCCCGATATCATAGTAATATAACAAAAAGTATAAAAAGTATAAAAAGTATAAAAAGTATAAAAAGTATAAAAAGTATAAAAATATATATTTTTGGGTTTTAGGTTTTTATGTTTTTAGGATTAAATATTGTGCTTAGGCATTAAAGAAGATGCCAGATATAACTGCTATACTCATAATAATAGGTGTAATTGTTGTGATTTCACGTTGATTGTTAATAATATATGCTGCGCTACTGTGAGCACCGAATACAATAGGCTTCAATATTATATCCATATTCACAACATTATCATTAAACTTCTTCGCAAAACTATGAAAGATACTATCGTCACAATTAGTTCCACCAATTGAAGAGTAAGCGAGGGCATTCTTATTATTACAATCACTACACTTCACCATACCTTCTTTGTCGGCATAAGTTCCAGCACTACACTTGATACACTTATTATCCTTTTCAAAGTGTCCAGCGGGACATTCGGAGCATTGAGTTCCACCAAGATTAACCACGCTACCTACTGGACAAGTCATACAAGTATCGTGATTATTCTTATAAGGCATATAACTATTCTTGTTCAACGACTGGCATTCAATACAGCTTGCCAAGTGATAGCCGAACTTATTAGAGCCTACAATATACCCTTCATCGCATAAAGTATGAACATTGCTACTATTAGAAATTGCCTTCTTACATTCAGCAGAACCAGGTGCCGAATAGAAACCTTCGGGGCAATGATAACAAGTATTATTAGTCTTGGCTCTGTAATGATTCTCAGGACAAGCAATACATTTAATAGTATAATCATCATCAATATTATACTTAAACATATATCCTGGATTGCAACTATTGCGAGTAATCATAGTTTCCATATATGAATTGCTATCGCTGATAAATTCAAGGCGATTCTTCAACTCATCTCTCTCGCGCTCAATATTCTTAACCCAATCATAATTACAGTATCTTTTGCTTCCCCGAGTACTCATATGATGAATGCGAGTCTCGGCAATACTGATGGCATTCAAGAAAATTACCAGAAACAAGGAAGTAGAAGCAGCAGAAGCAGCAGAAGCAGCAGAAGCAGAGGCAGCAGAGGCAGCAGAAGCAGCAGCGGCTACGGACATAGTTGACATATGTGTATAAATACTATAAATAATTCCTGTCATTTTTTTTAAAATTTTGATAAAATATAGAACATTTTATAATTATAATAATAAAATATTCTAATTATATTAGAATATGTCTTCAGCTTCTAAAATATCAGCTTTTAAAAATGATAAAAATAACAATTTAACAGAAAGGCAATGTGAGGCTTTTATTAAAGATTATAATGAATATAAAAAAGGCAAGATATCAAAGATAAATAATCCGAAAACTAATAAACAGCTTAATGATACAGATAGGATAGAATATATATATCAAAAATGCAAGAAAAACTATGATTATGAAGAATTATTTTCGTCTTCATCTTCAGCTGAATCAGGTGATAATGATGTGATTCTCGATTCTTATGTCAAGGTTCAAGAAATTATATATATGCCCATAAATACACCTTCTCAAAATAGAAAATTTATAGAGTCGCTGTTCCCTAAACAAATAACATTAGAAGCGGGCTTATATAAACTGAAAGAATATCTTGAAATTAATCGCACAACTACGCAAAATAAATATATAACATCTTACTACAAAATTTTAGAAGAAATTAACAGAATTATGACAGATATATATACTAAGAATACCATTTCAGCAGATATTTTATCAAGACAATATGGCTGGGAACTTGGTTATACTTACGACCCTTTTAGAATTGACAAAGTCGCTTCAACAATGCGTCCTAATATAATTAATTCTATAAAAAATACGGGCAAGAAAATAAACAGTATGTGGAAAAATACCATTTATAAAAATCCTAATGAGATAAGAATACTTCCCACAGAATTATCACCATATACCTTATTTACTAATATCATTATGTATTCTGAACATAATAGGAATCGCGAAGATATTATTAGAAAATTAGATAATAATATAGAAAAATATTTGGCAGTTCAATTTATTCACGTTCTTATGAGGGATAATATTAACCCTAATATTATTAATAATAATTTTGTTATTGACTCCGTAAATAAAAACATAATGTTATTAGACCAGCTTATAACAAGGAATATATCATTGACTTATAATGATGATTCTATATCTTTGAGCAACTCACCTAATTGGTCTGGAACTCCAAGAAGCTCATCGAGCGGACATAGTCATTACCAATCTAAAGCAAATATTGAAAGATATAAGAAAACAAAGGAAGAAATGATCGCTGATATTTTACAAAATAATATGAATAATAGCGACCTCTCAGGTGACGAGTGGAAAGATATGTCTGTCGCCAAGCTTAAAAAGGTTATTTCAATACCATCAGTTATAAATGGCAGAACATATAGACACGCTTTTTATGTCAAAACGTTGTATAAATATTGGAGAGATTGCGTAAAAAGCAATGAAAATCAAAGGAGACCATTTGTTAATCCCTATAATAGAGCACCATTTACCGAGGAAGATAAAGAGAATATTATGAATGCTATGTTATCTATGTATCCGCGATTAGAAAGACCGACATTTGGCGAAGGAAGACGCGACATTTCATATCATACTGTACGAGAATATCAGTATATAGCAATCGTATTCCAATATATAGTTAAAATACCCGACCAAGCAAATATATTAGTACCTTTAATACATATTAGAATACCTTACAGTTTTCCTAATGAAGATATAGATGCCGCACATATTCCGCAAATATTATTTGATAACATCAATTTTCTTGTGCGAAATAAAAAAATATTAGGAAAAAGTATTCCTATCAAGCCATTAAATGTATTATTAGAGTATAATAATACTATACTTGATACTATGGATAAATATATGGATTTCTCAAATAAAATTAAGAATGCCTTATAATTTACATTTAGTAATTTAGAAAAACATATCTACCATATTATTGTTATCGGCAACAGCAAACCCAGCACCTAATCCAAAACCTTCAATTATATTATCTTGCATCGTTGGTTTTTTCCGTGTAATGACACTTATAATTAGGAAAATTATACAGATTATTATCTGTTTATTAGTCTGAAAAAGTCAAGATATTGCTCTTCGGTTGTTATATACGAATTATAATATTTCATAAAAGCCGGATGTAATTTAAAGGGCATCTGCTTGCTTATTATTTTGTTTTCCATTTTCAATCTATTTATATTATCAAATAGATAGGTAGGATTATATCCGACTCGTGTATCGTCATAATATATATCTAGTTCCGAAATGATATTTATACACAAAATCTTAATATATGCCGGTGTTTCTCTCGTACCGTAATTATACCATATATTTATTCTCCAGTAATATACTCCGTTTTCACGAATATTTTGTACATCCTCGTAATATATGTCAAATCTCATTGTCGGATTTATTGAAGGTTTCTTTATTGTTGGATACTTCTTCTCTAATATTTCAAGTATTTTCCTCTCATCTTCTAATGAAAATGGCATTCGCGTAAAAGGATTGATAAAAGGCTTTCTATCTCTAATTGCATTCTTCCAGTCTTTATATAAACTTTTGGAATCAAAAGCATAGGTGAATATTTGTCCATTTATGGTAGTAGGTATTTTTACTACCATTCGCAGTTTATTAATAGACATTTTTTCCCATTCAAGTGCCAAATAAGGGTCTTCATTATTTACTGTTCGTGAATTATTACCATTATTCATAATATATTTTACAAACTCTTTTTTACCAAATTGGCGATATATATTGTTCATATTAGACCCTCTCTTTTTTATATCACTGCTTTTTGAACTGCTACTGCTTTTACTAAACGATACGGATAATGCTCTATCTTCAATAACAAAATCCTTGTCTAATAATTTTCTAATTAGTCCTTTAATTAGTATAAAATTGCGTGTTAGCTCATAATCATTAATGTAACTCATAAATATATCATGTATATAATATAAAGCATAATAAAAATATCTATTTTGCGATAATCTCGCAAAAAATCCGTTCGGCGTTGATACAGCTCTATAATTCTCGTCATATATTATATGTCCCATATTTATATTTCGCGTATCCTGAAATATTGCTGATATATATACTTTTTGGCAATAATCCGTAAGAAACAATAATCTATTTCGCCCCAATTCATTATCCGGATTGTAATATTCTAAAATATATTTTGTTAAATTGCGTTTATCCATAAAAGGATTATAAATTGGTATATATTTTGCTATTTCTTTTATATATTCACGGTAACTCATTCCATAATCTGAATTATTATTAGGATCATTCAAATGTTCCTTTAATACCGCTAACCCTTTTTTATCGCTTATATTATTTACAAATAATCTTTTTATTATAACCCTGTTATTTTTGAAAGTATTTATAGGAAAATTTAATATATCTAATATATCATCATTACTTTTAATATATATGTCATTCTCATAACTTTCAAATTCCCTTGATTTTGGAGATGTAGAATTACTGGTTTTTGTCTCGTTCATCATTTTAGTAATCTTTGATATACTTGACGAAGGGATTGAGTTGCCGAGTTCATACTTTTCAGAACATTTATTATATAAATATTTTACTGTTGCTACATCTTTAATAGGGACACGAGTATTTGGATGTTTTATTTGAGATATTTTGCCTTCAATATAATCTCTACAATCTTTAATATACGCCTTACACTGCTTTTCATTTAATATGTTGGCTCTGTTTTTTTTTATTTGCATTTCTTTCGCCGATGATATACCTTCCATTCTTATTATAATGAATAAAAAAATAAATATTATACAGTTCTTTTACATATTTAGTCTATCCATCCAAGACTTCTATATGTATTGAGCGAGTTTATATACATTTCGTAATCTGTAAATGTCATACAGCCATAATCACCTTTTTCGTTTGTCATTATAAAATACGTTTTTTTATCATCAATATCCATATATTTTCGTCTATATCCTTGTATATATGTATATAAAAATAATATTATATAATAATTTATAAAAATGTTGAACATTATAACGTTATTAGTATATATATCATTTATTAACGCAATATATATAGGAGGCTTAAACCCTTATTTTAAGAAAGAAACACGTAGTTTATTAGCTATGGCAAATACCGCAAATATTACAAATGCTATGACAAATCCTAAGCCTATTCGTAGTAAATATTGTAATTTTAAATGCGATTGTTTCTTTTCACACAGTGTCAAAAATGACAATATTTGCGTTCCCGTATGGATTCGACCACTTGGATTATAAATAGTAATTTCATTTATGATGTGGCAAACTTATGTTATTATGTTATTTTATATTTTATTATATTATATAATAATAGATTATATAATATGTATGTGCGTTCTCATATAGATACTGTTTCTGGTGATAGGAAATATATATATATAGATGAAAATAATAAAAAATATATTAGAGATAAAAATAAATATTATCCTGTTAAAAAATACAAGGGTTCTTATATACTACAAAAAATATGTGGGGGCGCAAGTATAAATGTAATTTTGCATGTATATGATATTAAAAAAGCTGATGGCACAATTGACACAGATGGCACAGATGAAACAGAAATTGTCACGACTATAGATTTGAGTAATATAGTTTTAAATCCTTCCGATGAAACATATAAGAGTATTATATTAGATAATAAAATATACATATTTAATAAAGATTCAAAATTAATAAAGTTGGTTCTTGAAAAAAACTATAGTAGTGGTATTATAAATATAAATCATTTTATAATTATTAAAAAAGCAAGTAATAAATTTAAAGTATATTTTAAAAAATATACTACACAAGATAAATTTATGATAGAATTGTATATGTCATTTTATAATATTATATATAAAAGAAATAATAAAATTGATAAAGATTCAGAAGCTACTGGCGAAGATACATTTTTTGTAATATTTTCTATAATAGATGACTATGATTATGATGTTAAGGTAAACATTAGTAATTACGAAGTGATTCCTGATATTTATAATCAAGAATATAATTCATTATACAATACTACCCTAGATAAATTGAAAAAGATATATCAATAATATTATATTATTATATTATAATAATGGAAAAAAATAATACAACATATGATTTTGATAAAATAAAAGAAAATTTTATAAATATATTACTTTATGATAATAATAATAATCAATATGAATATTATAAAAATGAAATTTTTAATAACTCAACACAAAAATCAGATAATAAATCAATACAGATGCATAATATAAGAAGAATTATAGATAAATTTTTAGATAAAATTTTAGCAACCAATGATGGTTTAATAAATAAAATTCCTGAATTTGAAATATTAAAAAATAGATATATTATTATAAATTTCTTATGTTATAGTGATACTAAATTTAAAGATAAATTAGAACCCTTATTTAAATCAAACACTTATCCTAATTTTGATAAAATAAATTTGGATAAAATAGCTCAATATTTAATGGATAATAAATCTATTGCAATTATTAATAAGGCAGAAACATATGATAAAGCTGAAGAAATAGAAAACAAAATATATAATTTTGTGCATATTCCAAGAAATACAACTAAAAAAGATGTCAGTCCGGATAGTAATAATGATATATTTTTATTAATTTGGAAATTTAATATGTATCGTATTTTAAATATATATTTATATAATGCAATCAGAACTAAAATGATATATATATATCTATATATATTATATAGAATATTTTATTATTTTATAAATATATGTTCTAATTTATATAATATTGATACATCTATTAATAAATCTCTTGAAACATTATATAGTAATAAAAAAGTTAATAATATAATTGATAAGATTAAATTATGGAGTCAAGACAATATAAGTAATTATAACATATATTTTAATAAGGATATAAGTAATGATAATAATATTTTTAATTTATGCGATGAATTTTTTAAGGATTTAATTAGAAATATATTTATTATTTTTAAAATAAATCCTTATAATAAAAATTATATAAATAATGATATATTAATATCAGATATAAATCAATATATTGAAGAAAAATCTACACTTAATAATAATATTCTTACACATAAAGAAGATAATAATTTAATCTATGATTTTTTTTCCTTATTTTCTAATGATACAGTAAAATATATTAATGAATATGAAAATAATGATAATCATAACGATGCTAATGAAGACAATGAAGCTATGTTAAGATATAAAATTTATAAAAATATTTGTGTTTATAATAATACAGAATTTTCTAAAATTGATGAAGCTTTAAATAATTCACAAGAAAAAGCTGATAAAGCAAGAAAAACAGCAGAAGAAGAAAAAAAAAAAGCAGTAGATGAAGAAGCAAAAAAAATAGCAGAATCAGCAAAATTAGCAGCAGCAGCAGCAGCAAAATTAGCAGCAGCAGAAAACGAGACAGAAGAAGCAGCAAAAACAGCAGAAAAAGCAGCAGCATCAGGAGCAGCACCTATACCACCACCAGCACCAACACCAGCAGCAGCAGCAACAGCAAAAACAGCAGCAGCAGCACCAGCACCAGCAGCAGCAGCAACAGCAAAAACAGAAGAAGCAGCAACAGTAACAGCAGCACCAGATGCAAAAACAGCAGCACAACCACCAGCACTACCACCAGCACCACCACCAGCACCAGCAGCAGCAGCAACAGCAAAAACAGAAGAAGCAGCAACAGTAACAGCAGCACCAGATGCAAAAACAGCAGAAGCAGAAAAATTAGCAGCAGATTTAACAGAAGCAACAGAAGCAGCAGATTTAACAGAAGCAACAGAAGCAACAGAAGCAGAAAAATTAGCAGAAGCAGATTTAATAGAATCAGCAAAATTAGCAGCAGCAGCAGTAACAGCAGCAGCAGCAGTAACAGCAGCACCAGAAGCAACAGAAGCAACAGAAGCAGCAACAGTAACAGCAGCACCAGATGCAAAAACAGCAGAAGCAGATGTAGCACCAACACCAGCACCACCACCAGCAGCAACAGCAAAAACAGCAGAAGCAGAAAAATTAGCAGCAGCAAAAACAGCAGCAGCAAAAACAGCAGCAGCAAAAAAACAAAAAAGATTAGCAGAAAGAGATGCTCGCAAGATGTTATTATTTACTATCCAAAATAATTTAAATAAGGTATTTAATTCTTTGCATTATATAATAAGACGCGAAAAAATGAGTAGCGAACCTAATAACATATCAGATCATGTTCAAAATAATTTAAATGCTGTATTTTCAGTTTTATATAAAGATGATAAAAAACAAGAGAATAACATATTAGATCATGTTCAAAATAATTTAAATGCTGTATTTTCAGTTTTATATAAAGATGATAAAGAACAAGAGAATAACATATTAGATCATGTTCAAAATAATTTAAATGCTGTATTTTCAGTTTTATATAAAGATGATAAAGAACAAAAAATACCAGCTATATCTACAAATACTACTCAAAAATATAACTTTGTACAAGAAAAAATCGCAGGAAATGAGAGTAATAAATATACTATATTATATAAAAAAGACGGTGAGAAAACTTTATATGATATTAATGAGCTATTAAACGCTTATAATTGTGTAATTCATATAAAAGGTAATTTAATAATTAAATATTATATACAAAGGTATTATAATATAAACCATATATTAAAAATAATATATGATAATTCAGACCATATTATAATAATTTCTAAACAAAAAGATATTGATAATGAAGGGTTATATCAATATAAATCATATAATAAAATTAATTTAATAATAATTTACTCTGAAAATATTTTACCAAATTTTGATAAGCTAATATTAAAAGAAGAAAATAAATTAGATAGTACAATAGAAGAGTTTGAATCTATTAAAAGTGAAATATATAAAACCGGGCAAGTAGAAAGAAGACAACTAATACAAAAAGAACCACATAAAACAGAAAAAAAAAAAGGCATATTAGCCCATATGGGAACTAAAATAGTAAAAGCAGCAAAAAAAACAGCAAATGTAGTCAGAAAAGCACCAAAAAAAATTGGGGATATTGGAAGCACACTATTAACGGGAGCAAAAACATCATCGGAAAAAGCAAGAACAGCAGACGAAGAAAAAAAAGCAGTAGATGAAGAAGCAAAAAAATTAGCAGCATCAGGAGCACCAGCAAAAGCAGCAGCAACAGCAAAAACAGCAGCAGCACCAGCATCACCACCAGCAGCAGCACCAGCACCACCACCAGCACCAGCACCACCACCAGCACCAGCAGCATCAGGAGCAGCAGCACCAGCAGCATCAGGAGCAGCAGAAAAAGCAGCAGCACCTATATCACCACCACCACCAACACCAGCAGCAGCATCAGGAGCAGCAGCATCAGAAGCAGCAAAAACAGAAGCACCAGCAGCATCAGGAGCAGCACCAACAGCAGAAGCACCAACAGCACCAGGAGCAGCACCAGCACCAGCACCAGCACCAGCACTAGCACCAGCACCAGCACCACCAGCAGCAAAAGCAGCATCAGCAGTAACAGCAGCACCAGCAGAAGCAGCAAAAACAGGAATAGAAGCAGCAAGAGAAGCAGGAGCACCAGCAGCACCAGCAGCAGCAGAAAAATTAGCAGAAGCAGAAGCAGCAAAAACAGAAGCAGAAGCAGATGTAGCACCAGCATCACCAGCAGCAGCAGAAAAATTAGCAGAAGCAGAAGCAGCAAAAACAGAAGCAGAAGCAGATGTAGCACCAGCATCACCAGCAGCACCAGCAGAAGCACAAAATGAGCACATCACAGAGCTTGTTCAAACTAATTTAATAGGCGTATTTTCTTATTTACAAACACAAGCCGGTACAGTACCAGCATTACAGGCATTATTAAATATAATTACAATAATTAAGAATAGCACCGAAAAAAAAAAAATAGATGATTTAATATACAAATTTATAAATATTGCACCAGAATACATAGAACAAATATACAGATGTTTTGCTACATACGACCGGTTTTTATTCTATGAAAAATATTATGTTAATACATATTTTGAACCTATTAAAACTACTATTTTTAATAGGTTAAAAAAATTCTTTTTAAATTGGAAGTTTAATTTTAATAAGAAAACCTTTAAAGATTTTTTTAGTGATAATAATTTATTAAAAGACGAATATGTAAATGATGATAATGAAAAAACTACTATTTTCAAATTAATGACTGAAAGAAAAAATGAAATACTTATTAGATTATCTAAGAATAATTTAGATAGTCATATCAGTGTAAATGATAATGATATAAAAATATTTGTAATTAATTTAAATGAAAATAAAAATAACTTATCGTATACAGATGTTACGCATAAAAAATTTATATATGATAGTTCTAAAAGTCCGTTGTGGCATACACGCCATCTTCAACAAAGCATCAACACTACACCTACCCCAAAAGATTCTTTCACAGACATATTAATTAATGAATTAAAGAAAAAACCAGAAATAAAAAAGATTAATGATGAAACATCTACAAAATTCGCTTTAACAAATATAATAGAACATATAGTATCTATTAATACATTATCTAGTAATACATTATTATTGTGTGAAAAGTATTTAAATTTAATAACAGATAGTAAATATGAAGATTTAATTAAAAGCAAACTTTCAAATCACATAGATTTAAAGAGTAATAGTGAAAATGATGAAAAATATAAAAAAAGATTAGAAGGTGAATCTACAAAAATTCAGTATAATACAGATGAAATTAATTATAATTATATAAATTTTTTAAATGATAATCCGGTATTGAAACAAAATAATATGATAGTTAGACTATTTTATTCAGATACATATAAATTCTACAATGATATAATAGTCAAAATTATTAATAGAAATCCTGTAATATATTTGCTACAAGATTTATATCAATCTATTGATATAAAACATAATTATAATGAATCATTTAATACATTAGAATTTTTAATTGATGGCAAAGCTATTACAAATGAAAACATATATGATATATTAGCAAAAAATATAACTGATAATTCTAATATAAATAAAACAAATAATATAAATAATAAAAAGTTTGAACATATTGCAACGTCATATGATATGGGAAAAGAGAGGGAAGATAAGCAAAATTATATAGCATATAGGATAATATATAATCCTATAGATTATTCAATACATTATTTCTCTTATCCCTCTAATGAATTTATGAAAGTACATAATGAAATTTTAAAAGAAAAAAATCTATATTCCAAGTTCAATGGGATTTTGAGCGAATTTTTCAGTAATAATTTTTCTAATAAAAAGGAAATAATAGGATATTTAAATGTTGCTAAAAAACACAAATTTTATGGTACTGATGCAAAGTTTAAGTGGAATGTAGATGTAATTATGGAAGCTATTAAGAATAACTAATATATTTTGAATCATATCGTGTATATCTAATAAGTTGTATGAAATAAATTAGAGTACATATCTTGCACCACTTTCGCATACAGGAAGATATAGAGATAATAAACATTCCTAATAAAAGATTTTTATTTTAGCCTTTAATAATATTGTTGGCTGTGATACTATTAAATATTATAATTTGCTTCAAATAGCAATATCAGCCTACAAGTATATACAATATTAAACTCAAATTTTTTGCTTTAGTTCTTGAAGTTTTATTATCATATTATTTTACATATACCATATAATATAGTATATAATTTTTCAATTCTTCTATTTTACACATTTGGACATTTACAAGTGTAAAAATTAAAATAATTTATTTATATTATATAAGTAGATATAATATATATATAATGGAACAATCTCCTACTATAAAAGACATTACATTTATGTATAGTGATTCTATAAAAAAAAATTTTATTAATAATGGAGATAGAACACGTGTATTCTTTGAGGGATTTGATGAAATAGAATTAAATGAAAATACAAAAATTAGTGATGCGGTATTAACATTAATAGATAAATCAAAAGATAAATCAAAAGATAAATCAAAAGATATATACTCATTTTCTATAAAATTTGATACTGATACTGATACTGATATAATATTAAACATAGAACAATTAAAACAAAAATTTGTAAATGTAATAATATATGATATAACGCAAAATCAGTTTATAACGACAACGACTAATGATGATATAGTAGCTTCACATATGCTATTTATAGGAACAGTAAATAATAATACTTTTACAATTACTAAAACAATTTTAATAACGTCTCATAATGATGTATATCAAATTGAAAAAGATGCAGTAAAAGTATCTATTGAAGTATCTATTGAAGAATATTTAAATTTATATTATATAGATTATTTCTCATTTATGTATGAAAAATTTGAATCTAAATATAAATCTTTTATAACAAATAAAGGAGAAGGCAACGAAGGCGAAGATGAGGAAGATGGAGGAGAGACAGAGACAGAGGGTGAGGAAGAAGCAGGAGCAGCAGCATCAGGAGCAGCAGAAAAATTAGCAGCAAAAAAAGCACCAACAGCAGAAGCACCAGCAGCATCAGGAGCAGCAGCATCAGGAGCAAGAGAAGCAGGAGCACCAGCAGCACCAGCAGCAAAAGAAGCAAAAGAAAAATTAGTAGCAAAAAAAGCACCAACAGCAGAAGCAGCAGCAGCAAAAACAGCAGCAGCAGCAGCACGACAAAGATTAGCAGAAAGACTAGCAGCAAGACCACTAATACCACTACCAGTAACAACAGCAGTAACAACAGCAGCACCAGCAGCACCAGCAGCAAAAGAAGCAAAACAAGTAGCAAAGTAGCCGCAAAAGCACCAACAGCAGAATTAGAAGTAGAAAAAAACACAACTAATTTGAAACAGGTGACTCGTCTGAGACCTATGAACCAGTAGATAAAGTGGCAAGATATTTTTTGTAATTTTTGATATTCAATATCAAAACATTCACAATTTTATAAATAATTTGTATCATACAATCATATATACAATTTTTGATTTTGTCTTTATATTTTTTAATAATTAAATAATTTTTATATTTTTTAAAAAAATTTGTAATATCTTCATTGTTTGTTAATTTTCTATTGGTAAAAGGTTTTGTTTTTAATACTCTACTGGTAAAAGATTTTTCATCATAAACTATTAATTCTAATTTATCACTACTATGACGTAATAAGACTATTCCATCATAAATATCACATATATAGCTTCTAATTTTAGGAATATTAGGCTCATCAACATTAGGAATATTAGGCTCATCAACATTATCTTCGCTATAGTAAAGGTAAAATATTAATAAATTGTTTACCTCATCTTTAAAAAATTTATAATATTTTTCCGCAAATGATGTTAATTTCTTATTTGTTATCTTTATTTTTTTTAATACATCATCTGTTAATATCTGCCCTTTATATTCTGGAGCATACGATTTATTATTTTTATGTAATAATTGATGGCTATAATTATCGTTATTGTATAATAAACATAATAATGTAAATTTTATAATATTCTCAATATTATTAATATTTGTAGTACTGTAATCCTCACTATTATTAATTTCATTATTAATATCTTCATCTTTAAAGGTATAATCATTCTTCATATTCATAGCTTTAATAAGATTTTTAATTTTGATATCTTCAATAGCATTTTTCAAATAGTCTAAAATATTATTTAACCTATCTACTAATAAAAAGTTTGTTTTAATATTTTTTTTTTCGATTATTCTACGGAATTTCTCTTGTTTCTTCCGGCTTGTTTTTTTTACCATATTTGTACTATATTATATAAATAATAAAAAATAATTATATATATGTGTGTTGCTGTATAATTTTATATATTATCGCATTCTAAAATTACAAAGCTATAAGCTATATTACAATTTATAGTGTGTCGTGTGTAGTGAATTGTATGGCATATAATGCAATTTATGTAATTTAGCATAATACCTATATTGCTTGTGGCTTAATAACTAATTATAGGATATTATTTTCGCCTTGTTATGGTCTTCCTTTTCCCCACAACGGAATATTCTATATCTACAGGAGTCTTATAAGTAAGTGTTGAGACCGAGGTCTTGTTGTTATAATTTATTTCAGCAATACAATCACAATCATCTATACTATCCTGAATTAAGTCTATGTGCGATACAATAACAATTGTATCAAAATATGCCAAAAGCGATTTTAGGAAGTTAGGAACGATTGATAAATTATATTTGTCAAAACTTACAAATCCCTCGTCAATATATAGCTGCTTACATATTGCCTTGTTATTTCCAAACAAACACAAACGTAATGCCAGAGATATCACAAACTGCTGGAATCCCGATGCTTGATTTATAGAAATAATCTGCTTATTATTATCGCCTACGCTTCCTCCGCCTCCGACAATATTAACATTCTTAATTAACCAATTGATATGTATCATATCTCGCGATACATTTGTTATATAATCTAATTCAAAGGGTTTTGTGATAGAATGACAGATATTTTTTAGCATCTTATTAGTATTGTGAAGTAATTTTTTAAGCACTACATTATCATAGAGATTAATGCGGAAATCCTGAAAATTAATGATAATAGTATCAAGTACTGTAAGCATATTATTTATGTTCTCTAAAATATCTCGCAATTCATTAAGACTCTTGATATTCGCGCTATTATAATTGAATATAGCAGTCTTTTCTGTTATATAATCGCGCTGTTTTATGATGGTTTTCTCGCTATCATTAATAATTTCCTTCAATTCCAAAACCCTCTCAATAATCGGCTTAACCTCACTATAACTCTTGTATATTTCGTTATTTATATAATTCTCTTGTATCTCCTTGATTTCAAGGTATTCACGCGAATGTATTACATTTATATAGTCATTATATAGCTTCCATTTATTATAACTATCTACTAACGAGCGATACGCTATAATGCGTGGTTTAATATTCTTATTATAATTAGCTATATCAGCATATTCTTTCATATTTCTGTCAATATCATTCATCCTGTTCGTATTCTCAATATATTTAATTTCCCACGCCCTATACTTTTCGTAATTTATTATGTTATCAAGGTGCTCTCTCAATTCCTTCGCTTTTTTATAATAGCTCCACACATAT
>Ga0129333_10002877_pt1 | contig 16128 bp, 18 predicted proteins | sample CPB6_08_DNA_FD_94474 | JGI IMG/M metagenome (GOLD analysis project Ga0129333, IMG submission 94474) | Freshwater to marine salinity gradient microbial communities from Chesapeake Bay, USA - CPBay_Sum_0.6_0.8_DNA | ecosystem: Environmental > Aquatic > Marine > Coastal | place: USA: Chesapeake...
AGGGGCAGGCCGATCGTCTCGACGAGGGCGAGGGCTGCGGTGAACGTGACGAGAGAGGTCGACCCGTAGTGCGCCGCCATGGCTCCGCGGTCGAGGGCGCTGAGCCGGGTGAGGAGCCGCAGCACGTGGTAGGCGGCGATGGGGATGAGCAGACCGAGCGCGATCGCCGCGGTCGCCGGCAGGGCGACCCCGGCGATGCCCGACTCCCGCAGGGCTACGCCGCCCTTCAGTCCGATGGCCAGGAGCAGGTAGAAGGAGATGGCCCGGTAGACCGGCTCGGGCAGGCGCAGCTCGTTCCTCAGGAGGCTGGCCGCGAGGACGCCGAGGGCGAAGGCCAGGACGGGGATCGAGGTGAGGTTGCGCACCGCAAGATCAAGTGCGTCGTCGATGTCGATGGTCAGCCTCCTCCGCTCCGGTCGGGAGGATACTAGACGTGCAATTCCGGTATTGCAAATCGTGACATGCACGACGTGTTACGTCTGCCAGGTCACGGCTCCGAGAACAGGTCCAGCAGTTCCCCGACGCGGTGGCCGGACTCGGCGGTGTGACGGAAGGGCTGGCGACGGTTCACGCGGTAGGTGTTGCGCCTGCCCACGCGCGTCTTCGTCACGTAGCCCGACTCCTCGAGGTCGGTGATGATCGCCTGGACGGAGCGTTCGGTGATGCCGGCTTCGGTGGCGATGTCGCGCAGCCTCGCGTCGGGCATCCGCGAGAGCAGGAGCAGGACGCGCCCGTGGTTGGTCAGCAGCGTCCACGTCCGCTCGGTCACGGGGACATCGTGCCGAAATCCGGCGCCCCGTGCAGGCCCTCGACGGAGCGCGTGTCGTCGAGCCGGGCCCTCAGGCGCAGGAGGGTCTCGATCAGCCGACCGCGCAGGGGAGCCGCACGGCCCATCAGCTCCCGCTGGCGGCGCGCATACTCCACGCGTCCGTCCGCCGTCTCCACCCGGACCGGTTCGAGGCTGAGGGACGAGCAGTCGTAGGGGGAGGCCTGCATGTCGAGGGCTCGTGCGTCCCGCGCCAGGGCGAAGCAGTCGGCGGCGAGCTCACTGGCGACATACGGGTGGAACCACTGGGCGTACTTGTAGAGGTCCATCGTCGCGTGCAGGCAGCCCGGCTGCTCGAGGTCAGGCTGCGTACTTCTCGTCGGCTCGAGGGAGTTGAGCGGAACCGCCTGAGGTGTGAAGAACCGGAAGGCGTCGATATGGGTGCAGCGCAGGCCGACCTCATGGACCGCGTCGGCGATGTCGGCCGGGCCCAGGCGCAGGGGCAGGCCGGCGTGGCGGACCTGGTCCTGGTCGAGTCCGTAGACCATCGCCCACTCGTGCATGCCGAAGCAGCCGAGCTGCGGTGCCCTCGTCGCCGTCGACTCGAGAATGCTCACGGCGAGGTCAAGGCGGGAGCGGTGGAAGGTCGCCCGTCGGGGATCGGCGAGTGCGCCGTCGGCGGTCCGGGAGTAGGCGGGATGCTCGGCGAAGCGCTCGACGCGGCCGCGCACCTCCACGCCCAGGCCGGGATGCCAGGTGGTGAGGCGGGACGTGGAGTAGGGGTAGTAGTCGAACAGGAAGTCGTCGACCGGGTGCGCCTGGCCGCGCTCACGACGCGCCAGTCGAGGGGCCACCCAGGCCTGCGTCCGCTCCGCGTGTGCACGCTCGCGCTCGCGCCACTGGGGCTCGTCGAGGACCTCGAGGAGCTCGAGCCGCTCGAGCAGCGGGGGCTCGTCGAGGACCTCCCGTGCGAGCCTCGTGCTAGCCGACACGCACCAGTCCCATCTGCCGGCACCCCTCGACGAACTCGGGCAGGCCGAACGCATCGACCGGGCCGAGCGCGCCCACCGCGCGTGCGCGACCGGTCAGCAGCATGGCCGCGCCCCAGGCGATGAGCTCGGCGGTGAGGTCGTACGGGCTCGGGCCCTCCACCACGACGGCGCTCAGCTCGCGGCCCACCGCATCGCGCGTGCGGGCAAGGACGAGCGTGCTGGACCCGGCCCGCTCCGCAGGGCTCGGGCCGATGCCGGTCTCGTCGCCGGTGATCTTGCGGACGCCGGCCTTGACGGCGGACCCGACGCCGGGCAGCGACGCGCCCGCGGCGAGTGCGCCAGTCGCGCCGTGCGCAACGGTGGTCCACTTGCCCGCCCAGCCCAGGCCGACGCTCACGTCCCGAACGTCAGGGTCGATGCGCGGCATGGTGAAGTGCTCGGTCGCACCGACCGGCATCGCCTGCCAGGTGCGGCCCTCGGCCTCGAACTCCAGGACGTCCCCGCGGGTGCGGGCGAGCACACCGTTGCGCAGGGCGAAGGGGGGAGCGTCCATCACCCCGGCGATGCTGGCGCGCGTGCCGCTGCTCATGGCCATCGGACCGCGCACGAAGTAGCCGACCTCGACGACAGCCGGGGCCCGGCCATCCGCGCGGGCCTGCTCGATCGCCAGGGCCCCGGCGAGGTTGCCGGGCACGTAGTCGTAGCCGAAGGCGGTCAGGAGCCGTGCCCCGGTGCGCTCCGCGCGTGGGCCGTCCTCCTCGAAGACCTGCCGGATGAACGGCGGCTCCCCGGTCGAGTCGACGTACCCGCACCCGGCCGCCACGGCTGCATCGACGGCGGGGCGCCCCCACCGCAGGAACGGCCCGACCGTGGAGACCAGCACGTCATCGGGCGAGGTGACCAGCGCGGCCACCGACGCGGGTTCGGAGGCGTCGGCCACCTGCCACGTCGGCGGTCGGTCGACCGGGCCGAGTCCGGCCAGCTCACCGGTGAGGTCAGCAAGGGCCTCGGCCGACCGGCCGGCCAGCACAGGGGCCATGCCCGCCCGCACCATCGCCTCGGCCACGAGGCGGCCGGTGAACCCGGTCGCCCCGAAGCAGATCGCGCGTCCCGCCATGGACGGGACGCTACCGGGGTCGGCCGGGGAGCGGGTGCGGGCCGCAGTTCTGGGTCTACAGTTCGCCCATGACGCAGCACGCATCGGCCTTCTGGCACCCGTTCGCCGACATGTCCGTGGTCGCCGGCAACGACCTCGTCCTGGCCTCGGGATCGGGCGCATATGTCACCGACGAGCAGGGCCGCCGGTACTTCGACGCCACGGCCGGCCTGTGGTTCTGCAACGTCGGTCACGGCCGGGGGGAGATCGCCGAGGCCGTCGCCCGCCAGCTGACCTCCATCGCGAGCTACTCGTCGTTCGGCGACCTCGCGACGCGCCCCACGCTGGACCTCGCCGACCGGCTCGCCGGCATCGCGCCCATGGCCGACGCCAAGGTCTTCTTCACGAGCGGCGGCAGCGACAGCGTCGACACCGCCTTCAAGCTCATCCGCCACTACTGGCAGGTCATGGGCCATGCGCAGCGCGACATGTTCATCACACGTGACCGCTCGTACCACGGCATGCACCTCGCCGGCACCTCGATGGGCGGCATCCCTGCCAACCGCAACGGGTACGGGGAGCTCGAGCCGGGGATCGTCAACGTGCCCTGGGATGATGCCGATGCCCTCGCTGCGCGGATCGACGAGCTCGGCGCCGATCGCGTGGCGGCCTTCTTCTGCGAGCCGGTCATCGGCGCCGGTGGCGTCTATGCCCCGCCCCCCGGCTACCTCACCGCCGTGCGCGAGATCTGCCGCGAGCGCGGGGTGCTCTTCGTCGCCGACGAGGTCATCACCGGCTTCGGCCGCACCGGGCGCTGGTTTGCGTCCGAGGGCCTGGACCCCGATCTCGTGCTGACGGCCAAGGGCCTGACCTCGGGCTACGTGCCGATGGGTGCGGTGCTCGTGGGCGCCACGGTCAGTGCTCCGTTCTGGCGTGAGTCCGGGCGCGTCTGGCGGCACGGCTACACGTACTCCGGGCACACGGGTGCCGCCGCCGCGGCGATGGCCAACCTCGACATCCTCGAGCGCGAGCACCTGGTCGCCCAGGTCGCGGACCTCGCGCTGCCCTTCAGTGCCGCCCTCGTCGACCTGCGCGGCCACTCGTGGGTGAAGGACGTGCGCTCGGGCGTGGGCCTGCTCGCCGCCGTGGCGCTGCAGGACGACGTGATGGCCGAGGACCCCACGACCATGCTGCGCCTGGTGGCTGCGCTCCGCGGCCACGGAGTCATCACGCGGATGCTGGCCGACGGCGGCATGCAGCTCTCGCCCTCGTTCGTCTCGACCCGCGAGGACCTCCAGGCGCTCGGCCGCAGTATCTCCGCGGCCCTGACGGAACTCGGCTCGACGCCGCCGTCGATGTCAGCCGAGTCCGAGCCCCTGCTCGCCGACATCACGACGGACGAGCTCGGCGGCTTCGGCAGCTCCGATGCGCGGCTGCTCGCCGAGGTGCCCCCGCACCACGGTCGCTGAGCGGCGCGCGCTCCCTGAGGGGCGCGGCTACGACCGGCCCTGCTGCTCCTTGAGCAGGTCGCGAATCTCCTTCAGTAGTGCGATGTCGGCCGGCGTCACGTCGATGTCGCCACCGGACCCGGTGCGTCGACGGTACGCGTTCATCGGCGCGACGAAGACGAAGTACAGGACCGTCATCGTGATCAGGAAGGTGATGACCGCGTTGATGAGCGCGGTGAAGTCGATGACCTGGCCGTTGATCTGCAGGGTGCCCGCCTCGATCCCCCCGCCGAGGAAGATGCCGACGACCGGCTCGATGAGCGACGCCGAGAAGGCGCCGACGAGGGCGGTGAATGCGGCACCGGCGACGAACGCGACGGAGAGGTCGACGACGTTGCCGCGCAGGACGAAATCGCGGAATCCCTTGAGCATCTGCGTTTCCTTCGCATGGAGGGCCATCCGGCCGCGGACCGGCTCGAATCTACCGGTCTGCGCGCGGGTGGATCAGCAGGGCGAGCGGTGCCTGCGCTGCTGCGGCGGCCACGGCCATCGCGTCGGCCTCGGGGACCGCGACTAGAAGGACGGCAGTGCTGGCGCCGAGGGCGGATGAGCCGCGGGCCGGCTCGATGATGCGTGCCCGCTCGGCCAGCGACCGTGCTCGGCCGTCGGCGTCGAAGCCGATGAGGTCGACGAGGTCGCCGGTCACGACGGATGCCGCGATCGCCGGGCTGGCAACCTCGATCGGCACCGTGCGCTCCCCTTCGCGGACCGAGCTCGAGGACGTGGCGCCCACAGGCGGTGCCGACGATGGCTGCATGCTCGCGGTGTCGGGTCGCAGCGCCAGAAGCGCACAGCCGGTCGCCGCCGCGGCGAGGATGGCGGCGATGGCGCGCCGGTGCCGGGCCAGTCGGCGTCGCAGTGAGGGCAGGCGAGGCACACGGGTGACGCTAGGTCAGTGGCGGCCACGCGTCGAACGGCTGTCCACAGGCCGGGGGTGGGGCGCCGGGTCGCCGCGCCCGTGCTCAGGACGCGCTGGATGCCGCCGGTGCGCTGGAGGATCCCGAGGATGACGAGCCCGATGAGCCCGATGAGCCCGAGGTCGACGAGCCCGAGGTCGACGTCGACGTCGACGAGCCCGAGGTCGACGTCGATGTCGACGTGGACGACGACGAGCCCGAGGAGTCCGACGAGCCGGTCGACGAACGGGAGTCCGTCCGGTAGAACCCCGAGCCCTTGAAGTGCACGCCCACGCCGGAGAACAGCTTGCGCACGGTGTCCTGGCCGCACACCGGGCAGGTCGTCAGCGTGGGATCGCTCATGCTCTGCTGGACCTCGTGGGTCTGGTCGCAGGTCGAGCAGGCGTACTCGTAGGTGGGCACCGGGCCTCCGTCGGGAACCTGATCTGGCACTCGGGACAACTGAGTGCTAAGTGTGCACCGAGAAGGGCGAGTCGTCCAATCCGCTTTACTGGGCTGCTGTGCCTGTCCTCCTTGCCATCGCCCTCGGCGGTGCCCTCGGCTCGATGGCCCGGTGGGCGGTCGAGGCACTGCTCCCGGCCTCCCCTGCGGGCTGGCCCTGGGGCACGCTGACGGTCAACGTGGTGGGCGCGCTGGCGATCGGGGTGCTGGCCGGGTCGGCCCGACTCCGCTCGGCGCCCGCCTGGGTCCGACCCCTGCTCATCACCGGCGTGCTCGGCGGGTTCACCACTGTGTCGGCCCTTGCGGGGGAGACGGTTGCGCTTCTCGACAGCGGGCAGGCGCCCCTGGCCCTCGGATACGTCGGGGTGACGCTGGCCGCCGGGCTCGTCGCGGTGCGGCTCGGTGCGCGCGCGGGTGTGGTCCTGGAGCCGCGATGACGCTGCTCCTCGCCGTGGCGATCGGGGGTGCCGTCGGCGCACCGCTGCGCTACCTGCTCGAACGCTGGGTCGGCAAGCGCACGCGAGGCAGGCGCGCCTTCCCGTGGGGGCTGCTGGTGGTCAATGCCGTCGGCAGCGCGATCGCCGGGATCGTCGTGATCGCGACCACCGGGGGCCTCCGCGTCCTCCTGCTCGTGGGCTTCTGCGGAGCCCTGACCACGTTCTCCGGGCTCGCCTGGGAGGCCGACCGGCTGCGCCGCGTCGATGCGCCGATGTCCTGGGTGGCGATCGTCGCCATCCCTGCGGCGTGCATCGCCGCGTTCTGGATCGCGTGGCGGCTGGCCGCCGCGCTGGTCGGCTGACGCTGGACCGTTAGGTGCGAGCGGCTCAGCCGAGGTCGTGCAGTCCGGACGGGGTCAGGGCCACGTCGACGCGGCGGTCCCAGTCGTCGGTCGGCACGTGATCGACCAGCTCGTCGTCGTGCAGGACGACTACCACGAGGGGGCCGCCTTCGTCGTTGCGGGGCAGGGTCGCCAGCAGGCGGTCGTAGAAGCCGCCGCCCTGCCCGAGCCTGCGGCCGGCGGGATCGACAGCCATGCCGGGAACGAGCAGCAGGTCCAGGCCGAGCAGGTCGGCAGGCCGGATGGCGTGTCCCTCGGGCTCGCGCACCCCGAACCGCCCGATGGCCACGGGCGTGCCCGGAAGGTAGGCGACCCACTCGAGGTCGTCACCGCGCACGCGGGGCACCCACACGGCGGCGTGGTCGCCATGGGCACGCGCGATGAGGGGGTCGGTCCCCGGCTCGACGTCCTTGGCGAGGTAGCAGGCCATCAGCAGCGGCTTGGCCTCGCCGAGGCTGCGCATCAGGTAGGTCGCATGCTCGGCCAGGCCCTGCGCGTCGGCCCCGCGCTGCTCGGGGGTGCGGGCGGCACGCGACCGGCGGATGCGCTGCCGGAGCTCCTCCTTCTGCGCAGCAGCACCACCCGGGTCGCGCGCGGCGCCGCGGGAGTCCGGCGGCGGGTCCTGTGCTGACACGGTCATCATGGTGCCCGACACTGGGCCGCCGAGGGGCACCCTTCATCCCCTAGGGTCGGGGCGTGGCATCCGACGACGTCGTCCGCAAGGCCGTGATCCCGGCCGCGGGCCTGGGCACGCGCTTCCTGCCGGCCACCAAAGCCACCCCCAAGGAGATGCTGCCCGTCGTCGACAAGCCTGCCATCCAGTACGTGGTGGAGGAGGCCGTGGCGGCCGGCCTGGACGACGTGCTGTTCATCACCGGCCGCAGCAAGCGCCCGCTCGAGGACCACTTCGACCGCAACCTCGAGCTCGAGCAGGTCCTCGCCGCCAAGGACGACTCCTCGCGGCTCGCCGCCGTGACCGCGTCGAGCAGCCTGGGCAGGATCCACTACGTGCGGCAGGGGGATCCGCTCGGCCTCGGGCATGCAGTCCTGATGGCCGAGAGCCATGTGGGCTCCGAGCCCTTCGCGGTGCTGCTCGGCGACGACCTCATCGACCCGCGGGATCCGGTCCTGCAGGAGATGCTCGCGGTGCGGGCCGAGCACGGGGGATCGGTGATCTGCCTGATGCAGGTCCCGCGCGAGACGATCTCGCTCTATGGGTGCCCCGCGGTCGCCGCGACGTCGCGGGAGGACGTCGTCGTGGTGACCGACCTGATCGAGAAGCCCGATGTCAACGAGGCGCCGAGTGAGTACGCAGTGATCGGGCGCTACGTGCTCGATCCGGCGGTCTTCGACGTGCTGCGCACGACGCCACCGGGCCGTGGCGGGGAGATCCAGCTCACCGATGCCCTGCGCGTGCTCGCCGCGCGCCCCGCGTCCGAGGGCGGCGGCGTGCACGGCTACGTGTTCTCCGGCCGGCGGTACGACACCGGCGACCGGCTGTCCTACCTGCAGGCCGTCATCACCCTCGCCGTCGAGCGCGAGGACCTCGGCCCCGAACTGAGGTCATGGCTCGCGGACTTCGTCGGGCGGCTGTGACCAGGGCCTGGCCCGCGACACTCGCGCACGGCGACGTGGGCCTTCGACCCCTTCGCCATCTGGACGCCCGGCGATGGCGGGATGTCCGCCAGCGCAATATCGAGTGGCTCAAGCCGTGGGAGGCGACCCTGCCGCCTGAGGCCCTCGACGAGGGCACCGTGATGACGTCGTTCGGGATGATGGTGCGCCGCCTGCGGAGTGAGGCCCGCGAGGGCCGCACCCTGCCGTGGGTGCTGACCTACCGCGGCGAGCTCATCGGGCAGGTGACCGTCGGCGGCATGACGGGTGGGTCGCTGCGCTCGGGCTACATCGGCTACTGGATCGATCGAGAGCACGCGGGCCGCGGCATCATGCCTACGGCCGTCGCGATGGCGCTGGACCACTGCCTCAACGCGGTCCGCCTGCACCGCATCGAGATCAACATCCGGCCCGAGAACGCCGCCTCCCTCCGCGTCGTCGAGAAGCTCGGCCTGCGCCTGGAGGGCGAGCGGATGTCGTTCCTGCACATCGACGGGGAGTGGCGCGATCACCTGACGTTCGTCGTCCTCTCCGGCGACTTCCCCGGCGGCGTGCTCGCGCACCTCGAGGCGTCGCGTGGCGCACCGCGCACGGACAGCGCGGCAGGCGAGCAGTAGCAATCGGCGACACGCCGGGAGCGTTCACCTTCCGCATCCCCGGCGTTTCCCCTTGGCGGTCATAGCGTTCCTGCTGTGACGGGTGTCATCTACGTGGTGATCATCGCCTTATGGGCAGCCGTCCTGATCCCGATCTGGCTCAAGCGACACGACCAGATCAGCGAGGTCCGCTCCACCGCGCGCTTCTCCTCGGCCATGAGGACCCTCGGCGGACGCGGCAACCTGACGCCTGCCGCCGCCGGTGGGCCCGACCTCGCTGCCGATGATCCCTCGATGCATCGAGGAGGCGGCTCCTCGTCCCACATGCGTTCGGAGTACCGCATGGACGATCGCTACCCCTACACGCCCTCGGGCCGGGATGTCCGGGAGATCGACGGCCTGGACCGCGAGTACGAGCGCGAGCTCGTGCGCCGATCGGCCGCGATGCGTCGCACCGTCATCCTCGGCTCGCTCACCCTGGTGCTGTTCGGATCCCTGGTGCTGGCCGTCCTCGGGGCGCTGCCCCGCTGGGTCCCGATCATGGCTGCGATCCCGGTCGTCGCGTTCGTCCTCGCAACGGCGATGACCGCCTCGGCCCGGTCTGCGCCTGCGGCCCGTCGGTCGGCGCCCGCGGCGCGGCGCGACGTCGTCCGCGAGGAGCCCGCTGTGCAGGCGGACGACGACTGGGAGTCCTGGAGCGCCTGGGACGACGACGACGCGTGGGAGGCGGTGCCGACCACGCTCCCGACCTACGTCAATGCCCCGCGTGCCTCGGCCGTGCCGCGCGAGATCGACCGCGCGCATCCGGGAGAGTGGACCGGCCAGGCCATGGTCGACACGGCCCGGGCCATGCGCACGCGAGCGCAGGTCGCACCCGCGGCCGAGGACGTCGACCATGCCGCGGACACTGCCGAGATCCCCGTGGTCGCCTACGACGAGCGCCGCGCAGCGAACAGCTAGCCCTCGCAGCCGTCCGTGACGGCCTTGCTACCCTTCGCTACGCATTGGGGCTGTAGCGCAGCTGGTAGCGCACCTCGTTCGCAACGAGGGGGTCAGGGGTTCGAGTCCCCTCAGCTCCACTCTTTTCTCGTTTGTCCCGCGACGCGGGAGAACTCACCTTCGCACCCTGCTTTTCCACCGGTTTAGTTCGTTTGTCCCGCGTCGCGGGAGAAACGAGCGTGGGGGCCCGATTTCGGGGCTGTTTGGCTCAGTTGTCCCGCGTCGCGGGAGAAACGGGGTTGTGGGCTAACGGGCGGCGTGCGACTGTCTAATCGTGCGTGCATCATCAACCGACATCGGATCCGCTGACCGGGTACCCAGCGGCATTGCTCCGCGTATGATCAAACAGGGAGATTCCGCGGGCGAAGGAGCGATTCCTGATTCACGCGCCCAACCTCGAGAGCCCTCGAGTATCTGAGCCTCTGGAGGTCAGAAGTGAAGCTATCCATCCGAGCTGCTGGCGTTGCGCTCGTCGCCTCAACCTTGTTGTTCACCACCGTTGCGTGCAGCAGCACTGACGAGTCGGCGCCGACCGCAGCCACCACCGCAGAAGCCACTCCCACGGACGCAGCCACCGGCATCGCTGAGCAGGAATCCGGAACCGTCGTCGATGCCCTGGTCTCCGCTGGCAGCTTCACGATTCTGACTGAGCTGCTGACAGCTGCAGGGCTCGAGGAGGCTTTGTCGGGTCCAGGTCCGTTCACCGTGTTCGCCCCCACGGACCAGGCCTGGGAGGCACGAGCCAGCCAGTTGGGCGTTCCTCTAGATGACCACCTCGAGGACCTCATCGCGGATCCCGAACTGCTGACCGACATGCTGCTCTACCACGTCGTGCCGGGCAGTATTCCCGCGGCTGAAGTGGTCACCCTCGACGGCCAGAAGGTCACGACCCTGTCGGGTGAAGGATGGACGGTCCTCGTTGATGGGAATACCGTCGGCATCGAGGATGGCTTTGGCATGGTCGCGAACGTTGTCGATGTCGACGCCCCTGCATCCAACGGTGTGATCCACAGCGTGGATCGAGTGCTTGACGGGGCGATCATCGGTCTCGACGGTAGTGAGACGTCGGCGCAGCCCTCAGCCAAGGACTACACCCCGTACAACGACACCTTTGATGGGGTAGCAGGCAGCACCATCATGGAGAATCTCGCCGCTGCCGGCAGCTTCACCGTGCTGACTGAACTGCTTACAGCTACCGGGCTCGTGGAGACTCTTTCGGCTCCTGGTGAGTACACCGTGTTCGCCCCCACGGATGATGCCCTCGAGGCCACCGCCGCGGAGCTAGGCGTTCCGCTGGATGAAGTCGTGAAGATCCTGATCGCTGACCCTGAGCTGCTCACAGACATGATGCTCTATCTCGTAGTGCCGGGCACGATCTCAGCCGCTGAGTTGAAGACCCTCAACGGCCAGAAGGTCAGGAACCTGTCTGGTGAGGAATGGACCGTCCTTGTTGATGGCGACACGGTCAGCATCAAGGACGGCTATGACAGAACCACCACGGTCATCGACATGGATGTCGCCGCATCCAACGGCATCATCGATGTCGTTGACGGCTTGCCCCAGGGAGCGGACGGAGAGGCGGACTAGGCGCCCACCTGATCCATAGACGTCGTCTCACCGGCGATAACTCGCTGCGCGCCTTCGCCGTCGCGCAGGAGTCAAATGGCGGATTCCCCACGCCGATGGAGTATCTCCGGGCGTCGGAGGTATACGGCTGCTTCCGCAACGAGGTGATGATCGGCGGCTTCCTCATCAACGAGACCGACAATCTGCGAGCTCTCGAGTAGTTACCCCAGGACGACGTGGACGCGATCCGACGCCGCTTCGCGGGTCGACGTCCCTACGAGGTCATGTGCCTCTGGATGATCCCCGAGGTGGGTGGCGAGCCGGCAGGGACGCTCATCTGGCTCATGAGCGTCTCGCACTGCGTGCCAGATAGTCGTCGCCCGTTGGTCATTTCGACCGTTCACGAGAAGATCTACCGGCTCTACGAGCACGGTCACCCCACGCTTCTCTACGGCGGCGTCATCCCGCTGCCCGATGGGAGTGAGGTGCCCAAGTACGTCCTGACCTTTGACAGCGGCGTGCGCTTCGTCGGCGGCTTCGCCTCCGTTGCGGTCAAACGCCTCGGCAACACCCTCGCCACGCGCCTGCGGCGCGCCCCATCCAAGCGCCACACCTGACGCACACAGCGCACGAACGTGAGTTGACCCTCATCACCGATCCTCGGCACCTCGCCCTCGACCAACGACGATGACGGCCACTGCACCACGACCTACACCGCCACTGCTGTGGGCACGAGTGCTCCGGGCGCCCAGATCGTGCCCACTGCAGTGCCTAGCATCGGGCCAGCAGATCGATTGCACGGGCTCCTTCACGGGAACCCCCCCCGTCAGTCACGGGCCTCACGAACACACTGATCCTGGTCAAGAGCTCCTCCACCTCCATCTTCAAGAGGCGACCGCCTGCGTGGTGCCGTGAGCGGGAGCGGGGCCTTCTCAGATCCAGGACGGGAACCACATCCGCAGGCGCCACGCGTCGTACGGGATCACCTCGCCGGTCCAGATCGGGTAGAACCACCAGGCCGCCGCGATCATCAGCACCATGAGCACGCCGACCGCGATGGCCCCGTCGCGACGTCGTCGTGGCGGGGCATCGGGGGGCCCGAGCATCGCCCCGAGCGTCATGGCCACTGCCATGACCATGAACGGTGAGACCACCACTGTGTAGAAGGTGAAGATCGTGCGATCGAGGTACAGCAGCCACGGCAGCCATCCAGCGGCGATGCCGACCAGCACGGCACCGGACCGCCAGTCGCGACCCGCGAGCCAACGCCAACCCTGGTAGAGGACGGCGAGGATGCCGAACCACCAGATGATCGGGTTGCCGAGGGCGGTGACGGCGGAGGCACACGAGGCCGCGCCGCAGTCCCCGCCACCGCCGTCGAACCCGTCGTAGAAGAACGACGTCGGCCGCGACTGGAACGGCCACGAGAGCGGATTGCTCGAGTACGAGTGCTCGGTGGTCAGGCCGACATGGAAGTTCCACGCCTCGGAGTGGTAGTGCAGCAGCGAGCGGAGGGCATCCGGCACCATCGAGGGTGGCTGGTCGGCCGCCCAGTTGCGCGCATATCCGAGGTCGGACGTGAACCAGCCCCACCAGGACGCCACGTACAGCACGGCGACGATGGCGAGGGTGGCCGCGGCAGCCGGGAGGGCATCGCGCACGAACGTGGCACGCCATGGCTGCTGCACGCCGACCATCCGCCGGGCGCCGACGTCCCACACCACTGACATGACCATGAGGAAGGCGAGGAACCACAGGCCGGACCACTTGGTCGCGACAGCGAGCCCGAGCGCTGCCGCCGCGGCCCAGCGCCACGGGCGCAGGCCGAGTCGCGGGCCCCACTGCGTGGCCATGCCTGCGATGCCGTCGGTGCGCACTGCGCGTGCGAGTCGAGTGCGCATGCTGTCTCTGTCGATGAGCAGGAGCCCAAAGGCGACGATCACCCAGAAGGCGAGGACGAGATCGAGCAGGCCGGTGCGGCTCAGCACCAGGTGCATGCCCTCCACGGCCAGCAGCAGCCCGGCGATGGTGCCGATCAGGTCGGAGCGCGTGAGCCGCCGCACGATACGGGCGACGAGCAGGATCGACAGCGTCCCGAGCAGGGCGACCGTGAACCTCCAGCCGAAGGGGGTGGCACCGAAGAGCCACTCGCCGGCGGCGATCATCCACTTGCCGACGGGGGGATGGACCACGAAGGCGGGCTCGGTGGTGAACACATTCACCGTCTGCCAGTTGCCGTCGGACGACAGCAGGATGTCGTCCGCGCCCTCGACCGTCTTGACCTCCACGCCGAAGCGCAGCAGCGAGAGCGCGTCCTTGGGGTAGTAGGTCTCGTCGAACATCACCGCGTGCGGGCGACCGAGCTCGACGAACCGCAGGATGCCGCCGATCAGCATGGCGACGACGGGTCCGATCCAGCCGATCAGTCCGTGGGACGGCATCGGCGGTGCCAGCCGATCCGGCAGGGAGGCCAGGTCGCGGCGGGCGGGCACTGGGGCAGCCGACGCGGTGGCGCTCACCGGCTCATCGTAGGGGCGCTGACAGGATGGCCGCGTGGGCGACGGCGGGCAGGGCGGCGGCCGGATCGTCCTTGCCGCGACCCCGCTCGGCAACCGAGGCGACGCGTCGCCGAGACTCGTCACCGCCCTCGCCACCGCCGATGTCATCGCGGCCGAGGACACCCGTCGCCTGCATCGCCTCGCCGCGGACCTGAGCGTCGACCTGACCGGTCGCGTCGTGTCGTACTACGACGCGGTCGAGGCGGAGCGCGCCGAGCAGCTGGTCGAGCGGGCCCGCGCTGGCGCAACTGTCGTCGTGGTCACCGACGCCGGGATGCCGGTCGTGAGCGACCCCGGCTACCGCGTGGTCGCGCTGGCCATCGAGCAGGGCGTTCACGTCAGCGTCATCCCCGGGCCGAGCGCCGTGCTCACCGCGCTGGCCATCTCGGGGCTGCCCGTCGACAGGTTCTGCTTCGAGGGATTCCTGCCGCGCAAGGCCGGTGAGCGGGCGGCGCGGATCGCCGACCTCGCCGCCGAGCAGCGCACGATGGTGCTGTTCGAGGCCCCGCATCGGCTGGCGGCCCTGCTCGAGGCCATGGCGAGCGGCCTGGGGCCGGATCGGCGCGGGGCCGTCTGCCGCGAGCTCACCAAGACCTACGAGGAAGTGCGTCGCGGCACGCTGCGCGAGCTCGCGGCCTGGGCGGCGGATGGCGTGCGCGGCGAGATCACGGTCGTCGTCGCGGGCGCGTCGCGAGAGGACCTGCGCAGGGTGCAGTCGCTCGAGGGTCCCGAGGACTGGGTGGACGCAGTGCTCTCACGCGAGGACTCCGGCCTGTCGCGCAAGGACGCCATCGCCGACGTGGCACGGGTGGCCGGGGTCCCGAAGCGCGAGGTGTACGACGCGGTCATCCGGGGGAGTGCGTCGCGAAAGTAGGATCGCGGCATGGCCGATCCCAAGGCGTTCTACCTCACGACGCCGATCTACTACGTCAACGATGCGCCCCACATCGGCCACGCGTACACCACGACCGCGGGCGACGTCGCGACCCGCTGGCGCCGCCAGCGCGGCGAGGACGTCTGGTTCCTGACGGGAGTCGACGAGCACGGCACCAAGGTGCAGCGGGCCGCGGATGCCGCCGGGGTAGCGCCCCAGGACTGGGTCGACCGGCTGGTCTCGCAGGCCTGGCGACCGGTGCTGGAGACGATCGACGCCGCGAACGACGACTTCATCCGCACGACCGAGCCCCGGCACCGCGAGCGCGTCCAGCGCTTCTGGGAGGTCGTCCGCGACAACGGCTACGTCTACTCCGCCGAGTACGTCGGTCCGTACTGCGTGGGGTGCGAGGAGTTCAAGCTCTCCGGGGACCTCGTCGAGGGATCGGGGGAGTTCGAGGGCCAGCTCGTATGCCCGGTGCACGGCAGGCCGGCGGAGGAGCTGCAGGAGACCAACTGGTTCTTCCGGCTCAGCGCCTTCAGCGACCGCCTCCTCGCCCACTACGAGGAGCACCCGGACGCCGTCCAGCCGCGCAGCGCGTACAACGAGGTCGTCTCCTTCATCCGGCAGGGCCTGGTGGACATCTCCATGTCGCGGTCGAGCGTCGCGTGGGGGATCCCGCTGTCGTGGGATCCGGCCCAGGTCACCTACGTGTGGTTCGACGCGCTCCTGAACTACGCCACCGCGGTCGGCTACGGCGCCGAGCCCGGCACGCGCGACGCCGAGCTCTTCGCGAGCGTGTGGCCGCCCGATGTCAACCTCGTCGGCAAGGACATCCTGCGGTTCCACGCGGTCTACTGGCCGGCCATGCTGATGGCCGCGGGCCTGGAGCCCCCCCGGAGGGTGTTCGCCCACGGCTGGCTGCTGGTCGGCGGGGAGAAGATGTCGAAGTCCAAGCTGACCGGCATCGCGCCGGAGCAGATCATCGGCACCTTCGGCTCCGACGCCTTCCGCTACTACTTCCTGCGCGCCATCGCCTTCGGCCAGGACGGCTCGTTCTCGTGGGAGGACATGCACGCCCGCTACACCGCCGAGCTCGCCAACGGCCTAGGCAACCTCGCATCGCGTGCGACCGCGATGGTCGTCCGCTACCGCGACGGCTCGCTGCCCGCAGCGCACGATCTCACCGATGCCGAGCACCGCATCATCGCGGCGCTCGAGCGCACGGTCGAGGTTGCCGACCCCGCGTTCTGCGACCTCGACTTCTCGACCGGCATCGTCGCCGTGAAGGAGTTCATCGACCTCGTCAACCTCTACGTCACCGAGCAGGAGCCCTGGGTGCTGGCCAAGGACGACCAGCACG
>Ga0129333_10002879_pt1 | contig 16120 bp, 17 predicted proteins | sample CPB6_08_DNA_FD_94474 | JGI IMG/M metagenome (GOLD analysis project Ga0129333, IMG submission 94474) | Freshwater to marine salinity gradient microbial communities from Chesapeake Bay, USA - CPBay_Sum_0.6_0.8_DNA | ecosystem: Environmental > Aquatic > Marine > Coastal | place: USA: Chesapeake...
CACCATACCAGTCTGCGCTTTGCCTGTGGCGGACAGTATCACGCCCGTAACTTTCACGGCAAACGCTACTCACCTCGCGGCCTAGTCACCGTCGCAAAACGCTTCGCGGAGGATTGTGTGAACGCTGATTATCCAGAACCCCATTCCTGTGATTAAACCCAGAACCCGAAAACCTCATGCCACGCCCACCCAAGCGCCTGCTCATTGAAACCTGCATGGAGGCCGGTCCTTTGACCGAAGGCCAGATTGCGGATGCACTCGAAGCCACGCATGACACGCGGGAGATGCGGGCTGTGATGAGCTTGCTGGAGTGCTTCATCGCCGAAGCGCATGCCGAGATGACCGTGCGCAATCAAGAGTCACGCATCCGCGATGAGGCCAGCGGTGCGGCGCGATACCTGAAGGACTTGCGAGCGGACATCATCCGGCTCACGGCGAGGAAGAAGCCGGAGGCTAAAGCGGAAAACTGAACCGCAAACGCCCGCAAACCATGGCAAACGGTAGCAAACGAGGGCAAACCGGGAGCGCGTGAGATTGTCGGCAGGCGGGCGGTGTGATGCAGTGGCGGCGTGCGCAGGGCGCACGTCTTATGTTCATCTCATCTCATGCGGTTCCAAACGCACCGGCTGCTAAATCGGCGGCGGGTGATGTCGCCTCCGCAGGCGGCACGGGCTCGAACGCACCCGTAGAAGCTGGCGTTCAGGGCGGTCCTGACGGATCTCCGTTGTCCCTTTTTGAGTCACTGGCCGGCCACACGGTTGCCGAGCAGTTGGCCGCGATGGGTGAGGCGGAAGGAGTCAAGACAGAGCCGGTGAAGGCGAAGGCCAAAAGCCAGCCGACACAAGCCGCCGCGAAACCGAAGTCTCCACCTGTCACCTCGACAGCCGACGATGACGACGACGCGGGCACCGATGACGCCGATGAGTCCAACAGCACGGACGGGACCAATCAGGAACGCGATGCGATCCTGCCCGACGATGAGGATGACTCTGCCGAGGTGACCGCCGAGGACGATTCTGACGCTGACGAATCCAACGACGATGCGGACGACGGGGAAGCAGGCGACGATGACGACGCTCCCGAGGACACAAAGGAGGCCGCCGCCAAGCTCAAGGCACTGGAGAAGGACAATTTCAAGACGCGGGCCAAAAACCGCGAACTGCGCGAGCAGCTTGAGAAAATCCAAGCCCGTGTGCACGAGCTGGAAAGCCAAAGCACGACAGCAGGCACGCCGCTCCATGGCATGCCGGAAGGATTCGAGGCCGTGAAAACGGAAAAGGATCTGACCCAGCTCGAAGCGCAATGGCAGGCAGCCAAAGAGTGGGCCGAGGATCACGAGCAGGAAGGCTACATCGGCAAGGACGCGCAAGGCAACGAGGTGGAATACACCCCGCAGCAAGTGCGCTCCTACCGCCGCCAGATGGAGAAGGCACTAAAGCAGGCCGATAAAGCCCGCAGCGTGCTGAAGGACCGCCTGGCCAAGGAAGCCGATGCCAAGGCCATCGCCAGCAAGAAGTATCCCTTCGTGCTCGATGCCGCCAGCAGCCGCCATGCCCTCGTGAAAGAGATCGAGTCCGAGCATCCCGAGATCAGCCTGAGCCCGCAGCGTGCCCTTCTTCTGGGCCGCCTCGCCGTGGCGAAGCTGCTCGAAAGCGGTGCCTACGAACTCGTGAAGAAAGGCAGCAGCGGCAAGCCCGCCGCCGCCAGCGTCGCCAAGAAAGTCGCCCCGCCTGCTCCCCCGCCGCCTGCTCGCCGCCAGGCCTCCCGATCGGACCAGCCCGCACCCTTTGCCAATCTCGCCATGAGCCTCGCGCAAAGCACGGTCGCCAGTCTGAAGGATGCCGCCTGACCTGTGAGGCCCGGACCTTTCGCGGAAAACCTGAACCTCAAACTTCACCTTTTCCAAGATCATGCCCGCCACCTTTGAACGCACCCAAGTGGGACGCCGCGAAGACCTCGCCGACGCCATCTATAACATCGACGCGAAGGACTATCCTTTGCTCTCCGCCATCCCGAAAGGGAAAGCCGCCGTCAAGACCCGCTTTGACTGGCAGGCCGACAGCTACGCCACCCCGAGCACCGACGGCGTTGTCGATGGTGCCGACGTCAGCACCTACGAAGACGCCGCCGAAAATCGCGGCCTGCTTTCCAACTACGTCCAGAAGGTGCGCCGCACCCCGATGGTTACGGAGATGGCGCAGGACGTGTCCGACGTGGCCGGCCTCGCCTCCGAAATGGCCGGTGCCATCGCGAAGAAAACCATCGAGTGCAAACGCGATGTCGAAGCCACGCTCGGCAGCGACAACGAAGCGCAGGCCGACAACGGCACGGTGCCCTACAAGACCCGCGGCCTCGGCAAGTGGGCTCTCAGCACCGCGCAGGCTGTGCTGCCGGTCCCCTCCGCCTTCCGCACGCCCTCTGCCAGCATCGATGCCACCGCGCTCGCCAGCGTGACCCGCGCCGTCGTGAACAACGTCATGAAGAGCCAGTATGCCCAGACGGGCAAACGCGGCACCTACATGCTCGTGTGCGGCACCAGCCTGAAGGCTCGCTTCACCGAGATGGTCGGCTATCAGCCCACCGTCGCCAGCAACACCGCGATCCTGCAAACCAATCGCGGCACCGGCACCAAGTGGCAGGACACCATCGAGAGCTTCACCGGTGACTTCGGCACCTACGACCTCGTGCTGTCCAACTGGCTCGGCTTCTCCGCCGGTGCGGCCGATGCCCGCCGCGGCTACGCCATCGACCCCTCGATGCTCGAGCTGAAGTTCAACAAGCAGTGGGCCTACAAGGCGCTGCCTGACCTGGACGGTGGCCCGCGTGGCGTGATCAGCGCCATCTTTGGCCTCGCGGTCAAGAACCCGCTCGGCCTCGCGAAGTTCGCCGCCACTGCCGACAGCTAACCCTGACACTGGGGCCGCGTGAAGAGCGCGGCCCCGGATTTCTTCCCCCGCAGATTCATTTTCACCCCCTCTTTTGAAAGGACACTTTTATGGCTGACCAAGCAGTTACCCTCTCCACCGCCACCAGCGCCAGCAATGGCGTCAAGATCGCCGTTCTCTCGGCGGAAGTCGCCGCGCAGACCGGCTTCACGCACGCCTTCCGCGTGCCGTTTGACATCATCAACACCAGCACCTGGACCACGCAGGGCGATACCGTCACGGTCACGCTCGGCACCACTCCGGCCCGCTACCAGGTGGACCGCGTGGCGGTGAACATCCCCACGGCCTTTGCCACCACTGGCACGCTCACGCTCAGCGTCGGCACCAGCAGCAACACTGCGCTGGCCCTTGCCGCTGCGAGCTGCAAGAGCGACACGCAACTCACCGCTGCCGCTGGCTGTGTCACGGCCAACAAAGTCGAAGGCACCAGCGCAGCCACGCTTCAGTGCCGTTTCACCACGCAGAGCGCCACCGGTGCCCCGTCGGACATCACCGCAGGCGTCGCCGAGATCTTCCTGCGCATCATCGACGTGGCCGCGCTGATCTAATGCTTTGCCGTCGCCAATGACGGCAAACCCAAACGCCTCACAGCACAACCTGCTGCGACTCGGATCAAACCGGGCCGCAGCAGGGGCTGGCGATGGCTGCTCGAATCGTCTGCTTCACCTTTTCCTGACTCATGTTTGACTCCGAAGAACTCATTGCCGAGCTGCACGCGCAGGGTGGACCCGCGCTGGTGGCCGCTGTCGAGAAGGAGTTTCGCACGGGCTGGGAATTGCAGAAGCACTGGGCCATGCAGAAGGAGCAGAGCCGCAGTGAAGTGGCTCATGCCCGCAGTGCCGCCGTCGATGGCCTCGGCTACATTTCGAGCAGCATCGATTCCAATTCCTACTTCTACTGGCTCAACAAAGGCCGGAACGAACTGGGCTGCCAAAACGTGTGGGCGGAGGATGAGTTTCGCCGCGACTACGCCAAGAAGAACACGCAAACCGTCGTCAAGTATCAAAGCGCCAAGCCCCGCAGCGGCTGGACGTCTGACATGGAGACTAGCCCCGGCGCCGCGCCTGCCATCGTCATCGGGAGCAAGTATGGGATGGGGGTGGCCGCATGATCGGCATCGCCTTCAAGACCCTGCGCGATGGCTGCATTGAAGATGCCGGCCTGCTCGCCGCCCAAGATGCCGCGATGAATGCGCGGTTCACTTCCTACATCAACACCGCCCTCAATTACGCCTACCCGTGGAACCTCGACGGCTGGCCTGAGCTGCGCAAGGCCACCTCCGAAACCGTGACCTCGCAGGTGATCGATTTCGACACCGTGGGCGCGGGCTACTGGGGAGCCTGCCACATCCTCGGCGTGACCAAAGAGCACCCATGGAAGAGCAGCAATCCCACGCCGCGCGACTACACCGTCACCGGCAGCGGCATCATCGTGCCGGACACCGTGACCGATGCCACGCTTTGGGTGGCTCACATTGAGTCGCCGCCCGTGTTCTCCAGCACCGCCTGGGCCACCAGCACCGCGTATGTCGTCGGCGATGTGCGGCTTGAGAGCAATGATTGCTATTACTGCCTGACCGCTCACACCAGCGGCACCTTTGCCACGGATCTCGCCGCCAGCAAATGGGCCGTCCTGAAGGTGCCCGCGTTCCTCAACATCCCTCTGCGGCAATCCATCGTGCAGGCCTACCTGCGCACCGGAGCCCAGGAGCAGACCAGCCAGAGCATCCAGAAGCTGCTCGATTTCCATCTTTCTCAAATCGCCACCCGGCACACCACCGCCATCCGCTGACCGCCATGCAGACCACCATTGACACCAAAAACTTCCAAGGCGCTGGCGTCCCCAGCAGCTTTACCAAAGCCACCGCCGACGGCACCGTCTTCACGCTCGCCAAAGGTGAAGTGGGCTTCATCCAAAACCTCGACGATGCCGCGCTGGCCGTGAAGCTCGGAGCTTCCGCCAGCACGACCAGCTTCAACGTCATCCTGCAAGCCGGATCGGCTGCCGATGATGGCAAGGGCGGCTTCATCTACATCACCGATTATGTCGGCGCTGTCAGCGTCGCCGCCATGAGCGGCACCGCTTCTTACATCGCCTGGAAACGCGTTCTCGCCTAAGCCCATGACGCACCTGCCTCGCAGCCCCTCGCAGCTTGTGAACCCGCTGGCCCGCCAGCGGTTCATCGGTTACGGGACGGCACCGGGCGGCGCGTCCTTCGTCGGGGCGCTGGATGCTTACACCACCAATCTCGTGGCGTTGTATTCGCCCTTCAAGCGGCTGCTGAGCAGCTACATGGGAAATGGGATTCGCGTGCGGCGGAGCAGTGATAGCACGTTGCAGTGGATCGGGTTCAATGCGGATGGCTCGTTTGATGAAACGAGTTATCTGGCGTTCATCGGTGCGGGCAATGGCTTTGCGCATACGGTGGCGGATCAAAGTGGGGCGGGGCAGAATGTCAGTCAAAGCACCACCGCTGCCCAGCCGCAAATCGCCAAAGATGCCAATGGGGATTATTATCTCTATGCGCCGGGTGCTGGATTCACGACGACTTCCATGTCTGTCACAGGCTTGAGCATTGCTTGCACAGATTTTACCTTGTGGACGGTTTCAAGTTCTTCGGGCTATGCCTTTGTGCCGATCATGACGCGAGACGATGCGCTGCTGAAAGAGCGACAAATTCTCAACTACGGCAGCTCGATCGCCGCAATGATTCAGGATAATGCTGTTGGCACCGAGGCATCCATTGGCAGCACCAATACCAATGTGTATTCGGTCATCTTGGCCGCAGGCAGTGGCGGCAATAAAATCAGCAACCGGCTCACGACCAATACTGGCACGCGTGTGGTCAATAGCTGCACGATCAACCGCATCGGCATTGGTTACAATTCAGGTGGTCCTTTTTGGTCGCAGAACGCGCGTTTTTATATCGGTGCCGTCTGGTCCGAGGACAAAGGGCCTGGCGCTGACTTTGCCGCACTGGCCACGCTTGGCCGCACTCTCATCCCCGCTGCTCAATGACGCATTACGTTCCAGCCTCTACTGAAACCAACGCGCTGGTGTTGAGCGATGCGCTGTTTGCCCTCGCCGTGCCACGTCATCTGCAACCTACCGATGGTCGGCAGGATGCGTTTGAGGTCATCACGGCGCTGAATGGTTCCCCGTGGCTGGTGGTGCCGGATGAGTTCACGCTGGTGATGCACCCGCAGGCGGAGATCAACGGCCTCGCCGATGTGCTGCTGCCGTATGAATCCCAAGGCTACATCCCGGCGGGCACGATTGCCGGTCTCGAGGCGTGGATCGAGGCCACCCGCGTGCTGCCCACGGTGGCGGAGCGGACGTTCTGCCCTTGGGACAAGTTCCCCGCTTTCTTCAAAGGACTGTCGAAGTCCTGGCAGCAAATGGTCGATGCCGGACTGCTGGCATTACCCGCAGGAATGCCGTGAGCATCATGGAGGACAACGAAGAAATCATCAAACTGGGGACTGTTCATGGGTGGGTGTTCAAGATTTCCCTATGGGCTGCTCCGTTGTTCTTTGTTTGGACGGTTAACACCATCTTGGCCCACGACCGCGACATTGCTGTGTTGAAGATGCAGATGACAATGCATGGGCTCAAGGGCGTCTCCCAAAATGTGAACGTGGGCCAGCATGACAAGGCGGCTGCGGAAGCCGCCACTGCCCGCACCTGGCTGACGACCAAAGACGTGGCCGCCCGCGAGAAGGTGGATGAGCGAACGGTGCTCAACTACATCGAGCAGGGCATGATCGAGCCCGCGCCGGTCAAGGCTGGCAAGGCCTGGCAGATTGCCGCGAATTTCCGAATCATTCCGAAAGACGCCGAAACCTGCGGAGAGATTCCGCAGGGCCCGTGACCGCATGACCATCACCACTTTCGCACGCCGTCGCCGCAAGGTGAGCGTGCTCCGCCAGAACATCGACAACCTCTATCTCATCCTCAATCCCATGGACAACATTTTGACCAACTGGAAAACCTCGCTGGCGGGCCTCGTCGGCATCGTCGCCATCATCGTCAGCACTTGGCTGCCAGAGTATCAGGTGCAGCTCGACAAGGCCATCGTCGTGCTCATGGGCCTCGGGCTGCTGCAAGCTCGCGATCCGAAGAGCAACCTCACCGGGCCGGGCAGCTTCATCTCGAAGCTGATCCTCATCGGCTGCACGCTGACCTGCCTTTCCTCGTGCACCAACGGCCAGTTCATGGGACTCGACTCCAAAGGCTGGACGAATGTGCTGGTGGATGGTGGCAAGACGCTGGGGAAGCAGGCACCGTCCGCCTTTCTGCAAGCCTACGCCGCCGAGCAGAACCGTCCCAAGACGAGCGCGAAGCAGCCGATCAACGTGCAGCCGGAGCCGGACGGGCTGAAGCCCGAACTACCAACGGCCGCTTCGCCCACGCAGAACTTTCTCACCCGCTGGTTTTGATGCCATGAACGCCGCTGAACTGATGACATCGCTGGGCTTTGAATGCCTCGGGCCTTCCCGAGCGCATGATGGCATGGTGCTGTGGATGCTGAGCTGCGGCGCTCGTGACATCCTCGTGACCCTGCCGGAGAAGGCCACGCCTGCCGATGCCGCCGAGGCGATCTATGAGGCCGGGCTGCGCGACAAGCGGGATGAAATCCAAGGCCGCTGGCAAGCCTTCACTGATGCCTTGAAATACACGCGAGTAGATACCCTGTGGGTGGAAGCTCGTGCACTGCAACGCGAACTCCAAGAAAAGCTGGTGGCCGCTGCCAGCATGCCCAAAGCCTGAACCCCTATGACCGCCGCCGTCCTCATCACCGGAACGCTCAAAGCCATCGCCGCGCTGCTGGCGATGCTGCTGTGCGTGTTCGTGGTGTTTTGGCTGGTGGGGAAGATCGACTGACTTTTATGCCTCGCAAACTCACCATCATCCTCGATGCCGGCCACGGCATGGGAAATCGCAAGCCCGGTGTCTATGACCCCGGTGCCACCGTTCGCGTGGGCAAGGAGGAGATCACGGAGGCTGGCATCGTGATGGACTGGGCCAATGAGCTGAAGGTGCAGTTTGAGGCGCTCGGCTGCAAAGTCATCCGCACGCGGATCAACTCGAGCGATGTGTGCGGCATCGGTGATCGCGTGCCCATTGCGCACAAGTATGGCGGGGATGTGCTGCTGTCTTTGCATTGCAACGCCGCGGATGGCAAAGCAAACGGCACGGAGACGTTTTACCGGGGTGCCAGCAATGAGCCGCTGGCCAAGGCCTGCAATGACGCCATCGTGAGCAGCCTCGGCACGAAGAACCGCGGGCTGAAAACCGAGAATCAGAGCCAGCACTCGCGGCTGGCGGTGCTCGGTTTCCCGCGTGCCTGCCTCATTGAACTCGGCTTCATCGACCACGCTGCCGATCGTGCCCGGATGCAGGATCAGCAGATGATGCTGCTGGCCTGCCAAAAGCTGAGCGAGGCCGTGGTGCATTGCCTGACCACCTGACCCCACTCATCCATCCATCCACTCATCCACCACTCCATGAAACCGCTCCTGCTTCTCGCCTCCGCCCTGCTGCTGCCGGGCTGTGTGTATTGGGGGCTGTATGTCGTGGCACCGCTGACGACGCCGAAGAATCCGTTTCCTGTCCCTGCTGAACCTTCCACCTGCCCTTGACCCATGGCCATCACTTACGACATCATTGATCGCGATTCCCGCGAGATCACTTCCCTAGCCAGCGTGCTGTCGCCGGTCACGCTTTCGAGCGTCTCCACCAGCACCAGCAGCAATGAGGTCACCGTGGCCTCGACGACGGGCTGCTATCCCGGGATGCCGGTGGCGATTCCGGGCGTGCCGGTGGGCAGCTTCATCCAGGCGGTGAAATCGAGCACGGTGCTGGAGCTTTGGCGCAGTGCGTGGGATTCGAGCACGGGGGCATGGACGACAAGCGCGGCGAATGCCAATGCCACGGCCACGGCTTCCAGCCTGACGGGCTATGCCTACGGCTACCATCCGCTGTGCGTGATCGAGCAGACGTATGCGCTGGGCATGTGGCGGAACATCCATTCGAGCAATGTGGGCCTCGGCGGCGTGGCGGTGGCCAGCGGCACGGAGCTGACATCGCACGAGACGTTTGGACGCGGCGTCGCGCTGGTGCCTACCTCGGGCACGCTGAGCGGCGGCCTGTATTCGGCCACGGCGGTGGACATCCGCGTAGCAGACACGCTGGCGGCCACGCCGGTAAAGCGCCACAACGGCGAGAAATGGGGCGTGCGGCCCTTTGTGCAAACCGGCGGCCTGCTCAGCCATGTGCCGGCACGACCGGACTGGAGCGTGATCTGCTCGGCGGTGTCCTGACCTTTGACCTTTCCTCTGTATGCTTGAACCTCGCGAGCCGACTTCCTTTGAACTGCTGCCGACGCCTCACCTGGGCACGCGGGTGGTGCGGCTGCGCGCTCGGCAGGAGTTTATCCGTGCGACGACGTCGATCACCGAGGGCATGACGGTGGCGGCCTTCATCGCGGCGCTGAACGTGGCGAGCTCGGATGTGCTGACGGCGGGCTATGCTGACTATGTGCTCACTGCCCCGGCTCCGGCGGGCAGCGGCTATCTAGGCTTTGATTTTGCCCCGCCTGCCACCTCGCTGAAGGTGAATGCTTTGACGCCGTGGAGCGAGAAGACCATTTGGATGGATTACACGTGGCCGGATGTGCTGCGCTACCTTTACGCCATGAAGGGGTTTCAAAAAGACGAAGAAAGCACGGGCCTGAGCGGGGGTGCCTTTCTGACCGACTACAAGAACCGGGTGCTGATGCTGGATCGCTATGAGCTGGTGCAAGGTGGCAACATCCCCACGCAGGTGATCGTGCGCCGCTACCTGACGCCGGGCCTCATCACCGGCCTGTTTGCTGAGCGTCCCATGCCGCAGCCGGTGCGCTACGTGTGGAACCGCCTGACGAACAATCTCAACTGCCTGCACGACGAAGTGACCATTCCCGAGATACTGAGTGAAGCTCAAATTGTGCCTGATCTTGGAACTTCGAATGGACCTGCCTATGCCGATCTGGGCCAGCAGGTGTTTCCGCGCACGAATTTCCTGACGTGGCAGAAGCATATTTTCCGCATTGAGCAATCCGATGTGCCACGCGATGGCCTTTACGAAACCGTGACCTATGAAGCCCTGCCGCCGCCGATGCCGGAGGGGCAGATTCTTGGCAATTAACCGCACCGCTTCCTTTTATGGCTCCTCCTCTCAATTCTCCCCTCAACCGTGCCGCGCCGCCCGTCAATCCTGTGAATCAATATCAGGATCGGATCAACCGCCAAAAGGATCAAAGCCTCAGTCAGGATGTTGCGTTTTGGGATCAGTCAAAAACAGACTGGAGTAAAAGTGCGAATAATTGGCAGGGCTTTATGTTGCAAGATCAGGAGGATCGAAGCAATTTACCAGTGGGTTCACCTGAGTGGCTGGCGGCAAATCAAGCGGCGGATGCCAGCATGGCTGCCTATGCCGATGCTGTGGCCGGCGTCGAACGAACTGGCAAATTTGCTCAAGAAGCACGTAGTCAAATCGGCACGGGACACGGGTGGAAAGATCATGTGGCGCTGGATGCCTGGTCACAACAACGTGCGGAGCAACGCATGGCCGAGATGCGTGCGCAGCGGGCGCAGCGGCCTGGCGGTGCCGATTTTGTGGGTCCGTTACAAGCAAGGCCTGCGCCCGTAGAGGCATCATCACCGCCTAATGTGCCGACCGGCATGCTGGTGCCTTCCAGCAGTGGCGGCGTGAAATGGCAGCCTGGCACTGGCCCCGGAACGACTTTGCCACCGCAGAGCGGCAGCATCATGCCGCCGCCAATGACTCCCAATATGCCCGTGGTGCCGTTCGGTAATGGCATGGCTCGTCAAATGAGCACGGGACTGGCTGGCAGCCCCCGCCGCCAAGTGGGCCGCAGTGCCAATGACATCACTCGCATTGCCGAACGAATGCGCCGCCAGGGCGATCCGCGTGCCATCATGCAACTGGGGCAGATGCAGATGGGGCAGGATTTTGCCCGCGAGCGCGATGCGGTGAACTTTGCGCAAGGGCAGATGATGTTCAATCAACAGCAGCAGGCGATGGATGCCCGCGATGCGCGGAACTTTGAGCAGGGCATGACCATGTTTGGCATGCAGCAAGGTGCTGCTGATGCTCGCGATGCGCGGAACTTCCAGCAGCAGCGCCAGATCGAGGCTGAGCGCTTCATGGCTGAGCAGGCTGCCCAAGAGGCAGCCCGCAATCGAGTGCCCATGATGGGCCAAGTGCCGATCCCTGGCACCAATTACATGGGCACTTATGTCGATGGGCGCTACATGGGCAATGTGCCCATGGCAAAGCCCCCTGAGCCATTGAGCTTTCAGCCGGTGCCTGGCACCAATGTCATGGTGCCTCGCGGTGAAGGTGCTGACCGCCTGCCGCTCATGGAGAATCGCGGCACCATCGAGAGCCCACGGACCAATCCCAACGCGATGGGGCCGATGCCGGGAATGATGGATCTGCGCCCGCTGGATCAAACGCCGAGTGCTCCCCGAGCGCCGCAGGTGCGCCGCATCATCAATGCCGCTGGGCAAGAGGTGGATGCGCAGTGGAATCCGCAGACAAATCAGTGGGAGCCGGTTGCGATGGCGGGCGGTTCTGCTACTGCTGCACCAGCGGGCGGCAATGTGCCGCCATCGCCCACGACTGGCAAAACAGCCAGCGGCATTAGCTTCACGCTGAAATGACTTTTTCCACCTGCCATGCCTACCTATTCCCTCACCAGCCCGACGACCGGGCAAAGCTATGACGTGGACTTTTCCGGTGCGCCGAGCGAGGCGGACATGGAACAGGCGGTGGCCTTCTATGACCAGAAGTTTGACGAGCTCGGCGGCCAGCATCCGCGCCTGCTGAATCAATCGACTGCTGCCACAGCAGGCGTCGCTGCGTTTCGCTCGCTGGGTGATGCGGTGATGGGTGCGCTCGGCGGTGCTGCGAAGCTGGCCGATGTGGGTGGTGCGCAATCGTTTCAAGCCATCACCGGCCTGCCGATCTCCACCGGCCTGCAAGGCGTGGCGCGGCAGACAGAACTGGTGCAGGAGGAAGCGCAGCGCGTCTATCCGACCAATCCGCTGAATCCCAAGGCGCAGACCATCGGCAGCGGCATCGGTCAAGGGGCTGCCATGCTGGCCACCAGCGGCGCCACGGCACTGGCTGGCGGCGGCGGCGCGGCGATGGCGACGGTGCCGAGTGCCATCGGTTTCCTGAGCGGTGCCGGTGAAGGCATCGACACGGCGCGAGAGATCGGCGTGAGCAGCCCGATGGGCCAGCTCGCCATGGGCCTGATGTTTGGCGGTGTCGAAGCAGGCGTGGAAAAGCTCGGCGGCATCGGCGGGCGTGAGTCCACGCAGATGCTCATGGATCAATTCCGTCGTCCGATGGGCGAGCTGCTGAAGCAGGCGGCCAAGAGCATCACGAGTGAAGGCGCGGAGGAATCCGTGACCGGCGCCGCGCAGGATGTGCTGAAGCGTGCCTTTGCCAGCGAAGATCCCAACAATCCCGGCTTTACGACCACAGGCGTGGAACTGCCAAAGCTCGATCGCAAGATGCTCGAGCAGCGCGGCATGGAGTTCCTCGGCGGGGCCGCCGGTGGCACCGTCTTTGCCGGTGCGCAAGCCGTGAGCAATGCGGCCAAACCTTTACAACCTGCCAGCGTAAATGACAGGACTGCTACGCCCCCGGCCGATCAAACGGTGCCGGATGCGGTTGGTGGTGCGGGTTCGACTCCCGCCGCTGGCTCCCCTGTTTCACCGCTGCCGGGCATCGCGCAGCGGGCGGGCACCGTCGATGTGCCGCCGCTGGTGCCGGGACTGGAGGCGGAAGATCTGGGGCCGCTGACGGCGGCGGATGTGCAGGATTTGGAGACTGGACGGGGGGACAATCAGACCATCGGACAGGGAGACAATGAGATGCCGCAGCGACAGCCGATTCTGGCGGGGGTGCCGGATCGGGTGGTGCCGCAGCCGGACAATCAGACTATCGGACAGGGGGACAATGAGATGCCTGTGCCAGATGTGACCGCTCCAGACTCACAGCTTGATGGCCTGCGCACGCAAGAGGTGCCGGTAAGTGCGCTGCGCTTGTCCAAGGATGTGCCGCAATTCAAAAGCGATGCGGACGAGGAGACCGGTGTCGTGGAGCCGCTGGCTGGGAAGTATCAGCGACTTGGCACCGGGCCGATTCTTGTGTGGGAAAGGCTCGATGGCAGCCGTGAGGTGATCAGCGGGCGGCATCGTTTTGACCTTGCCAAACGCACGGGAGAGCAGACAATTCCGGCGCAGGTTGTGCGCGAAGCCGACGGCTTTACCGTTCAGATGGCGGTGACGGCTGATGCAGAACTCAACATCCGAGACGGTCATGGAAAAACCAAAGACTTTGCCAACTACTTCCGCGCCAGCGGCACCACGGACACCGAAGCAGAAAGCCGAGGATTACTCGCACGCGCTGCGGGCAAAACTGGGTGGGCCATCGGCACTCAGGGAAGCCAGGAACTCTTTGACCTACACCAGAACGGCCGGCTGACGGATGCGCAAGCGGCGGCCGTGGCTCGCACGGCCCCCGGCAATGAAGCGTTGCAACGTGCAGGCATCGCGGCACTGAACCGTGGCACGCCCATCGACGTGACCGTCAATTTGATGCGGGCGCTGGAATTGCAAACCGGCCCGGCTCCGACCGCTGACCAGCTCGATTTGTTTGGCGCGGATGATTCGATGATGCTGCGCATGGAGGAACAGGCGAAGAAAGCCACCGAGATCCAGCGCGGACTGAAGGAACAAGTGGCCGCTGTGCAAGGTGCCGCCAAGCGACCGGAGCAAGCCCGCAAACTGGGCGTGAACGTCAAAGATCCTGAAGGCGTGCGCAAGCGCGTCGATGAACTCAAGGCGCTGCTCTATCGCTGGGAGTCCTGGCCGCTGCATGCCGATCTGCGCGTGCAGGTCACAGGTGAATCTCAAGTTCCTGCCGAGGGGGTAGGACAACCAATGTCCGAGGCCCTTCAACAGCAGCCCCAAGGCGGGCGGAGTGCGGAGCCTGGCGCAGCCAGCGTCATTCCGGCGGGTTCAAGTCCCGCGGCTGCTACCGTCCCCCCCTCTCCAAGTCTCCCCCTCTCCCCGTCTTCTGCCCCTAGACGCACCACCACCACAGCAGCAGCCACGCCACCAGCAGCAGCACCAGCGGCCACGCCGGGCCGGGGCGAGGTCGGAAGCGGCGGAGCAGGCGGGGCGGCATTGCTGGACGTAGCACCGAGCACCCGCCCCCGCAATCGCGGCGAGACGGCGAAGCCGCAGCGCGAGGACGTGCTGGCCGAGCTCGGCCAGGCCACGCGTGAAGGCGCGGCGAATCAGGCGCAGGGGACGCTGGGGTTCCAGAACCTCGACACCTCCGGCCGCACGGCGGGATTCTTGAACACGGAGATCCTCGCGGAGGCTACGGACTTGCTGCGGCAGGGCATCACGGACTTCACCAACTGGAGCCGGGCGATGCTGACGCGGTTTGGTCGCGGCATTCGCGACTACCTGCAAGGCATCTGGGCACAGATCACGAGCCCGCAGACCAACGCCGCGCAGAACGTGCGCCTCGGCCTGCCGCAGGGCACAGCACCGGTGAGCGTGGGGCAGGGTGGGTTTGTAGGCACGGGCAATGCTCCGGCTGCCAATGAGACGCAGGCTCGCTTTGCCAGCCCGGATGCGGCGCAGCGCGTGATCAATGGTCCGCGGGCGGATGTGGATGTGGCGGCGGAGGCGACGGCTTGGCTGGACTCGGTGAGCAGTGAAACGGCGGTCAATGCGTTTGCCTCGCGGGCGGTGCCGCTGCCGCTGGATGCAGCGGAGTTTGCGGCGGCGACGTTGATTTCCCGCCTGACGATGCAGGGTGAGCAGGCGAAGACGGAGGCCGGGAAGCTGGCGGCGCATGTGCAGGCGCAGCGGATGGCTCGTGTGTGGACGAAGGAATACCTGTCTGCGGATCCGGCCCGTGCGTTGCGGCAACGTGGCGTGGTGAACAACACGATCCTGCGGCCCATCGCCCCGGTGATGGCGGCGCAGGGCATCCTGGTGGACCGTGCCGACGCGGTGATGAACAAGCGTTTCGAAGGCGGTGCCGGTGGCGTGGTGGAGAAGGTGAAGGCCATCCTTGAAAAGGCGGACATCGACATCACGGAGCGCGTCGAGGCCATCCTGTCCGCGGTGATGGGATCGCGTTTGCAGCCGCGGGTGACGCTGGCGCAGGCGGTGGCCGGGCTGGTGAATGGCAAAACGCAGCGGCAGCAGATGATCGACGATGTGGCGCGGGCGCTCATGCAGCGGGCGAAGAGTCGCGAGGTGAAGCCGGGCACGCAGACGGCGCTGGCCGCCCTCGTGGCGAGCCTGAAGCGCACGCTGGGCGCGGCGGTGAAGGGCGAGGCACTGAAGCCGGAGACGCTGAAGATGGGCGAGCTGCTGGCCCGCACGTTTGTGGATCAGGTGGCAGAGGCTCCGCTGTTTGAGGAGGCATGGAAGGCAGGCCGTGAGCAGGTGCGTGCGATGTTGATCGAGACGGGCCTCAGCGAAACGCAGGCGGAGAAGCGGCTGAACGAGCTGATGCCGGCCACGCCGACGGTGGCCTATGCGCCGGGCATGGTGAAGCAGGCGGTGCAGCGTGGCTTTGAGCAAGCTGGCTATGGCCAGACGCTGGCGACACGCATGGACCGCAGCGGCCAACGGCAGGTGGATGTGCGGGCGGAAGCGCTGCGCAATCCGCAGAAGGCCATGGAAGCGGTGATGAAGGTCTGGGATGAGGAGGCGGATGCAGCCGGCATTTCACCGGAGGCCTGGGCGCAAGGTCGAGCACTGGCATGGAAGGCTTTGGGCGAGACGATGCAGCAATGGCAGGCGCAGCAGCAGGCGACGCAGGCCAAAGCCGATGCCGCGGCGAAGGCGAAGCTGCTGGAGAAGGACAGCCCGGCACTGGCGAAGCTGCTGAAGTCGCTGAAGGATAAGATCGCCCCCGGCATGAGCTGGGCGGACATCTTCATGGACATGCCAAGCTCGCAACGGGAGCGGCAGCGCGAAATTTATCGTCGCCTGATGCTCGATGAGCGGCTGAAAGATCTGACGATGGAGCAGCGGCTGGATTTGACCAACGAGCTAGACCGCGCC
>Ga0129333_10002880_pt1 | contig 16120 bp, 18 predicted proteins | sample CPB6_08_DNA_FD_94474 | JGI IMG/M metagenome (GOLD analysis project Ga0129333, IMG submission 94474) | Freshwater to marine salinity gradient microbial communities from Chesapeake Bay, USA - CPBay_Sum_0.6_0.8_DNA | ecosystem: Environmental > Aquatic > Marine > Coastal | place: USA: Chesapeake...
GATCCGCGAAAGACTGCCGAGGTTCTTATTGAAAGCGCGTTTTCATGAGAGGACTTTCGGGGGCGATCGTCATTGACAACGGAGACGGGACAGTTACAAAGTCTGGTGGAATACCAGAGAGGACTCGGGAGCAAGGAGAGTGGCTTATTCAGCATGGAAGCCATGTCTTTCCCAAGGTTGTGCAACTTCTTGACAACGGATACGTCATGGAAAAGCTCGAGCACATCAACTATTGGGACACTGACAACTCATTTGTTCACGTTGCGCTACTTCGCCATGTTTGGTCGCAGCCCGCGGTCGTCCCGCCGACAACCGACACGCATCGTCTTCTTAAAGAAAAGATGAGTGCCACTATTGAAAATCACGTTGCACCGCTTATCAGCAATGCAACTGCCAGCGCAATCATGGCCAACGCGACTCAGGCGGCCGTGGGAGCGTATCGGCTGCGACACTCGCTTACGCACGGTGATCCGACAGCTGAAAATGTAATGTTCAGGAGCGGCTACGGCAACGTGCTAATTGATCCGATCAGAGCAACTGAGACAGTTCCAGACTCTCCAGCGGTTGACGTTGGAAAGATGCTTCAGAGTGCATACGGATGGGAGCACGCAAAGTACAATAACGGAATGCTCGCGTACAATCACGACGACATTGCCGACGTTGTAAACGACGACGAGCTGCTTGAAGTTGGCGAGGCCTGGGCAGTTGTTCACATCATGCGCGCTATTCCGTATATCAAGAGAAACATGCCAGAGTCTTTGCCAAACGTCATTACCGTTTTGGAAAGAGCAATCGAGAGGAGATGAAAAATGACAACATGGTGTTCTGACATTGACGGCGTTCTTGTTGACTCGCGGAACCTTGTCGTTGAGTCATATTCGTATGTTGGAATTGAGATGCCAATCCAAGCCTGGGGCCATCCCTGGCAAACATGGCTTCCAGCGGTAGTCGGCTCACACGAAAAAGCAAGAGAGCTTCATGAGCGAAAGACTCAGGCGTACATTGAGGTGCTTCGCGCCGGAGCGGCGGTAAACAACGCCCTTCCGTTTGCAGAGATACTTCGAGCGCTTGAGCACGACATGCGCGCACGTGTTTTTTACGTCACAGGCGCGGCAAAGGCAACGGCAACAGTGATACTTCAAGAGCTGGGGCTAAATGCGGACAACCTCGTTGCGGCGAGCGTGACAACTGATGCGCGCAAGGAGATACTTGAGAGTCTTGACTCGTCTGGAGTGTACATCGACGACAGGATCGAGGGTAAGGGTCCAGCAGAGGAAGCAGGTTGGGACTTTATCTGGGCAAAGCAGGACTGGCGTTGGAAGCAGTAATTCTTGCCGCAGGCCGCGGGCAGCGTATGGAAGGACTGGCAAAGCCGTTCTATAAGCCACTGCTTGAGATCAACGGAATGCCACTTGTTGCGTACGCAATCGAGTATGCTTCAGCGGCTGGCGCCGAGCTCGTGACTGTTGTAACCTCAACCAGCAATCACGACGACATAGCCGAGGCCGTGTCGTCTTATTCGCGCTGGGCGCGGCTAGTTGTTCAAGAAGAGCCGGCTGGACCGGGGCACGCTACGCTTGTCGCGCTTCTTGAGGCAGAGTTTGAACAGACTATGTTGCTTATGAGCGACAACATCATGAACCAAAACGAAGTTGTTGAAATGGCCATGCACAGCAGAATTACTGGAACAGATGCCGTTGGAGTTCGCACCGTGACGCCAGAGCAGGCTTCGCGGTTTACGAGAATTCAAGACAAGAAGAGCGACAAGTCAAAGTACACGTTTGTTGAAGGAACTCCGATCGGAGAAGAAGATACATGGCATGACGGCAGCGGAGTCAAGGTTTGGTGCGGCCCGCTGATCTTTGACACCGGAACAGCAATACGCGTACTTGCCGATGCGTGGATTGGTCGAGACCATGACAACGTTTCTGAAATGAAGATAGGCCCGCACCTAAACAAAATCATGCTTAAGGATCCGCAGCTTTTTGATGTGGCTGCGTTTGATGTTGGCATTCCGTCGGCGTACATCGCGCAAATGAACGGTGGTCGCGCGTGAAAGTATTGATCTGTGGAATGACAGCATCGCAGTCGTCTTTCTCTCTGAGCAATAGGAGCTTTTCATTTGCTGGCGCGCTCGGGCACGCATTTGCGCTTGACGAGGATGACGTTGTTTGGGCCGATCCAGATGTTAGTTGGACGCAAAATGACGTCAGTCAGTATGACATAGTGCTTGCTGGAATCGCGCCTGTTCTTAGCGTCACTGCAAACAAGGCGTATGGAATTCTTGCGCTGGTTGACTCGTTGTATGAAAGCAAAAAACTTAGGCTATTTGTTGATGCCCCAGAGCCGACAAAGATACATGCAAGCCTTCGGTCGGTCGCAAGGGATAGCTCTCGAATTACAAAAGAGCTATACGCTAAGAGAAAAAATTACAATGACGTTGTAATGAACAAAAAGCTACAGCAAAAAGTGCTTTCCGGCGCATCTATACTTCTTTCTGAACGCTGGCCTACTACGATCTATCCGGCTCTTCCAACAGGGCAAAGCGTTTCCGACTCACCTGGAATTCCTCAAAGCATGAGTTCAGCATTTCGCGGAGTAAACGTTGACTCGCTATTCATTGAAAACAAAATGCCGATAAACTCAAGAAGAGAAAACTACTGGGTCGCAGACAACCAGAAAACGCGGTGGTTTTCCGATACATTTAATCACCTAATGTATCCAGCAAAAGACGCGCGACAACGACGAACGTGGACGGACGCAGATGTTGTTGAGAGCGTCTCAAGCGCGCTTGGCGTTATCGTAGGCCCGCACGACGACAAGTTACTTTGGTGGTCACCTCGGTTTATACAAGCAATGAACACGCTCACGCCAATAGCAACCGAGTGGCGCCTTGCTGCGCCGATCGGACCAGACTGGACTCACCTCGCCGCTGGTATTGAGGAGATGTCAATTGTTGACAGGTATGAAGTCGCTGCCGCTCAAAGAGAGCAGTACGTCGCATCAATACCGAGTAGGCAGAATGCTACAACTAAACTAAAGGAAGGAATCGAGATCTAATGGGAATCTTATTTAACGAGTGGCTCAAGCGAACGCGCGAGTTGCAAGAGCAGGCGTACGGCGTTGTCTATCACAAATTTGATGGTGATCAGCCGTACAAGTTAAACGCCATCATCGAGTACATGCGCTGGAACATGCTTGCGATTGACGACGAGCTTGCGGAGGTTAGGAAAGAAATTTCGTGGAAACCGTGGCAGCACGATGATCCTTACGTGAACAGAGAAGCTGTCATCAAAGAATGCGTTGACATTCTTCATTTTGTCGCAAACATAATCTGCGCTGTAGGCGGAACAGACGAGCAGCTCGATGAATACTATGTCAACAAGATGGAGATAAATAGGCAGCGTCAGATGAAAGGATACAAGGTCAAGGAAGACGGAGTTAAGTGCGCGCAGTGCTTGCGAGCTCTTGACGACTATGACGCATCATCTTGCAAGGAGGACGCATGCCCGCAGAAGTAAGATGGCAAGATGTTTCTATAGAAAAACTTAGGATTGGCGATCACGTACGCGTAAAGTTAGACGCGTACAGCGGCGAAGTTGGCGACATCCACAACGGGCGGTACTGTGCGGTGCTCGGTCTTGGAAACGGCGATGTTATTGTAAAAAGCATTGACGGCATATTGCCAAAACTAGAAAAAACGCACCACTCACCTTATGTCCTAGAAAGGCGACTAATTTGAGAGCTTCAGTTGAGTTTGAGGTATTTGGATCGACGCTCAAAGAGATCAAAGAAGCCGCGCTAAAGAACTGGAAAGAGTTCATTGAAAACGATGACGCAGTTCTTCCGCACGACGCCGAAATTCACGTTGAACCGTCGACATCAGACGACTACAAAGCCGTAGTATTTATCAGAGTAAAGGTAGAAAATGAAGAAGGATGAAAACGGAAGATCTAGATGTCTATCTGAAGCAGCCCACATCGTTACGGGCCAGCGCGACGTGCAGTACGGAGGGCCAGAAGAAAACTTCACCCGCATCGCGAATATGTGGTCAGTGATTTTTGGAATTGACGTAACGCCTGAAGATGTCGCTATGGCAATGGTCGCCGTAAAAATTGCGAGGTACGCGTCAAAGTCTGGCTTTCAGCCGGACACGTGGGTAGATATTGCTGGATACGCCGCCTGTGGCTATGAAGTAGGTGAAAAAAGTATCCAGTAGCCGAACTCTCACCGGATACAGTCAATACGTACCCGAGTAGTGGAGAGATACGTGTCAGATTTTACTTTTAACGACTGCAACGGCCTCGCTGGCTTCATGAGCCTTGGCTTTGTGAACAAGGGCATTGATATGAATGTCCGCACCGGAACTTTGAACTTTGGCAATCGAGTTGCAGAGTTGAATAGAAGCCTTCTTGGAGATAATTGGTCGTCGTTCTTTTCAGACGACCCGAGCGAGTGGCCAGCAAACAAGGCCGATGTTGTTCTTGGTTGTCCTCCCTGCTCGGGTTGGTCAGTTTGGTCTGGTCCCGCTAACCGTGGTCCAGACGCAAAGGCGCACGAGCACACGCGCGCATTTATGAAGTACGCCGCGATTGTCAAACCGAAGATGATCATCTTTGAATGCGTGCAGCAGGCGTACACCCAAGGGCGAGACACGATGGTCAAGTACCGCGACATGGTTGAAGATCTTTCTGGAAAAGAATATGACCTGTACCATGTCAAAATGAACAACCTTCAGGTTGGCGGCTTTTCGTACAGGGCGCGCTACTTCTGGACCGCGGTTGAAAAAGGAATGCCGTTTGGAGCTCAGGCAGTAGCGCCTAGCAGCCTTCCAACAATGATGGATGTCATCGGTGACCTTGAAAACCTTGAAGTAATGTGGGATCCGCAGCCGTACTCAAAAGAGCCGTCAAAGTTTGTAAAGCACCTTAGGAACAAAAGCGGTGTAGTTGACGGACACATGAACAAGCAAAACACCGAGACTCAGCGCATAAAAGAAATCTTTGACATTCTTGGAAATGAAAATTGGGAGCCGATGATGCCGATCAGCGAGGCGCTTCGCGCAGCGGTCGCAAAGAACAATGACAAGTTTCCACAGTCTTGGCTTCCTCAAGAAGAAAAGCTCCGCAGCCGAGACTTTGACATGGGTTTCTCGATGCCATGCCGCTGGAACGGTAGTTCATTTGCGCACGTGATGACAGGCGGCGCGCTAGACCACGTTGTTCATCCAACTCTTCAGCGAAGAATCACGCACCGCGAGGCGGCGCGGCTTCAAGGTCTTCCCGATAGCTGGTCATTTACGGCGGCCAAAGACTACTCGGCACTTTCGGCAACATGGGGAAAGGCCGTAGCAGTTCAGGCCGCAGAGTGGATCGCGGACGCTGCAAAGGCGTCGCTCGAGGGGCAACCAAATGGCCCGCAGGGCGAGTTGATTGGAACCAGAGAGTGGCTGGTCGATACCGACAAAGGCTTCAGCCGCCAGGCAGTTAAGAAGAAGTACTACACAAAGGAAAGTTAGTACTCTGGTTGGTCACGAAAAATGACAGTCAAGGATGTATAATGTAACCAACGACACAGGACGGTTACATGCAATCATTTCTTACTAATACTCAATCTTTTGAGCTTACTGCTCACCATCTCGACAACAAGCGGCTGCACAAGCAAACGCTCGAGGCGTGGCAGTGCTTGCTTACCATGTGCAAGCTCGATCCAGACGGCAACGACCGCGAGCCAAAAGGCTGGTCAAATCACCCAGTAGTCCGCATGTGGCGTGGCTACGAAACACTACTCGTTTCGTATATCTCAGCGACGTATTTTGAGTGGCGTGCAAGAGGCTATAAGTCGACACTCTTGGACAAGACGTACCGAACCTACGACAAAGCACTCGAGCTCGGTCGCATCTCGTCGGACCTCACCGTCCCGCCGTGGATGTCGGACACAAAGTACTACACGGACCTGTGCTCAACGCACCGCACAGCCCTACTTTGCAAAAACTACGAGTGGTACTCGCAGTTTGGCTGGCCAGAGGACACCGGCACCAAGCCACCAACTTATGAGTACCTTTGGCCTCATCAAGACGGCTACACAAACTAGCCTGAGACGCTTCTAGGTTCACTAGAAGCTCTCAAAATTATAAGTGCCTATAGTCGCGCATTTGCACTACTCACGTGACCAGAGATCACTAGAATGCGAGATACAATGCTATACGCATGAAGGATTCAAGAAAAGGCGAAAGTCTCTGGTCGGAGTGGTCTGGAGAGGGGTATAGAACCTACAACGGTTCTACAATCGTCTACTACACGGAAGACTACGTCGATGTCGAGAACGAACTAGTCAAGCGGGCGCTCGCGTCGGCAATTCAAAGAGACGGCGTAGTTCACTCGCTTAGTGACGCATTTAGAAAGATAGAAAATGCAACAGTAAGTTGCGGATACGCAGGGACAATTGACGGATCACACGAAATACACGTGTGCAATTATGACGGCGAAACGCGACTTGGTGACATTGTTGATTCAATTCATGAGGTTGTGTGGGTTGAAATTTCGTGAAAAAGCCTGGAGGCTTAAGCGATGTTGGTTGGATGGAAAATGCCGCGTGCGCGCGGCCGGAGCACGCTCACATCAAAAAGTATTGGTTTTCTAAAGTCCCACGCGAAAAGTATGCGGCAAAAAACCTATGCTACACGTGCCCAGTTAGAAGCGACTGCCTTAAGTGGGCGCTCGAAAACAAGCAAATACATGGAGTGTGGGGAGGAAAAGACGAAGGCGAGCTTCGCAGAGCGCTTTCGGTTTCTTACACTGGCCAAGAAGTTCGGCGCAAGAGGTTTCCGAATTGCCCTCATTGCGGTGGTCGTCCTAATAAGCTTAGGGTAGTTGTCGCTGACTCGCCTGAAGGCGGCAGGTGGACAAAGATGAAGCTCGTTGTTTGCGATGAGTGTAAGTTTGTTTGGCGCAGTCGCACAAGTGCAAATGCCGTAAGCGCCTATCACGCAGATAGAGAAACGCGAAACGAAAAGAAAAAGAACGAAAAAGAAAAGGTAAAGGCTAAAAGACCAAGAAAGCAGCCAGACGCTACTTAATTGCCCAGCACCTGGTGTCTGTTCCGTGAACACTCACCGTGCTATGAGAAAACTTTGCCTTTTCAAGCGCCTCTGTAAGCATTGAATTTGTGATGTTTTTGTAGTATTCCCAGTCACGAATTGGATTTTCATCAATTGCCGAGTGCGGAGCGCGGCCTTCACCGGCCATTGTTGCGATGAACATTCCCCCTGGAACAAGAAGAGAGTACGCGTTTTTAATGATCTTTGACCATAGCGATGTGTGCTCAAATACTTCGGCGCAAACAACAATGTCATACTGAATATCGCTTTTGTACGCACTTGCATCTGCAACAAGATCCACGCCTGGGCCTTCTTGCACGTCTATTCCAAGATACGTGCCTTCTTGTCCAACAAGTTCATCAAACAAAGATCGCACGCTTCCGTTAATGTCTAAACTGCCAAACTCGAGCACATTTGCGTCGCTCTTTTTTGTGCCTTCTTCGTTTTTGTAGACCGCTATAGCGTCTGAGACCCAATGCAAAACTTCACCGTGCATCTTCAATTCCCCATTTCACGTAAAACTTTAGCTTATCGTCCAGCACTGTTTCAACAAAATTATCTGGCGGATCGTTTTCAATAGTTTCTGAGTTATTTCCGCTGCAACGAGCAACGCTTGTTATGACGGCACGACGGCTTTCTGACCTTGTTGTCCAATAGAGAATATCGTTGTCTCCGTACCACCACTTCATTGACTCGTCAAAGCGCCACTTTTTAACAAGATCTTTTGAAAGCGCCATGCAGAATCCAGCCAAGCCACCAGTTCCGTCATACTTACCGTTGCAGACGGTGTCAACGTCTTGGGTGATGTCTGAAAACTTGCGATAGTCATACGCAGGGCACGCTATTCCGATTGATTTGTCATACTCGAGGAGTGACGCCAAAGTTCCCGCGCAATGCTCGCCGATAACTACGTCATCGTTTATGAAAACAGCACTCGTGTTGTTTTCTACGGCGATGTCGATGCCGATGTTCCACATCACGTGAATTCCGGCACCAAGATCAACCTTTTTCAATAGAACTCGTTCTTTTTCAGCGAGAAGTTGGCTGTACTTATCAAATGCGGCCTGCCCGTCGGCAACTACAACAATTGTTTCAACCTGTCCGTCATTTTGAAGTCTGGCTACGGCGTCGAGCGTGCCCGAAATGTTTGATTTTGTTGGAATGATCGCCGTAGTCTTTTCGTAGAAATAGTCGCGAAGCATCAGCGACATGTTCTTTTGCATTCTTTCGTTGTTTGGCTCAATTTTGAGAGCATCGCGACAGTAGTCTATTGCCTGCTTCTTTTGACCAAGGTATGAAGAAGCGATTGCGGCAAAGTCATGCGGAGCCGCGCCCCAAGAATACGCATCGCACAGGTACAGTAGCGGCTTTTCTTTAATTGCAAGTGCCCGTTGTGCGGCGGCTAGGCTGTTCGCCCACTGAGATTTTCCATAATAGTGACTGGAAAGCTCAACCCAGGGCTCGCGAAACTCTGGTGCCTCTGCGCACGCTCTCAACAACCAGGTCTCTGCCTCGTGTGTCTCGATCTTTGCAAGATACCGCATCGATGCCGCTCGCTCAGGTCTCCACGTTGCCGTAGGAAGTGCAAGGTGCCTTTTGAATTCCGCCTGCGCCTCTTCATTTTGGCCGTAGAAAAACAACTCGCGAGCGTAGTAGTACGCATTGCGGTCGTCCATCGGACGCTCGTCGACGGCTTTCTTTAGCAGTGGCAGGTACTGTCCCCTGGACTTTGCACGGTCTGCAAAGTGATGTATCTGCATTCCGATCCAATTCTGAATTTCACCGTCTGTTGGAGAAAGCACCTCGTGAACTGGATGAACCCAGCGGTATCCCTTGCGCGCGTGAACTTTATCCGCGCCGTACACAAGCCCTTCGCTTCCATCAGGGTTCCAGTTCCAAACGTACTTGTAGCGCGGTCGTGTTGTACCTGGCGGAACATTTTCAATGTGCTCTCGCCAGCCTGGAACAAGAACTTCGTCCATGTCAAGCGCGATACAAAAGTCAATGTCTCCTGGAATCAATGCAAGTGACGCGTTGCGCGCGTCGTCAAACCGCCAGGGCCTAATGACAATCTGTGCAACTGTTATGCCTAGCTTGCGGGCGCGTTCAATGGTGCCGTCCGTTGAACCAGTATCTGCAATCAGCAGAAAGTCGGCGTCTTTTGCAGAGTTGTACCACGCATCGACAAACTTTTCTTCGTTAAGAGCAATTGTATATACTGCGATCTTCATTTACGTATACAGTACCCTATTTCTTGTTTGAAGCGGCGTACTGTGAAAAAATAAGAAATCAGGACCAATGCATGGGTACTTATGTGTTAGCACTGCGGGGAAGGGATTATGAGTTCCTGTATCCGTAGACTCGGATAGTTCCACCTGTCCAGGTACCAGTGCTTGGCGTAATTGTAAACGATGAGTACGAGGTCTGCACATTATGCAAATGTGTAACAACTCCCATGAAATTCCCATTACGGCTAAAATGGGCAGTTCCATAGGTATTTGCGGCTAGAAATGGCCCAACGAGGTCCATGTTCATAACAATTGTTCCGCTTGTAGTTCCATAGCCAACTCTTTGCCAAGCGGTACTGTTGTTTACTGTTGATGTTCCAGTACTTCCAGTTGTGAAATCTGTGTATATTCCACTGGAATAATAACTAGCAGTTGATGAACCTAGTGTCATATTGATTTGTGATTCCGCAGAACTTGTACCACCAGAAATCGTGATTTTGTAATTATCATAGGTAGCGCTGAAACAGTTACTTACGGTTGCCGTTGAAGCCGCCGAACCAATTGTTTGCGTAGTAATCAACTCCAACCCTGGTGGGGTATCAGTGTCAACTACATATATCCAAGATGCGCCATCATAAATAACTAAGCGCTTGGTATCAGTCTCAAAGATTAGTTGCCCGGCATAGGGAACTGATGGGCGTGTAGAAGACGTGCAAACACCTGGGCGGATTGCCGTGCTTGCTCCAAGAACAGATGACAGTGGCATTATTCAGTAACCTCTGGAATAATTGGAACGGTAAAATCCTGAGTCTCTTCATCGTAGATAAATCCAATACCAGCGTAGGTCTTGCCCTCAGTATCAAAAAAGGTCTCCACCCAGCGGCCTGGATAGCGCTCTGGATTGGCTTTAAGGAAGTCCTCCATGACGACCGCGACATGGGTGACCACATTGTTCTCATCGAGTTGTGCAAAGTATTGTGCGCTCATAGTGTCTCCTAGTGTAGTTTATGAAGTCCTGTAGCGGACGTAGACGATTCCAGACCCGCCATTACCACCGATGCCGTTATTGCCGCCACCACCGCCACTACCTGAATTGGCAATAGCATTGCTACCACCAGCAGTCCCTCCAGCACCACCCAATGATGAGCCGCCAGCACCGCCAGCAGAAGAGCCACCACCACCACCACCAGCCGCCTTGAGGGTTGTCCCAGCAGACTGACCTAGCCAAGCGGAAATGTCTCTTCCAGCGCCACCAGCACCGCCCGTCGTACCAGAATTATTTGAACCAGCAGCGCCAGCGCCTCCGCCGCCACCGCCTCCTTGCACCGAGGAACCACCAGAACCGCCGTTATTTCCCAAGTAAAGGTCGGCTATCCCTCCGCTACTATTCCTGCCACCGCCACCGCCTGAACCACCACGGCCAATTCCAGATGCACCAGCAGAACAGCCACCGCCAGAAACACCAATAGCGGCACCAATGGCTGTGCCTATGGTTGAACCTCCACCTTGCCCTCCGCCCGTTTGTGATTGACCACCGCCATCGGCACCACCTGCACCAACGGTTACGGTATAGGAACCTGCGGCAAGATAGTATGTTCCAACAGAAAGCCCGCCAGCGCCGCCGCCACCGCCGCAGTTGTTTACACCGTTACCACCACTGCCAGAACCACCACCACCAACAAGAAGAATATCAAATAGGCCAGCGGTCGTAACTGTCAAGGTTCCATCGACAGTAAAAGTAATTCGGTTGTAGTTAATTTCGCCAGAAACAATCGCAGTAGAAGCGTTCGATGCGGCACCGTATCCAGCAGTTGTTGCTAGTGCGTCACCAGAGATACGACGACGGATGTACACGATGCCCGAACCGCCCGAACCGCCAGCACGACTTACGCCACCATTCGGGTATCCGCCACCGCCTCCACCCGATGCGGTATTCGCTGAAGCAGACGAACCAGCGGTAGCCAAACCACCACCAGCACCACCGATAGATGAACCGCCTGTGCCACCTGTGTTGTAACTTCCTCCACCACCGCCACCACCCTTATACAGGGTCGAACCACCGATGAACGTACTGACATCCGTGCCCGCGCCACCCGCGCCGCCGTTTGCTCCAGAACCGTTACCGCCAGCGCCAGCAGTGCCACCACCGCCACCGCCAGTACTGTCATTTACCCCGTTCCCGCCGCTGTATCCGTAATCTGTCGAAGCATACGAACTTGCGTATCCAGTTGTGTATCCCGTATACCCAGCACCACCACCACCGCAACCACCAGTTACATGTGTTGATGTTCCAACAACAAATGGGCAACCTCCAGCACCACCACCAGTAACTGCAAGAAGTGTTCCAAGACGTGATGCAGCACCGATTGTTCCCCAGTCACCATTGGTGGATGCGGCACCACCAGCGCCACCTGCACCGACAGTCACTGAATATGAACCTGGCGCAAGATAGACAGTTGTCTGAAGTTTTCCTCCAGCACCACCACCGCCAGCGGGTCTGTTCGTACTTCCCTGACCAGCAGAACCTCCACCGCCACCACCGAACATCAAAACATCAAACCAACCGCCTTTTGAAACAGTAAATGTTCCATCAGCAGTAAATGTATGCAACTGGTACGACACGCCAGAAATGGTCGGCGTTGTCTCGGTACCGCCAGATGCGACTCCATACTGAGTTACGAGTCGTTGTGTGCGTCCACCAGAAACACTCATGTTCTAAACCTAACATAAACGATACCCGAACCGCCAAGACTTCCAGCACCGCCACCACCACCAGAGTTTGCCGTACCAGCAGAACCACGATTCCCGCCACCGCCAGAACCACCCGTACCACCAGAACTTCCTGTTCCGCCACCGCCGCCAGCCTTGTAGGTAGTACCAGCAGACTGACCAATCCAGACGGAAATATCCCGACCAGCACCACCAGTTCCACCAACCCATGACCCTGAAGCATTGCCGCCAGCAGAACCAGCGCCTCCACCACCACCAGCACCACCGCCGTTAGTTCCCACTCCGCCTTGATTGCCGTAACCGCAACCGTCAGGAACGGCGATGTTGCCCGTGTAATAGGCTCTGCCACCACCCGAACCACCATTTCGTGCTTGCGGACCAGTACCAGTTTCAGCCGCCGACCCGCCGCCACCACCGCCAGTAGCAAAAATCAACGACCCAATTTTTGACACATTTCCATTAGAACCAGGTGTTCCGCCCGAGCCACCGTTGACCGCGCCACCAGAACCAACACTTATCGCATAGTCTCCAGCGCCAACAAAAATAGTTGACTCAACAACAGCGCCACCGCCACCTCCACCACCGCCGTATTGCGCGTCTGTACTAGAGCCACCACCGCCGCCGCCACCGACAAGGAGAACATCAATTAGTCCAGCAGTAGAAACACTCAAAGTGCCATCAGCGGTAAAGGTCAACAGCGTGTAGTTGATGCCCGACGAGGTGATAGAGGACGAGGTTCCGCCTGTCGCCGTCCCATAACCAGCCTTAGTGTTAGGGGTGTTCGTTGTGAAGGTTGTGATAGGGAATCGCACATAGACAATGCCCGAGCCACCAGCAGCACCAGCACCAGCGCCAGTGTAAGAACCACCACCGCCACCGCCTCCCGTGTTTGCCGTTCCAGCCGTTCCAGCACCAGAAGTTGCTCCAGCACCACCACCGCCTGAACCACCAGAGCCTCCTGTTGCTCCAGCACCTGCGCCTCCACCACCACCACCAAATGTTAGAGATGAACCTGTAAATGAAGTTGTTACACCAGCACCACCAGCACCACCAGCGGCACTGGGTGCTGCTGTTCCAATCGCTCCAGCACCTCCTCCGCCACCGCCTCCGCCAGATGTATTGCTGTTGCCACCAGCGTAACCAGTTATCGTGCTAATCGCTGCCGTGCCACCAGTTGATGGTCCGCCTCCATATCCAGCACCACCACCGCCAGATGAGAAACCATTAGCAGCGTTTGCGCTGCCTTCAATATTGAGACCACCTGCTCCACCAGCGAGCGCAATCAGTAATGAGTTAGTTCCAGAATACAAAGTTGTCGGGCTTCCAGCAGTGCGAGATGCGCCACCAGCCCCAACATCCACTGTGTAAGAACCAGCAGCGAGATAAATTGTTGAGTTGAGAACTTGACCACCGCCTCCACCGCCACCGTTGTAACCACTTGAGCCACCGTTTCCACCCCCACCACCGCCACCAACAAGAAGCACATCAAAATAACCGCTCTTAGAAACTGTCAAAGTTCCATCAGAAGTAAAAGTCAAAATGCGATAGTTCTGCCCCGAAATCGTCGGGTCTGGAGAAATAGCGGTACCACCAGTTGCCGAACCATACTGAAAGGTGGTAAGGCTCTTTGGACCGTAGGCGTTAGAAAAACCCATTAGGCAGTCTGCTTCTCCCAGCCAACAACAGTTACGTTGACGACGGACGCCACATCTGCAAGACCCTGGAGAGTTTCTCCAGCAGCCAAAACAATCGCAGTATCAAAAACCATAATGTCGTTTGCACCGATTGGAAGTGCCGACATGAGGCGATTAGCGGCAGTAGCCGCCGTCCCAATAGACAACGTTACGGTGCGGTCAACAGTGTCTGTGTTACAGATAATGATTTGCTTAATGACTTCTGCGTATCCCGTTGCTGCGGTGCAAATAGTCGTCGTCGTAGTTCCCAACTGAGTTGGTCCACCAAGACGTGCTTCTGTTCTGTCTCCTACTGCCATGGTTTATGCTCCTATGTCCATGATAAGCAATGCCGCGTTTCTTGTATCGGTCATTACATTTGTTGGTGTCGTAATAGTAGCAACACCAGTATTGCTAATTGATATGTCACCAGTAATTGTAGTGTATGTAGGTACGCCAGAAGCATTTGCGAGTACAACCTGAGCCGATGTACCTGAAGCGAGCTTTGATAGCGCAATTGCTGCCGATGCATTGATGTCTGCATTTACGATTACACCGGACCCGATTGCGGTAACACCAGCACCGGTAATGGTGACATCGCCAGAAACTGTCGTTGCAGTAATTACTCCGGTTGTAGTAGTACCAAGTAGAATCTGTCCAGGGGTGGCATTTGCCAATTTGCTGTAAGCGATAGCGGCTGAGGCATTAATATCAGCATTAACGACTACTCCTGTGCCAATTGCTGTTACTCCAGCGTTTGTAATCGTTATATCGCCCGTCATTGCAACAGATGTTGCGACATTTGATGCATTTCCAACGAGGATATTTCCACTAGTAAGTGATGCAAGTTTGCTGTAATCAATTGCTGCCGATGCATTGACGTCGGCATTTACGATTACCCCAGAACCTATAGCTGTCACACCAGATGAGTTGACTGTGACATCACCACTTAATGCTGTTGCCGTTGGAACGTTTGATGCATTACCAAGAAGAACGCTGCCTGCGGTAATGTTTGCAAGCTTGCTATGGTCAATTGCCGCAGATGCGTTCACATCAGCATTAACAATCACCCCAGAACCGATTGCTGTTACACCGCCACCAGTAATAGTCACGTCACCTGAAAGTGTCGTTGCAGTGATTACGCCAGTAGTGGTTGTTCCTAAGAGGACTTGGCCAGCAGTTGCACTCGCAAGTTTGCTGTGTGCAATCGCAGCGGAAGCGCTAATATCGGCGTTAACGATTACGCCTGAACTAATTGCTGCCACGCCAGAAGAATCAATGGTTATATCGCCAGACTCTGCTACTGAAGTAAGGACTCCAGAGCCGTTGTAGACGAGAATATTTCCTGCTGTGCCGGACTCAAGTTTTGAAAGCGCAATCGCTGCGGAAGCATTGATGTCGCCGTTAACAATTGTTCCATCAGCAATCATTGTTGAAGTAACAGTTCCGGTATCACCAGTTGTTACAACTGTTCCGGTTGTATCAGGAAGCGTCAATGTCCTAGAGGATGTAAGGGTTCCTGGTGTAAGCGTCACACCGAGCGATGTTGTGCCACCAGCACGACCCTGAAGAATTACGGCATCTTGTGTTGCTGCGGCGCGTGTTGTAACAGTTCCAGTTACGGATTGATTAGCAGTAAAGGTATTTGCGGTTCCAACGAATGCAATATCATCATCTGTTACTGCAGTATTAAATTGTGCTTTTGTACCAGACACAGTGTTTGAGCCAAGAGCAATTGTTTTATTTGTCAGCGTTGTTGACGCAGAAACTGTGTCTACCTGAACTCCCTCAATAGTCACAACCCCAGCACTGGACCTAGCAATCGTCGTATCGCTTGCATGACCGAGTTCAATGGTTCCGACACCAAGTGCGGTTGTAGTATCAGATGCAAGTTTGGTGAGAGCAATTGCGGCAGAAGTATTTATATCCGCATTGACAATTGTTCCGTCTGCGATCATTGTGCTGGTAACAGTTCCAGAGTCAGCGGCTGTAATTGCTGTACCGGAAATCTTCGTCTTATCAATTGCTGCCGATGCATTGATGTCTGCATTTACGATTACACCGGACCCGATTGCGGTAACACCAGCACCGGTAATGGTGACATCGCCAGAAACTGTCGTTGCAGTAATTACTCCGGTTGTGGTCGTTCCGAGCAATACTTGTGCCGGTGAAGCATTGGCCAGTTTGCTGTGGGCAATAGCGGCGGTTGTACTTATATCAGCGTCAACAATTGTTGCATCGGCAATCATTGTCGATGTGATAGTTCCGCTATCTGCAGTTGTAACTATATTTCCGTAAGTAGTTCCGTCATTGGTAACTTCCCACTTGTCGTTTGTTTCATTCCAACGAACAAGCACATTTGCTGATGTTCCACGCTCAACCTCAATACC
>Ga0129333_10002881_pt1 | contig 16119 bp, 15 predicted proteins | sample CPB6_08_DNA_FD_94474 | JGI IMG/M metagenome (GOLD analysis project Ga0129333, IMG submission 94474) | Freshwater to marine salinity gradient microbial communities from Chesapeake Bay, USA - CPBay_Sum_0.6_0.8_DNA | ecosystem: Environmental > Aquatic > Marine > Coastal | place: USA: Chesapeake...
AAGAGCACCCTGCTCAACACCGTATCCGGCTTCGCCAAGCCCACCAGCGGCAAGGTTCTGCTGAGGGGCAAGCCAATCCAGCGCCCCGGCCCCGACCGGATGGTGGTGTTCCAGGGCTATGCCCTGCTGCCCTGGCTCAGCGCTTACGAAAACGTGGCACTGGCGATCGAATCGGTGAAGCCCGAGCTGAGCGAGCGCCAGAAGCGCGAGCTTGTGATCGAGCACCTTGAGCTGGTGGGTCTCACCCAGGCATCGGACAAGCTGATCACCCAGCTCTCCGGCGGCATGAAGCAACGGGTGGCAATCGCCCGTGCGCTGGCGATCCGCCCGGAGGTGCTGATCCTTGATGAACCTTTCGGGGCGCTCGATGCGATCACCAAGGAGGAGCTGCAGGAAGAGCTGCTCAAGATCTGGAACACCCAGAAGTGCACGGTGCTGATGATCACCCATGACATCGATGAGGCCCTGTTCCTCGCCGATCGCCTGGTGATGATGAGCAACGGTCCCGCCGCGGGCATCGGCGAGATCCTCGCGATCGAGTTCGCGCGTCCGCGCAACCGGGAGGACATCATGGAAGACCCGCGCTATTACGAGCTGCGCAACAGTGCCCTCGACTTCCTCTACAACCGCTTTGCCCACGATGCGGACAGCTGAGGTCGGCGAGATCGCGACTGGATCACGGCCCGCCCCGCAGGGCCTGGTTGCAGTCAGCCCCCGGGCAGCCTCTGGGCGCCCCGCGTTCACCACAGGGTCCGCCATCATGGGCCGATGCCTGTGGCGCTGCGACGCCGTCGATGTTCCAGCGATCTCCTTGGCCATGATCCGCACCTCAGAGCGCCGCAACGGGATGGCGATTGGCCTGGCCGCTCCGCTGCTGCTGCTCGGCCTCAGCCTGCCGCCGGCCCATGCCCTGCCCTTCGATCCGTTGCCATCGGCGTTCCAGCGCTGGCTCAATGCCAGGCGCGACTGGCCTGACAACGCGCACCGCGTGTTCGACAAGCTGGCTGAGTGCTCGGACCAGACGGCTGCCAAGTCGCCCTATCGCATGGCTGTGTTCACCTGTCTCGAGGGCACGCTGACCATTCATCGCCCCGGCGGCAGCGCCCGCACCTGCGCCATTCAGCGCGTGAGCTACTTCCCCACCAACCAGCGCGTGCGGGTCTGGGCCGGCAACTGTTCATGAGCGCCGCGCGCTGGCATCCCCATCTCTGGCACCCCACCACCCAGGTGGCGACCAGCCTGGAGCCGCTGCCGGTGCGCGCCGCCCACGGCTGTGAACTGGAGCTGGCGGACGGGCGCCGTCTGATCGATGCCATCAGCAGCTGGTGGGTGACACTGCACGGCCACTCCGAGCCGAGCATCGCGGCGGCCATTGCCCGTCAGGCGCAGCAGCTCGAGCAGGTGATCTTCGCCAACTTCAGCCATGAACCCGCTGAGCAGCTGGCCACGCGTCTGAGCGCGATCACCGGTCTGGAGCGGCTGTTCTTCTCCGACAATGGCTCCACGGCGGTCGAAGTGGCGCTGAAGATCGCCTGGCAGTGGTGGCGCAACCAGGGTGATGGTGAGCGCCGCCAGCTGATCGCCTTTGAGGGGGCTTATCACGGCGACACCTTCGGTGCCATGGCCCTGGGGGAGCGCTCGTTGTTCACCGCTGCCTACGAGCCGCTGCTGTTTGATGTGGCTCGCGTCGCCTGGCCGCACACCCACTGGCATGACGACAGCGTTGAGACCCGTGAAGCCACTGCCCTGCTGCAGCTTGAGCAGGCCCTGCAAACGCCCACCGCCGCAGTGATCCTGGAGCCCCTGATCCAGGGGGCCAGTGGCATGCGCCTGGTGCGGCCGGCCTTTCTGCGCGCCGTGCAGCAGCGGGTGCGTGCCAGCGGCGCCCTGCTGATCGCCGATGAGGTGATGACCGGCTTCGGCCGCACCGGCGCCCTGTTCGCCAGCCAGCGCGCCGCCATTCAGCCCGATCTGATGGCGCTCTCGAAGGGTCTCACCGGCGGCTTCCTGCCGATGGGGGTGACCATGGCCAGCGAGCGTCTCCACCGCGGTTTCATCAGCGAGACTCCAGCCCATACCTTCTTCCACGGCCACAGCTTCACGGCCAATCCCCTGGGCTGCGCCGCTGCCCTGGCCAGTCTTGATCTGTTGCAGGCAGACCCGCCCCGCTATCAGGCCATCGAGAGCCGTCACCGCCCGCTCCTGGAACAACTCAGTGCCCTGCCGCTGGTGCAACGGCCGCGCTGTCTGGGCAGCATGGTTGCCATGGATGTGCAGATTGGAGACGAGAGCTATCTCAATCCAATCGGCAAACGGATCCAGCGCCATTGCCTGGAGCAGGGCGTCTATCTGCGTCCCCTCGGGAATGTGGTTTATCTGTTGCCGCCATTGAGCATCAATGATGCGCAGTTGGAGCGTTGTTACAGCGCGATTGCCTCTGCCCTGGTGGCTGAGAGCTGAGGGCTTGCTCAGTCATCGACCAGCGACTGCAGCCGGCGAGCCAACAGCAGCAAACCCAGCACCGTGGTGGCGCTCACCATCAGCACCAGAGCGGAATACTGCGTGGCTGTGATCAATCCTCCGGCCAGGGCGGTCGAGGCAAAGACCAGCCCAGGCAGCCCCCGCGGGATCAGGCCGAACATCACCAACCAGCGGTCCACACCAGCGGCTTGATCGCGACTGCTGATGCCGAAACCGCAGAGCAGCTTGGAGGTGATGGCGAGCGCCAGCAAGACCAGCGTCGTCCACCAGGCATCAGGTTGCAGCAGGCTGGCGGCTTGAACGCGCATGCCCACGCTGAGGAAGTAGAGGGGAAGGAATACCTCAGACATCAGGGCCAGCTGGCCTTTCAGCTGAAGCGACTCCGCACCTGCCTCGGGCATCATCGTCAGACGCCCCAGCAGCACGCCACCCCACAGCGCTCCCAGCAGGCTGGTGAGGCCGCACAGCTCTCCCAGCCAGCTGCAGCTGATCAGCAGGATCAGAACCCCCAGCAGGCCAGGGCGCCATGGTTCTCGCCGCCGCAGCCAGAGCTGGCTCAGGGGCAGGCTCAGCGCCATGACCGCCAGACCCAGCAGCGGCCCCAGGGCTGAGCCGCCGCCGCCGGGCATCAGCCCCGGGCTGCCGAGCAGCATCGCGACGGTGAGCAGAGCGATCGCCGGCAGATCATCGAGCACCGACACGCCCACCAACAGTCGACCCGATGGCGTGTGCAGCACGCCGGCCTGGGCCAGAGCCCGCAGCGTGACGCCAGTGCCGGTGGCGCTGAGCACTGCCAGCCAGAGCAGCGTGGTGGCGGTGGAGAGCGAGAAGGCCTGCTGCAGCGGCCACCAGAGCAGCAGCGGCGCCATGGCGGAGAGCAGCACCGTGCGCAGCACAGCGGCGGGACGTGAACCCAGCAGGCCGCCGCGGACCTCCAGGCCCACCTGGAAGAACAGGCCCAGCACCCCCAGCTCGGTCAGGCCTGCCAGGGGGGCGATGCGGCTGTAAGGCAGCACGGTATTGCCGAGCAGCACACCGACCAGCAGCTCGAGCACGATCGCCGGAACGGCCCAGCGAGCCAGCTGGGAGGCCGTGAGCCGCGCCACCAGCGCACCGATCAGCAGCAGCAGCAGCGTGCTGAGCAGGGAAGAGCCCATGGAGCGGCGTCCTGAACGGCTGGTGGCGAGCCGATCAGCCTGGCAGGATCACACGGTCGATCACGTGCACCACGCCGTTGTCACAGGCAATGTCGGCGTTGACGACCGTGGCGTTCTTCACTTCGAACGGATCGGCGCGACGGATCGCCACCGGCGCGCCCTCCAGGCTGGTCCACTCGGGTTGCTGTACCAGGGAATCCCGCTGGTAGGCACCGGCGATCACGTGATATTTGAGGATTCGGGCCAGTTGCGGTGGGTTGTCCACCAGGGTCTGCACCGTGCCGGGGGGCAGGGCGGCGAAGGCATCATCCACCGGGGCGAACACAGTGAAAGGGCCTGGTCCCTCCAAGGCGCTGCGAAGGCCAGCAGCGTCAACGGCCGCCAGCAGGGTGGTGAAGCAGCCGGCACCGGCTGCGGTTTCGAGGATGGTGGCCATGGTGGTTGTTGGCAGCGGCAGCGGCGATCAGCGGTAGTCCTGGCTCTGGATGTCAGCGAGGCGAGCTTCAGGCCGCAGGAAGCGATCCATCTGCGCCTCGAAGAAGCGGCGGTTGGCCATCAGGTGCTCGGGGTCTGTGTCGTCGAGCGGATAGAGCAGAGCGCAGCGCAAGGCCTGGATCACCGCTGAGGTGACGTTGTACATCGAGCGCTGGAATGTGATGCCCAGTTGCACGAGTTCGTCCTCTTCGGCGCGGCGATGCCGTTGGTAGATCTCCCGCAGGTAGGGCGGCAGGAAATGCAGCATGTCCTGCATCAGCAGCGTCGGAGGAATGCCGGCTGAGCCCACCGGATAGACATCGGCATAAAGGATGCCGTAGTGGAAGTCGGCTTGATCGGCTGGAACCTGGCCCGCTTGGGCGTTGTAGCTCTTGGTGCCACGAAACGGTGAGGTGCGATAGAAGACGGCCTCCACGTAGGGAAGGGCTGCCTCATAGAGCCAGGTGAAGCCTTCGCTCTTGGGGATGATCTCGTAGCACGTCTCACCGATGTAAAGGTGGTGGTAGATGGGTCGCCCGGCCACGGCAAAGATGCCGTTCACAAGGAAATCCATCGCCTCGGGCACTGAGGTGAGTTTGCCCTCGTCGTAGAGGTCGCTCATCTCGAAGAACACCGGTGCCATCACCTCCCAGAACAGGCCGAGATTGGCGTAGTAGCTCAGTTGCCGCACCTGCTCCAGGAACATCTCCGGGAACACGGCATAGAGCCCCAGCATCAGGGGATTGCCCTTGAAGTAGGCCTTGATCGCCCGATCGGCGTTGGCCCTATAGGCGTCGCTCTCTAAATAGTCGTTGAAGCGACCGCCCATGCCCTGGTGCCAGAGCATGGCCTGCATGCAGGCCTCCGCGAACTCCATGTTCACCCGGTCGTGCCAGAGGTGATGCAGCAGCTTCGGCATGCGGCCGGTTTCGCCGCGGGCCATGAACTCCAGCAACTCCGGATGGGCCTTCTCCGTGCCCCGCCAGATGCGCAGCTGCGACTGGGAACCGGCGTAGCTGTTGGGCCGATCCAGGTACTCCTTGGAGATGAAGTACTTGAAGGCTGGCAGCGGATTGAGGAACACCCGCTCGGCGATGTAGAGCAGATCACGCCAATAGAAGTCCATCGGCACGGCGTAGGCCTTGTAGATGCCGATGATCTGCTTGAGGTTCTCCGGCGTGTCGGGCAGCATCGAGCCGCCCGCCTCCAGCCGGTGGATCACCTCGGCGTAGCGGTGCGTTGAGGGGGGAATCAACGGAGCCTGACTGCGCTCCGGGGCAATGGTGGCGGTCATGCGGGCAGCTGCGACGGGGTGTTGGGAGCCAGGGCGATCACGGTGACGGCATCACTGGAGCGCAGGGCCAGCGGTGCCGTGGCCGCTGCGCTGAAGCCGGTCAGGGCGGTGGGCCAGAGCCCGGTCAGCAGCACCAGTGCGGTCAGCACCAATGCCGGGGCCCGTTCGCTCCAGCGAGTGCTGATCCAGTCGGCGCGGGCATTGTCGAGGCGGCCGAAGCCGACCCGGTTGAACAGGCGTACGGCATAGACGGCCGTCAGACCGGAGGCCATCAGGCAGACCAGGGTCGGAACCGGGAAGACCACCCAGCTGCCTTCGAACAGCAGCAGCTCGGCCACGAAGCCCGCCAGGCCCGGGACGCCAGCGGCTGCCATCAGGGCCAGCAGCATCAGCCCCAGCGTGAAGGGCAGACCACGCTGTGGGTTGAGCAGGCCCGAGAGCTCAGGGATCGCCGTGGTGCCGGTTCGCGCTTCGATCAGGCCCACCAGGCAGAACAGCAGAGCGATGATCAGGCCATGGGCCAGCATCTGGGCGACCACACCCTGCAGGCTCAGGGGGGTGGCTGCCGCGAGGGCCAGCACCAGCATTCCCATGTGACCGAGGGAGCTGTAGGCCACCAAACGACGCATGTCGAGCTGGGCGATGGCATTGAGGGCGCCGTAGATGGCACTGATGGCACCAATCGCTGCAATCCAGGGCGACCATGCACTCCAGGCATCGGGCAGAAAGCCCAAGCCGAAGCGCAGCAGACCGTAGGCCCCCAGCTTGGATACGGCGCCGCTCAGCAGCATCGCCACCGGCGTCGGCGCCTGGCTGTAAGTGAGGGGCTGCCAGCCGTGCAGCGGCACGATCGGCAGCTTCAGGCCAAAGGCGAGCAGCACCAGCGCCAGGATCCAGCGTTGCTGGTTCAGGGTCAGGGACTGATCGGCCAGGGCGCCATAGCTGAAATCAAGGCCACCGGGGTTGAGCCAGCCGAAAGCCAGCACCGCCGCCAGAAGGGCGATCCCGGATACGGCGCCATAGATCAGGAAGCGGATGGCCGCGCCGGCGCGGCGCTCGCTGCCCCAGATCGCCACCAGGAGCGTGGTGGGAATCAGGATCAGCTCGTAGGCCAGCACAAACAGCAGGGCGTTGCGGGCCAGGAACGAGCCGATCAGGCCCAGGTTGGTGGCCAGCAACAGCGGGAAGAACAGGCGCGGGCGGCTCTGGTCGGCTGGAGTGGCCAGCACCGCCATGGCGGTGAGAAGCGCGGCCAGCAGCACCAGCGGCAGCGACAGGCCATCGAGGCCAAGGTCGAGCTTCAGGCCGAGCCGCGGCAGCCACACCAGGCTGAGATCACCGACTGGATGGCGCCACAGCCAGAAGCCAAGCGCCAATTGCACCAGCGCCGCCAGCAGGGCACCGCGGCGTACCCAGGCGGAGCCGGGTGGCAGAAGGGGGAGAAGAACGCCGGCCAGCAGCGGCAGCAGCGGCAGCAACAGCAGTGTCATGGCGGGCAGCAGCGAGAGATCTGGAGTCATGACGGGATCAGCGGGCCAGCAGCCAGGCGGCCATCAGCAGCACCCCCAACACCAGCGAGAGCGCATAGGCCTGGGATCGGCCGGAGGTGGTGAGGCTCAGGCGCCGTGCCCCTTCAAGTGCCACCTCACCCGTACCGCTGCTGAAGCCATCCACCAGGCGCAGATCGCTCCAGGCGCTCAGCCGCGCCAACCCCACCACCAGCGCCACCACGGTGCGGTGATAGAAGGCCTCGGTGTGCATGTCCTCGGCCAGCCAGTGCTGCAGGCCGCCGAGGCCTGAGGGGAGCTCCGCCAGCGGGTGCGGCCGCAGGTAGAACCAGGCTGAACTGCCCGCGCCCAGCAGGGTTGAGGTCAGCAAGGGCCAGGCCATCGGCCCCCAGCCCGGCACGGGTGTCAGCTTGTAGATGCCGAGATGCAGCAGCAGCTGCGGGATGTGGAGCACCAAGCCCATCAACACCAGCGTGGGCAGCACCATCAGCCAGAGCACTTCGGCGGAGCGGGCTGTGAACGCTGTGGGGCGGCCGCCCCAGATCAGGCCGAATACCCGCACCATCGAGGCGCTGAGCAGGGCATTGGTGAGCAGCACCAGGCCCGCCAGCAGCCAGGGCAGCTGGCTGCTGGCGGCCAGCTGAAGGAGCTCGCGCAGGGCGGCGAAGCCCCCGAAGGGAGGCAGGCCCATCAGGCCGGCCGCACCCACCAGAAAAGCGATCCCCATCAGCGGGCGACGGCTCCAGAGCCCCCCCAGCTGGGTGAGGTCCTGGGTGACGTTGCTGATCACGATTGTGCCGACCGCCATCAACATCAGGGCCATCGGCAGGGGGTAAACCAGCAGCAGGTGATCGGCGACGCCGATCCCGCCGAGGCCCACCGCCACGAACAACAGGCCCAGCCAGCTGCTCACCAGGAAACTCATCGCCCGCTTCACATCCACCTGGCCGAGGGCGATCAGCGCCGCCACCAGGGCTGTGGTGCCGCCCACCACCACCAGCACCCCCTGGGCCAGCGGACTGAGCTCGATCAGAGGCTCGAGGCGCAGCAGCACCCAGGCGCCGCCGATCACCACCACCGAGTTGCGCAGCACGGTGGAGGGCAGTGGGCTCTCCATCGCCTCATCCAGCCAGAGGTGCAGCGGGATCTGGGCACATTTGCCCATCGGGCCGGCGATCAGGGCCAGCAGGATCAGCTGGAAACCGGCCGGCAGGGGCTGGCCGTTGTTGGTGAGATCGGCAGCCCAACCCTGCAGACCGTGAAAGTTCCAGGTGCCGGTGAGCGGCAGCAGGGCGATCACACCGGCCAGCAGCACCAGGTCGCCGATGCGCTTGGTGAGGAAGGCATCGCGCGCCCCCTTCACCACCAAGCTCTGGTTGTACCAGGTGCCCACGATGATGTAGGTGCCCACTGTGAGCAGCTCCAGCAGCACGTAGCTGAAAAACACGGAATCGGTGAGCACCAGTCCGCACAGTCCGGCCTCGAAGAAACTGAGGGCTCCGAAGAAGCGGGGCCAGCCCCAGTCCATTTCCAGGTAACCGATCGCATAGATCTGCACCAGCACGTGCAAACCGGTGATCACGGTCATCGCGATCAGGCCCGGTTCGCTGACCAGTCCGTCGAAACCGATGCGCAGGCCGGCGGTGTCGAGCCAGGTCCAGTGGAAACTTGGCGGTGCGTAGAGGGCCGCCGCGCCGGCGGCGGAGTTGCTATGCAGGCCGATCAGGGCCAGCAGGCTGTGGCAGAAGGCGATCGCCACCATCAGCAGGTTGATGTAGCCGCTCGGGCGCGGGCCGGTGCGGCGGATCAGCCCAGGCGACCAGAGCAGGCTGAAGGCGGCCCCCACCAGCGGATACAGGGGCACAAGCCAGGCCGTCTCAATCCAGGACACGGTCATCGGCAATCAGAGCGACAGGCAACGGAGAACCGCTGGAACCGGCTGAGGAGCCATCGATCTGCCGATCGCGGCGGGCCGGACCTCCGACGTGGCCGGAACGGTAGAAACCACAACCGGCTATTGGGTGTCCGCTGCAACAGCCGTTGCTGATTGACCCGTTAAGGGCGGCTGATCGGTTCCGAAGCGCTCCGCCCTGCGGCAGGGCTGGCGGCGCTGTGATGCCTCAGGCCGGCAGGTAGTAGCGCACCAAGGTGAACACCCGGTTGCGATGGGCATCCAGGGCCCTGCGCATGTTCAGACCCCGCTGGTTGAGCAGCAGATCATCGAAGCGGTAGCGGGGGATCGCCATCGGCATCACGATCGTGAAGCTGGTGTCGGGTTGGCGCTGTTCCTGTTCACCCACGAAGGTGACGAAGGGATCGATCGCTGAGGCGTAGGGGCTGTCGAGCAGCTGCAGATCCAGGCCCTCGCCCTCGCCAACGCACTGCTGCCACTGGCGGCGAATGGCATCACGGTCATCGTTGTCGGAGCACACCCACACCGCCACGACCCGATCGGAGATGGTGCAGGCGTAGCGCAGGGCAGCGAGGCTGGGCCGGCTCCAGGCCGGCAGCCAGACGATGCTCTGATTGCCGAGAGGTTGAGGGCGGATGGGAATCGCAATCCGCACGTCATCGCCGGGTTGCAGGCTCAGCACCGCCTGAACGCGCCTGTAGCGGCGCCGCACCCGCGCCAGGGCCAGTACCAGCAGCGGGATGGCGATCGTCACGGTCCAGGCCCCTTCGTTGAACTTGCTGGTCACGATCACCACCAGCACTGCCCCGGTGGTGAAGGCTCCCAGGGCATTCAGCAACAGCCGTCCCGTCCAGCCACTGCCGCGACGGCGCCACCAGCGCACCACCATGCCCGCCTGGGAGAGGGTGAAGGCACAGAACACACCGAGGGCATAGAGATTGACTGCCACGCTGGTGTCGCCTCGGCTGATCAGGATCACAACCGCGGCCGCCAGCAGCAGCACCACGATTCCGTTCTGAAACACGAGGCGATCGCCCAGCCAGGCCATCTGGCGCGGCAGAAAGGCGTCGTTGGCCAGCATGGCCGCCAGCCTGGGGAAATCGGCAAAGGCGGTATTCGCCGCCAGGGTGAGGATCAGCAGTGTGCTGATCTGCAGTGCCCAGTAGAGCGGGCTGCTGGCCCCGAACACCCGCTGACCGATCTGGGCCAGCACCGTGCGATCAGGGTGCGGAGCGATGCCGTAGAGAAAGCCAAGACCGCTCACCACCACGAACATCAGGGCCAGGATCAGACCCATCACCAGCAGCGTGCTCTGGGCACGCCGTGCCGCCGGTGCCTGAAACACCTTCACGCCGTTGGCGATCGCTTCGATGCCGGTCATGGCGGAGCAACCGGAGCTGAAGGCCCGCAGGATCAGGAACCAGCCCAGGGGTTCCACCGCCTGCAGCGTCGGCGGCGCATCGGCGTGCAGACCATGCACCAGCAGCAGGTTCCGCAGGCCAGCCAGCGCCAGAACCGCGACCATCACCACAAAGGCATAGGTGGGAACAGCAAAGATCCGCCCCGCTTCTCGCATCCCACGCAGATTGATCCAGCCCACCAGCGTCAGCAGCAGCAGTGCCAGCGCGGTTTCGTGCGGCAGCAGGGCCGGCAGTAGCGACGACAGCGCCTGGCTGCCGGCCATCAGGCTGACCGCTGCCGTCAGGGTGTAATCCACCAGCAAGGACGCCGCCGCCACCAGGCTGGCCCCGGTGCCGAGGTTGTCCCGCGCCACCACATAGGAACCGCCCCCGTCGGGATAGGCCTCGATCGTCTGTCGGTAGGACAGCACCACGATGCCGATCAGAGCCACGATCGCGGCGGTGATCGGCAGCGTCAGCGCCAGGGCGCCGCTGCCGGCCAGGATCAGCACGCCCAGTGTCGCCTCCGTGGCGTAGGCCACCGACGAGAGGGCGTCGGAACTCAGGATCGGCAGCGCCAGCACACTGGGCAGTGTTTCGCTGGCCTGGGCTGTGCGGGGCAGGGGCTGCCCCAGCAGACGACGGGTGAGGGTAACCAGCACGCGCTGCAGCAGATCTGTAGCAAGAATGCCGCGGCCTGGGTTTGCTGCCTGGGATGCACCGGTGCCATGACGGAGGCATCGCGGCACAGCCGATGCGAGCCAGCCTCCGAGATCTGCTCAGTCAGCTGGTGCAGCGTGGCTGGGCGAAGGTGGATCCACAGCCCGGGTACCCCCGGCCGGCACCCGTCGGCCCTTGGTGGACCATTGAACTGGCGAGCCCCGAGGGGGGCGCGATCACCACGATCACCCTGCATCCGTGGAGCCAGGGGTTGCTGGAATTCAGCCTGATGGTGCTGGCCGATGCCGATGGCGTGATTCAGTCATTTGAGCTGGAATGCAATGCCATGCCAGTTCCAGTGGCCTTGATCAACTGGTGGGGCGGCCTGGATGCAGCGCTGATGCAGGCCGACTGGCTGCGTGATCAGCTCATCGCCGCCTGGGATCGGGAGATCAGCACCGGCGGTGAATTGCCCTGATCCCCTCCGGCGATGGGGTTGTTGCAGGATTCAGGCCAGGCGGCGGCGGCCGTCGTTGAAGCCCGCGAAGCGCACGGTGTCGCTGCTGGAAGCATCGCGGCCACTGCTCTGGGTCAGTTTCCAGACGTTGCGGCCAAGCCGCCGCGCCCGCAGGCCACCCCGTTCGACCTGATCAGCGCCCGGGCGGGCCCCCAGCAGGTAGGTCACCTCCGCCGTCGACAGAGGGGCCGCAGTCCGCAGGGCGAGGTCAATCAGCTCCAACCGCTCGCGTAAGGCGCGCCTGTCGGCGGAACCGCCGTCCTCGGCGTCGTTCCAGACCCAGGGGAGCTCGCCTTCGGCTGCCAGCTTCTGCATCAGGCCGACCCCCACCAGGGCCAGGGCCTGCTCCGGCTTGATGGAACCTGCGGCGGCGCCGTTCTGCTGCTGGGGATCCACGGCGGCAGCGGCGGTTGCGGGGGCGGATGCGCGCTTGGCGGCCACGGCAGGCACGGCGATGAATGTCCAGGACCGTACCGGCTTTCCAGCACCGCGCAAGGGCTTGGCCAGATCAAGCGGGATCGCTGCCCTCTCTGAAGCCCTGGCGGTAAGATCGCGCCACTTCTGCAAAACCGCGAGGGGATCGGTTGACCGATCGTCCCTCTTCTCGCTCGTCCAGATCTCCACTCCGCATCCTTCAGGAGCCTCCGATCCCCTTGGCTGACCGCACCCTCAGGCGACGCGCAGGCGCGGTGCAGATCACCGGAACAGCATTGGGATTCAGCGGCAGCGGCACCCGGCTTGATGAGCCGCAGCCCTCGGCGGCCAGTTGCGTGATCACCACCGACAGTGAAGCGCGGCTGGTGAGCCAGGCCAGTGCGGTCGAGTCGATCGAGCTGCGCACCTATGTGTTTCTCGATTCGCTGCAGCCTCAGCTGGCCGCCTATATGGGCACGGTCAGCCAGGGGTTTCTGCCGATTCCCGGCGATGCCTGCCTGTGGCTTGAGGTATCTCCGGGAATGGCGGTGCATCGCGTCACCGACATTGCCCTCAAGGCCAGCACCGTGCGCCTTGGGCAGATGGTGGTGGAGCGGGCCTTCGGCTCCCTGGCGCTTTACCACCGTGATCAGAGCAATGTGCTCCACTCCGGTGATGTGGTGCTTGAGGCGATCGGTAGCCGTGTCGATCGGCGCACCCGCTGCAGCGTCACCTGGACCGAAATCATTCGGGCGATCACGCCTGATCACGCCGTACTGATCAATCGTCAGAACCGCCGCGGCTCGATGATTCAGGCAGGGATGAGCATGTTTATCCTTGAAACAGAACCCGCTGGCTATGTGCTGCTTGCGGCCAATGAAGCGGAGAAGGCAAGCAATATCACCGTGGTTGATGTCAAGGCTGTCGGTGCGTTTGGTCGGCTGACCCTGGCTGGCCGCGAGGGTGATGTTGAAGAAGCTGCTGAAGCGGCAATGCGTGCGGTTGAACAGATCAATCGCCGCGCTCAGCGCTGAACCGCAGCGAGCAGGCCCGCCGACGCGCAGAGTCAGGCCGAAACAGCGAGGTAGCGTTTGAGATCGCTCGCCAGGGCTCGTGCCGCCTTGCCACGGCTGCCGAGGCGATCTTTTTGGTGCTGGCTCATCTGGGCGTAGGTCATCCCCGCTTCCCGCACCCAGAAGATCGGGTCGTAACCACCTCCGTGGCCTTGGGGAGCCGTGAGGATCTCGCCCCGGCAGATGCCCTCAGCTTCAAGCACGGTCATACCCTCGGGATTCGCCAATACCATGGCACTGTTGAAGCTGGCGCTGCGGTAAGGCGTGCCACCCAACTCCTGCAGCAGCCGGTGGATGCGCTCGTGATCCGTGGGGGCGTAGCGGGCGGAATAGAGGCCTGGAGCTCCCCCAAGGGAATCAACTTCGAGGCCTGAGTCATCGGCGAGCGCCCAGCAGCCGGTGATACGAGCCACGGTTTCCGCCTTGAGACGAGCGTTCTCGAGATAGGTGGCGCCTGTTTCTTCGATGTCCAGCCCCTCTGGCTGGCGGTGCACCTCCAGATCCACGGCGTCGAGCATGGCGCTGATCTCAGCGACCTTGTGCGCGTTGCCGCTGGCAATCACCAGCCGCGGCCTGCGTCCGGGCAGAGGGGAGGCGGCAATTCCCACGAAGAGAGGATGGCGGCGAGGCTGCCATGGTGGCAAATCGGTGGTCAGCTGGTCATGGCTCGGGGGCAGGGTTCAGGCGTAGGGGGGAGAGGCAGACTGGGTTGAACATTCCACCCCCCGAACAGCTCCAGGGGTGTCTGCCTCGCCCGGACCCTAGGGAGTGATGTCAGTTGCGGCAAGGTGTCTCTTGCCTCTTGTGTGCAGCGGCGGACAGAGCGGCCACGCCGGCGTAGCGTTTTTGACAACCGCACGCGCCGGGCCCCATGGACAGCAGCCTGGTTCTGCAGAACCTGCTCACGCCACCGGTTCTGTTTTTCTTCCTGGGTGTGATCGCCGTGCTGGTGGGGTCGGATCTGGAGATTCCGGCACCCCTGCCCAAACTGTTCTCTCTTTATCTGCTGCTGGCCATCGGCTTCAAGGGGGGCCTGGAGCTCCAGCACAGCGGTGTGGGCGGCGCGGTGCTCCCCACGATCGGTGCGGCAGTGGCGATGTCGCTGCTGGTGCCCCTCTACAGCTTCGCGGTGTTGCGGCTCAAGCTGGACGGCTTCAATGCTGCGGCCATCGCGGCCACCTATGGATCAATCAGCGCCGTCACTTTCATCACCGCCGAAACCTTTCTGGAAACCCAGAAGCTGGCCTACGACGGTTTCATGGTGGCGGCCCTGGCCTTGATGGAATCACCGGCCATTGTGGTGGGTCTTCTGTTGGTGCAGCTGGCCGCCCCGAAAGCGGTTCAGCAGCGTCCCGGTCCCCAGGGGATGCGCTGGGGTGCGGTGCTGCATGAAGCCATGCTGAACAGCTCGGTGTTTCTGCTGGTGGGCAGCCTGGTGATCGGCTTCCTGGTGGCTGCCAACAGCCCCCATAGCGTCGAGAAGATGCTCCCTTTCACCGACAAACTGTTCTACGGAGCCCTCAGCTTCTTCCTGCTGGATATGGGCATCGTCGCCGCTCAACGTCTGGGCGACCTCCGGCGTGCCGGTGCTTTCCTGATCGGGTTTTCAGTGCTGATGCCGCTGTTCAATGCCCTGCTGGGGGGGCTGATCGCCCGTGCGCTTGGGCTGGCGGCCGGTAATGCTCTGTTGTTTGTGGTGCTGTGTGCCAGCGCCTCATACATCGCTGTACCAGCTGCCATGCGGATGACGGTGCCAGAGGCAAACCCAAGCCTCTACATCTCCACCGCTCTGGGTCTCACCTTCCCCTTCAACATCATCGTGGGGATACCTCTCTACATGGCCCTTGTCAACAAGCTTATTCCCGCTGCTGGCTGAACTGATGAAACGCGTTGATCTGATTCTCAGCGAGCGCGAGCTCGACGCCGTGATCAAAGCCATTGAGGCTGCCGGTGCGCCCGGCTACTCGGTGATCCGCCATGTCACGGGCAAGGGGCCCCATGGGTCGGTGTCGGAAGCCATGGATTTCAGTGGCCTGGGCGCCAACGCCCACGTGATCGTGTTCTGCGGGCCGGAGCTGCTGCCTGGTCTGCGTCAAGGAATTCAGCCGCTGCTGGATTACTACGGTGGTGTGGCGTACGTGTCTGAGGCTTCGCCCCTGTGAAGTGCGCTGTGAAGTCGGTCGTCAGGGCGACCACGATGCAGGCCTCACGGCGCTCGTTCAGCAGCATCCCCAAAGTTTTGTGATGCACTGATCAGTGTTTCTTATCGGTGGCTGTGCAGACGGTGATGGTGTCATTGCTTCAAATGGCTTGACGGGGGGTCCGCCTGCCGAGCATGGTTGCAGGCGAACATTCCACCCCTCCTCCAGGAGCAGGTAATGGCTAACGAAACCATGGGCATCGCCCTCGGCATGATCGAGACCCGGGGCCTGGTTCCCGCGATCGAAGCCGCAGATGCCATGACCAAGGCCGCCGAAGTGCGCCTGATCGGTCGTGAGTTCGTGGGCGGCGGTTACGTCACCGTTCTGGTGCGCGGCGAAACCGGTGCTGTGAACGCTGCCGTTCGCGCCGGTGCCGATGCCTGCGAGCGTGTGGGTGATGGCCTGGTTGCTGCTCACATCATTGCCCGCCCTCACCGGGAAGTTGAGCCTGCTCTGAGCAGCAGCGCCGGCTTCGTGGGTTCGAAGGACTGAGGTCTGAGTCGCGCCCCTGAAGGCCACTCATTCCTCTGATTCCCATTTCCCCCGACCCAACCGGAGATTCTCCATGGCAAAGAAGTACGACGCTGGGGTTAAGGAGTACCGCGACACGTATTGGACTCCTGAATACGTTCCCCTCGATTCCGACCTGCTGGCTTGCTTCAAGTGCACCGGCCAGGAAGGCGTGCCCCGCGAGGAAGTCGCCGCCGCTGTGGCTGCTGAGTCCTCCACCGGCACCTGGTCCACCGTGTGGTCCGAGCTCCTCACCGACCTCGACTTCTACAAGGGCCGCTGCTACCGCATTGAAGACGTCCCTGGCGACAAGGACTCCTTCTACGCGTTCATCGCCTATCCCCTCGATCTGTTCGAGGAGGGTTCCATCACCAACGTGCTGACCTCCCTGGTCGGCAACGTGTTCGGTTTCAAGGCCCTGCGCCACCTGCGCCTGGAAGACATCCGCTTCCCGCTGGCCTTCATCAAGACCTGCATGGGTCCGCCGAACGGCATCCAGGTCGAGCGCGACCGGATGA
>Ga0129333_10002882_pt1 | contig 16118 bp, 15 predicted proteins | sample CPB6_08_DNA_FD_94474 | JGI IMG/M metagenome (GOLD analysis project Ga0129333, IMG submission 94474) | Freshwater to marine salinity gradient microbial communities from Chesapeake Bay, USA - CPBay_Sum_0.6_0.8_DNA | ecosystem: Environmental > Aquatic > Marine > Coastal | place: USA: Chesapeake...
GCCAAACTCATGCCGACTATGCCGCCACCCGCAATAACGAGATCAAAACGCTGCATGACATGACCCTGTTCAGACATGGCGTGTTCCTTACGCCGACTGCTCAAATGACGCAAATCGGTTCAGTGGGTGGATATTTCATACAGATTGGCGCTAGAGTTATTCATAACTCCAGATGGGTTTCATAATGGGCGCTGTATCCGATCTCCTCTCCATTCTTGATCTTGAACGCCTCGAGGATAATTTGTTTCGCGGACATAATCCGGAGGCAGGCTGGCAGAGAGTGTTCGGCGGACAGGTTATCGGACAGGCACTTGTCGCTGCCTGTCGCACCGTTGAAGGGCGCTCGCCTCATTCGCTCCATGGGTATTTTCTCTTACCCGGCGATCCAAAAACGCCCATCATTTATGATGTCGAGCGTATCCGCGATGGTCGAAGCTTCACGACACGACGGGTTAAAGCCATTCAACATGGACAGCCGATTTTCACATTATCGGCCTCGTTCCATATTGAAGAACCAGGCTTTAGCCATGAGGCCACCATGCCTGATGTGCCAGATCCCGATTCTTTGCCCTCCGAACAGGAAATCCGCGAAAGGGTCATGCCGCTGATGCCGGATCCGGTGCGGAAATATTTCGAGCGCGAAAGACCGATCGAACTAAGGCCCGTCGAATTCCAGCGCTATATGTCGCGCGAAAGTCTTCCGCCCCGTTATCATGTCTGGATCCGAACAACGGGAACTTTGCCGGACGATCCCGCCGTCCATCAATGTGTATTGGCCTATGCCTCTGACATGACGCTCCTCGATTCAACGCTGGTCGCGCATGGGCGCACTGTTTTTGAGCGTGAAATTCAAGCAGCGAGTCTCGATCATGCGCTTTGGTTTCATCGGCCCTTTAGAGCCGATGAATGGCTGCTTTATGCCCAGGATAGTCCCTTCACTGGTGGGGCTCGAGGCTTTGCACGCGGGGCCATTTTCCGCCGAGACGGCACCCTGATTGCGTCGGTCGCCCAAGAGGGTTTGATCCGTTTCCGGCCCGATCTCGCCACGAAGTAAGCTGCCTAAATTTTAAGCAACTGCCCTCGTTCTATGCTCTTATCAGCATCGAAACGGCCCGATTTGGGCGTTTTTTCCTTAAAAAACCCTCTGGCACGAGCCTTGTTTTAGGGAAAACAGGCTCAAGTCACGACCAGTCGGTCGGTGACGGCAAATCGAGGGATCAAGACGCCATGAAAATAGTGATGGCCATCATTAAGCCCTTCAAGCTCGAGGAGGTTCGCGACGCGTTGACCTCACTCGGTGTCCATGGACTGACGGTTACTGAAGTCAAAGGTTATGGGCGGCAGAAGGGACATACGGAAATCTATCGCGGTGCCGAATATGCCGTGAGCTTTCTCCCGAAACTCAAAATTGAGGTCGCCGTAGCGAGCGAGCTCGTCGGCAAGGTAATCGACGCCATCACCGGAGCCGCCAAAACCGGCCAGATTGGTGACGGCAAAATCTTCGTCGTTCCCATCGAACAAGCGGTCCGCATCCGGACCGGCGAGCGCGACAATGACGCGCTCTGACACGCGAGCCGCAGGAGCACATCTCATGACTTTCTCTCGTTCTTCTCAATCACTGCTCGGAGGCTTGGTGCTTGCCACGCTCGCCGGCAGTCTAGCCTATGCGGGCGATGCGCCCACACCGAATAAAGGCGACACCGCCTGGATGCTTATTTCAACAGCGCTCGTGCTGATGATGTCGGTTCCGGGTCTTGCGCTTTTTTACGGCGGTCTCGTTCGGACCAAAAATATGCTCTCTGTCATGGCGCAAGTTTTTACGATTGTCGCTTTGGTCGGAATTATCTGGATCGCTTTTGGTTATTCTCTCGCCTTCACCAATGGTGGTGGCCTGAACCCCTATATCGGCGGGCTTTCAAAGGCCTTCTTGATTGGCATTACGCCTGACTCGACTGTTGCAACCTTCTCGAATGGCGTTGTCATTCCTGAGCTTGTTTACATGGCGTTTCAAATGACATTCGCGATGATTACGCCGGCGTTGATTGTTGGCGCAATTGCAGAGCGCGTGCGTTTTTCGGCGTTGATTGTTTTCGTCGTGTTGTGGGTCACGCTGATCTATTTCCCGATCGCTCACATGGTTTGGTATTGGGCCGGTCCGGATGCACTTGCTGAAGCGGCTAAAGCCTTGGCTGGTGCAGCTGATGATGCAGCGAAGGCAGCCGCTCAAGCTAATCTCGATGCGGTAACGGCTGACGCTGGTCTTCTGTTCCAATGGGGCGCGCTTGATTTTGCTGGCGGTACCGTCGTTCACATCAATGCCGGTATTGCCGGTCTGGTGGGCGCTTTGATGATCGGCAAACGCACGGGCTTCGGCAAAGAACTGATGGCTCCGCACTCGCTTACCATGACGATGATTGGTGCAGCACTGTTGTGGGTCGGTTGGTTTGGCTTCAATGCCGGTTCCAATCTCGAAGCCAATGGCGTCACAGCTTTGGCCTTCGTGAACACGATGGTGGCTACCGCAGCCGCGGCACTCTCATGGCTCTTCGTCGAATGGATTGCCAAGGGTAAGCCGTCACTCCTCGGTCTCGTCTCGGGTGCGGTTGCCGGTCTCGTGGCTGTCACGCCAGCTTCGGGTTTTGCTGGTCCAATGGGTGCGGTTGTTCTTGGTCTCGTGGCAGGCGCTGTGTGCTTCTTCTTCTGCTCGACCGTGAAGAACGCCTTTGGTTATGACGACTCGCTTGACGTCTTCGGCGTCCACTGCATCGGCGGCATCATCGGTGCGATCAGCACCGGCATCCTCGTGAGCAAGGGACTCGGCGGCGTTGGCATTGCTGATTACATCAGCAATCCCGGCTCAATCGTCGAAGGTGCCTATACGATGAGTGGGCAAGTCTGGACCCAGACCAAAGCGGTGTTGCTGACTCTGGTCTGGTCCGGCGTTGGCTCGGCAATCCTCTACAAGGTTGTTGATGTCGTTATCGGGCTTCGTGTTCCGGTCGAACAGGAACGTGAAGGTCTCGATATCGCAAGCCACGGCGAGCGCGCTTACAATTACTGATCGAGCCTCCGAAGCCTCTAACGCTTCGAAGCGAAGTTCCTCCCAGAAACTTCGAGGGCGGCCTAAGGGCCGCCCTTTTTTTGTCATATCGCGAGGTTAATCACGCATTAACCCTGCCTCCGCTACAAATGGTCATTCATTTAGTTTTACGGCCAGTCAATGCGTCTTTCCCGTTCGCGTCATCTCGAATTCGCCGATCTTGTCGGTTATGTCCGTGTATTTATTGCGCAGAGACTTTCCGAAATCATCGGAATCATAACGCTCGTTGCCGTGATCGCGATTGTGATTGCGCTTGTGACCTGGTCTGCACAAGATCCGAGCCTTAATCAGGCGATTAATAGTCCGGTGAATAATTTCATGGGACGCCCAGGCGCGATTCTCTCTGATATTTTGATGCAGCTTTTTGGTTTGGCATCGCTTGCGCTTGTTGCACCCGGTGGCTTTCTCGGATTGAAACTCGTGAGTGCCGCAAGAATTACTCACATACGTTGGCGGATGTTCTTTTGGAGTTTAGGAGCTCTTTCAACAGCAGCGATTCTAGGGGCTTTGCCGATTATGGGCTCTTGGCCTCTCCCCATCGGGCTCGGCGGAATCGTCGGTGATGCAATTTTAGCGTTCCTTGCCTCCTTGCCTCCTGTTCAGGGCATTCCCGTTAAACCTTTCGCGATGTTGGCTTTCGGCTTTTTTTCAATATTTGGTTTAGCTGCTGGATCGGGATTTAGTTTCACGCACAATCGGTCCCACGGTGATTATCGCGAACAGGATGAAGACTATGATCACTCATCCTATGAGGATGATCATGACGAAACCAAATCAACTTGGTTCGGAAGACTTAAAAGTCTGTTCTCGCCTTTCATTTTAATTGGACAATTTGTTGCATCTCTTATCCCGAAAATAATGCCTTCAAAAGATGAGGGTGATGGAACATACGACCGTAGAACAGCCCGCCGCGAACCTGGTTTTAATTATGAGCCTGCGATCGAGCAGGAAGAGGCCTATGAAGAGCCTGTTGCCGAACCGCGGCGGCAACGTCCACCTGTTAAGGCAGCGAAGCCGAAAAAATCATCGAACCAACTCGAGCTCTACACATTTCCGCCCGTTGCACTGCTCGCCGAAGCGAAAAAGTCTATTGGCCCGGTAATGTCGAGCGATGCGCTCGAAGAAAATGCGCGTCGTCTTGAAGGCGTACTCGATGATTTTGGCGTGCGCGGCGATGTCGGCAATGTAAGGCCGGGTCCCGTCGTTACACTGTATGAATTAGAGCCCGCTCCGGGGATTAAGTCTTCACGTGTTGTTGGTCTTGCTGATGATATCGCGCGCTCGATGAGCGCTGTGTCGGCACGCGTCGCTGTTGTTCCGGGTCGTAATGCGATTGGTATTGAGCTACCCAATCAAAAGCGGGAGACTGTTTTCCTGCGCGAATTGATCAACAATAAGGATTTTGTCGAGAGCCAAATGAAATTGGCGGTTGCCCTTGGCAAGACCATCGGCGGCGAGCCGGTCATCGTTGATCTTGCGCGTATGCCGCATCTTCTCGTTGCGGGTACAACAGGTTCTGGTAAGTCAGTTGCAATCAATACCATGATCCTTTCGCTTCTCTACCGGTTGAAACCGGAAGAATGCCGCTTGATCATGGTTGATCCGAAAATGCTTGAGCTTTCAGTTTATGATGGCATTCCGCATCTTCTAACACCGGTAGTCACCGATCCCCGTAAGGCAGTCGTTGCCTTGAAATGGGCGGTGCGCGAGATGGAAGAGCGTTACAAGAAGATGTCCAAATTGGGCGTTCGCAATATCGACGGCTTTAATGCGCGCGTTACAGAAGCCAAAGCCAAAGGCGAACAAATTTCCCGTACGGTTCAAACCGGATTTGATCGCGACACAGGTGAGGCCATCTTCGAAAATGAGGTGATGGAGCTTGAACCGCTTCCGTTTATTGTTGTGATCGTCGATGAGATGGCCGATCTCATGATGGTGGCTGGCAAAGATATCGAAGGTGCGATTCAACGGCTTGCGCAAATGGCTCGTGCGGCAGGCATCCATGTTATCCTCGCTACGCAACGGCCGTCTGTTGATGTTATCACCGGGACGATCAAAGCAAATTTTCCGACGAGAATTTCATTTCAAGTTACGTCGAAAATCGACAGTCGCACAATTCTTGGCGAACAAGGTGCCGAGCAACTATTGGGGCAAGGCGACATGTTATTCATGGCCGGTGGCGGACGTATCAGCCGCGTTCATGGACCCTTTGTCTCGGATGGCGAAGTCGAAAAAGTCGTTGCCCATTTGAAATCTCAAGGACGTCCAAATTATCTAGAAGATGTCACTCGCGAAGAGCAGGCTGATATTGAAGATGGCGGCGCTGTCTTCGACAATGGAAATTTCGGGTCACCGGGACAGGATCTCTATGATCAGGCAGTTGCCATCGTGATCCGCGATCGCAAAGCATCAACCTCTTATATTCAGAGACGCCTTCAAATCGGCTATAATCGTGCGGCGTCCATTATGGAGCGCATGGAAGATGAAGGTGTTGTCGGCTCACCTAATCATGCGGGAAAACGCGAGATTCTGATTGAAGCGGGCGGGCATGGCAGTCATGCCGCTTGACGCGCGGCGTCCGGCCGTTGCTTGTCTTATTCTCTTCGCATCACTCACTGTTGCCGAGGCAGCAAAGAAGATTCCTCTACCGCCGCGAAGACCGCCAGATTTGATACAACGGCAACCGGCTGTAACGGCTCCTGTAACGTCGACCACCAAAACACCAGATGTTACTCGGGACGCGTCACAGAGTACGCCGTCGCTTGACGAGATGTCGCGCGAGGAGCTGATTGCGGAAGTCAATTCCGCACTGACAAAACTTAAACAGTTCAGCGCAAAGTTTTCCCAAACCGATCAAAATGGTCAAAGCGTTTCAGGTCAGTTGACAGTTTTACGGCCCGGCCGTTTGCGTTTTGACTATAATCCGCCAAGCGCTTTGAAAATCATCGCTGATGGAAACAATGTTGCCGTTATTGATGAAAGGCTGATGACCCGCGATCTCTATTCGATTGGATTGACGCCGCTTAAATTTCTCCTTTCACGATCAATCGATCTTGGACGGGAATTCAAAATTGGCGATATTCGGGTCGAACAAGATCGCCTTGTTCTTGAGGCTGAAGATTCAGCGACATTCGGGGGAAGCTCCCAGATCAATTTAATCTTTGATCGAAAGACGCTTCTCCTGAGAAGTTGGACGGTGACAGATCCTCAGGGTTATGCGGTGACCATAAAATTAAGCCAAATCGATACAAAGCACGAACCTGATCCGATGGGATTTGTAATTCCGGATGCGGTTAAGCCGACAAAATAAGATACGATAACTTATAATTCGACGAGGCTATCCCTTGCCGAGTGCCTGCGGTCTGCTTTAGGTCTCATTGACCACGCCGAGGGGGCTTTCATGGCACTGACGATTGCGACCTGGAACATCAATTCAGTAAGGCTCCGGTCGGGACTCGTTCAGAAATTTCTGAAAGAAGCCAAACCCGATCTTCTCTGCCTTCAAGAGACCAAATGTCCCGACGATCAGTTCCCGCATGCGGACTTCAGAAAGATTGGCTACGGTCATGCCGCGGTAAGCGGTCAAAAAGGCTATCATGGCGTTGCTGTTCTTTCGCGCCTGCCTTTTGCAACGCAATCCGTGAAGCAATTCGCGGGAAAGACAGATTGTCGCCATATTAGTGTTGAGCTTTCGGACAAGGCCGGAAATCTAGGGGGCCTTGTCGTCCATAATTTTTATGTACCAGCAGGCGGCGATGTTCCCGATCCTGAAGCGAATGAAAAATTCGCACATAAACTTGCGTTTCTTGATGAGATGAAACAGTGGGGTAAAAAAGACAAACCTGCTGCAAAAAAGGCTGTGCTCGTTGGCGATCTCAATGTAGCGCCGCTTGAGCATGATGTATGGAGCCACAAGCAAATGATCGATGTCGTGTCACACACACCGATCGAATGCGACAAGCTGAATGCCGCGATCAAATCAGGAAAATGGGTTGATGCGGTCAGAACGCTGAAGCCTGAACCGGAGAAGCTCTTCACATGGTGGAGTTATCGCGCAGCCGATTGGGTAGCGTCTAATCGCGGGCGGCGGCTAGACCATATTTGGGTTTCAGAAGATTTAGCGAGCACGCTTAAAACGACTGAAATTCACCGTGACGTGCGCGGATGGGAGCGTCCGTCGGATCACGTGCCGGTGACCCTCACGATTGCTTAGACAAAACAGTCGACTCTAAATTCTGCAACGCTTGATATAAGTCCAACGAGCGCGTGTTTATTTGATCCGCAAGCCGTTGCGCTGCATCGGGATATTCAGACAATAGTCGATGCATCAATGCTCGAGGCAACACGATCAGCTGAGAGTCCGTACGTGCGATTGCATGAACAGGTCTCTCGCCGCTCGCCAGAAGCGCAATCTCACCAATCAATGCGCCACGGCCAACCTGTTCAAGTTCAGCTTCTTCTAGATCATCGGACAACGCGATTGAGCCACTTTCAACAATATACCCACCGGTTGATGGGTTGCCTTTCGAAAAAAGCTTTTCTCCCTCATTAAGCTTTTGCCGTTCGGCAGCAAAAAGGATCATGCGCAGCGCATCATCCGAAAAAACATTAAAGAATTCGAGCTGCCGCAACAGTTCTATATCATCGCTGAGTGCCATAATTAATCCTTGGCGACCTTTTGGGCCAGCCTATAGCCACCCGACTCAGTCAGTAATATATTTGCCATGTCTGCATTGGTTTCGATTTTTTGTCGAATGCGATAGATATGGGTTTCGAGCGTGTGAGTTGTCACAGATTCATGATAGCCCCACACATGAGTTAATAGCTCTTCACGCGCAACAATTTCTCCACGCGCCCGATGCAGAAAGCGCAATATCTCAACTTCTTTATCTGTGAGTTTCTGTTCGTCACCATTTGATGAAATCAAAGACCGTGAAGCGGGATAAAGCTTAAAAGGCCCGACAGAAATAGACATGTTAGAGCGGGATTGAAAATTTCTGATAAGAGCCTTTACCCTCTGAACAAGATATGATGCTCTAACGGGGAGCGAAATCTGCTCGGTTAAACCAGCGAAATTGACTCCCAGCCCAATTGTTGGGCCGCAATAACCTTTTTCCTGATATAGTTTTATTTTATTTTCGTCAGCCTGAGATAAAATCAATAAAGCATCGACTCGCTCTAGATCTGCCTGACTTAGCGAAGAGTCTGAGGTACTTAATTGAATCACATCAAAATCGGTTTCATATTCAAACTGAATGGCAACCGCTGTAATCTCTTGGGTGTCGGGACCAAGGATTAAAACAGACGAAGAGCGGAGCATTATTCGATCCTGCTTTGTGCCAATGATTCAAAAAGCATAAAAAGAGACGTCTTTCTTCGCATGACCTTTCCTTCGACGATCTAAAAATGCAAGATAATTCGGTGGTAACGGTAGCATTGACATGACGGTGTTTTTTCTTCGGCTTAATCCGCTCGACCGCTCCAAAGCGATGTTGGAGGGTTGCGGCCTCAAACTCCGCTGCGCCATCGGCCGAAGCGGGGTCATAACGCGTAAACGCGAAGGAGATGGCGGAACGCCCCGAGGAACACTCACGCCGTTACGGATTTATGTGCGGCGCGATCAATGGCGTAGCAGAAGCTTCGATTTTCCAAGCTACGCGATCCAGAGCGATATGGGCTGGTGCGATGATGTGACATCGTCACGGTATAATCGGATGATCCGCATACCCTTTGCCCTATCTCACGAGAAACTGTGGCGGGAAGATCACCTCTATGACATCGTCATTGAGACAGATTGGAATGCTCAGCCAGCCATACGCGGCATGGGAAGCGCGATCTTCATCCATCTGGCGCGCCCTGGTCTAAAGCCAACCGAGGGCTGCATCGCTCTCAGCCGCAAGGATATGAGCCTTTTCCTCACATACCTCAATCGGCGAACGAAGATCATCATTACGTGATTGATTGAGCGGAGATGGGGGTCAGCTCCGTGCCCCAAAGATGGCACTCCCGATCCGCACATGCGTGGCGCCGACTTGGATGGCCGCCTCGAAATCACCGCTCATACCCATCGAGAGGGTCTGGAGCCCATTTCTCTCGGCAATTTTGCGAAGCAACGCGAAATGCGGTGAAGGCGGCTCATCAACCGGCGGAATACACATCAAACCGGTAATAACGAGGCCCCACTCCTCGCGGCAACGCTTTAAGAAGGCATCGGCCTCTTTCGGTGATACACCCGCTTTTTGCGGCTCCTCACCCGTATTGATCTGCACATAAAGCTTCGGCCTGCGATCGGTTTTCACAAATTCTTTGGACAGAGCCTCGGCAATTGACGGGCGATCAACGGTTTCGATGACGTCAAAGAGCGCGATGGCTTCTTTGGCCTTATTACTCTGCAAGGGTCCGATCAAATGGAGCTCGACATCGGGAAAGCGCGCTTTAAGCGCTGGCCATTTGCCTTGCGATTCCTGAACCCGGTTTTCGCCAAAAATCCGATGTCCCGCCAATAGAACGGGCTCAATCTCGGTCGGTCCATAGGTCTTGGAAACGACCACGAGCGTGACGTCGGTCTCGGCGCGGCCCGCATCACGCGCGGATCGCTGAACCGCATGACGAATGGTCTGATAGCGGTTCTTGATCTCGCCGGGTTCGGTTTGTGTCATGAGCCGCCCTTCCCGCTTTTTTGGGACATTGACCCCAAAGCCCAATCGTGTCCTAGTCCGCCCGACCCGCGCGAGGCAAGAGTCGGCGCGCTGTTTTTGTTTTTTATGCAGAGAACACCCGGATAAATCATGAGAACCGAGCGTTACAACGCCCGTGAAGCTGAGCGGAAATGGCAAGCGACTTGGGACGAAAAAGAATTATTTCGGACCAAAAACGAAGATCCCCGACCAAAATATTATGTGCTCGAAATGTTTCCCTATCCCTCGGGACGCATTCATATGGGTCATGTCCGCAATTACACGATGGGCGATGTGGTCGCCCGCTATAAGCGGGCGCGCGGGTTCAATGTTTTGCATCCGATGGGATGGGATGCTTTCGGCATGCCGGCGGAAAATGCCGCAATGGCCAATAAAAGCCATCCAGCAAAATGGACCTATTCCAATATTGCGACCATGCGTGACCAGCTCAAAAGCATGGGTCTTTCGCTCGATTGGCATCGGGAGATCGCAACCTGCGACCCGTCTTATTACAAACATCAACAACGGATGTTCATAGACTTTCTAGCCGCCGGTTTGATCGACCGTAAGACAGCCAAAGTAAATTGGGATCCGGTTGATCAAACTGTTTTGGCAAATGAACAAGTCATTGAAGGTCGCGGCTGGCGTTCAGGTGCGCTCGTTGAACAACGCGAGCTCACACAATGGTTCTTTAAAATTTCTGACTATGCGCAAGATCTGAATGACGCGCTTGATCGTCTTGAGCGCTGGCCCGAAAAAGTTCGCTTGATGCAAAAAAACTGGATCGGTCGCTCGGAAGGACTTTCGGTTCGTTTCGCGCTCGACAAGGGCAACGCACTGCAGGGTGAGTCAGAGATTGAAATTTATACGACGCGTCCTGATACTCTTTTCGGTGCAAGCTTTATCGCTTTGGCTCCCGAACATTCGCTTTCAAAAAAGGTTGCGGAGAAAAATCCAGAGCTTCAGGCATTCATCGATGAATGCCGCAAAATGGGAACCGCGCAAGAGCTCATCGACAAGGCTGAAAAGAAAGGTTTCGATACGGGGCTTCGCGTATCCCATCCGTTCGATCCTTCATGGACGCTTCCCGTTTACGTCGCGAATTTCATTTTAATGGAATATGGCACCGGCGCGATCTTCGGCTGTCCGGCCCATGATCAGCGCGACTTTGATTTTGCGACCGCCTATAAGCTTCCGATCAAGACTGTCGTATGTCCCGCAGATCAAGATCCCAAAACATATTCTGTTGGCGATGCGCCTTTTGATGGCGATGGCAAACTTTGCAATTCGTCGTTCCTCGATGGTTTGACGATTGATGCTGCAAAAGAAGAAGTTGCAAAGCGTCTCGAAAAAGAGATCGTCAACAGCAAGCCTGTAGGAACACGCAAAGTCAATTTTAGACTTCGTGACTGGGGAATTTCACGGCAACGTTACTGGGGTTGTCCGATCCCCGTGATTCACTGCGAGTCATGCGGCGTGGTGCCTGTGCCGATCAAGGATCTGCCGGTTAAGCTTCCCGATGATGTGACCTTTGATGTTCCGGGCAATCCGCTTGAACGTCATGCCACTTGGAAACATGTCGGCTGCCCGCAATGTGGTAAAACCGCGCGTCGTGAAACCGACACGATGGACACTTTTGTTGATTCATCTTGGTATTTCGCACGCTTTACGAATCCCTGGATCGAAGATCGTCCGACCGAACGCGACGTGGTCGATGGATGGTTGCCGGTTAATCAATATATTGGCGGTATCGAGCACGCGATTTTGCATCTGCTTTATTCCCGCTTTTTCACACGCGCGATGAAAAAGGTGGGGCATGCGGGTGTTGATGAGCCTTTTGATGGTCTGTTTACTCAGGGCATGGTGGTTCACGAAACCTATCGTGACAAAGACGGAAATTGGGTCACGCCTGCGGAGATCGAAATCTTCAATGAAGGTGGAGAGAGGCACGCAAAGCTTCTCTCAAATGGAGCGCCTGTTGAAATCGGCTCGATTGAGAAAATGTCGAAGTCGAAGCGTAACACGATTGACCCGGATGATATTATCGGAACCTATGGTGCGGACACCGCGCGCTGGTTCATGCTGTCCGACTCTCCTCCTGAACGCGATGTGATTTGGACGGAAGAAGGTGTTCAGGGTGCTGCGCGTTTCATCCAAAGACTTTGGCGTCTTGTCGGAGATGTTGTTCATCTTGCTCCTTCAGATAACGCGCATGATGCAGCGTCCGAAGATGCGGTGATCACGATTCGCAAAGCGGCGCACCGTGCCATTATCCGTGTCGAAGAAGATCTCGAGCGTCTACGGTTCAATCGTTGTGTCGCGCATGCTTATGAGTTAGCCAATGCATTGCAAGCAGAGCTTGCTGTCAAAAAGGACAAGCATGTAAGCCCTGAGTGGATTGCAGCGATGCGGGAAGCTTGTGAATTTCTGATTGCGATTATCGCGCCCATGATGCCCCATCTTGCAGAAGAATGCTGGAAAGCTCTTGGTCACCATTCAATGATCGCAGAAGCGGCGTGGCCGAAAGCAGACCGGAGTTTGATTGTCGAGAACGACATCGTGTTGCCAATTCAAATCAATGGAAAAAAGCGCGACGAGCTTACGATCTCTCGTCAGGCTGACAACGCGACAATTGAGCAGGCGGTGTTGGCGCTAGAGTCGGTGAAGGCAGCGCTTGAGGGCAAGGCGCCGAAGAAGATTGTGATCGTTCCACAGAGGATCGTTAATGTCGTCGTCTGAGACATCTTTGAAAATTATTCGAACCGGCCTCATAGTTTGTCTCGGGTTATTGGTGGCTGCTTGCGTGCGGCCTCTTTACGGCACTGTGAACGGCGAGAATGTTAAAGCGACGCTATCCTTAATTGATGTCAAACCAATTCCTGACATTGCTGGTCATTATCTACGCGAAGAGCTACTCTTCAATTTAAATGGTGGTTCTGTTCCCGAGGATAAGCCGTCATCTTATTTCTTGTCCGTAACACTCTCTGAATCGAGTCAGTCGGTCGCCATTGACTCAACGGGTAACGGATCCGATGCGGCCTCGGTTTCCATAACAGCGCGCTACATACTCACCGATACAAGCGGTAAAACGCTCCATGAGGGAACCTCTGTAGCATCAGGATCAGTTGATCGCCTGTCCCAACGCTTTGCTGCTGTTCGCGCGTTTCGTGAGGCTAAAATTCGTATCGCTAAGTCGCTCGCGGGTCAGATTGAGACGGATCTCGCCGCCTATTTTGTTAGTCGCACAAAATAAGGATCGAGTAGATGGCGGCTCTCAAGAGCGGTGAGGTCGAGAGCTTTCTTCGGAAACCCGATCGCGCATACTCGATCTTTCTGATCTATGGTCCCGATGCCGGGCTTGCCCATGAGAGAAGCCGCGCGATTATTGAAAAGCTGATCGATAATCCCTCTGATCCGTTTCAACTTATTAGAATCGATGGCGATCAGCTGTCATCGGAGCCCACGCGTTTGCAGGATGAAGCCAACACGGTAGGTCTTTTTGAAACCAAGCGGGCGATCTGGTTACGTGCGGGCACGAAAGCAAATAATTCGACTTATGATCTCTTGTTCGAAGAGCCGCCCCTTTGCCCCATTGTCATAGAAGCAGGCGATCTCGCCGCAAGGCATGCGCTGCGGAACGCGGCTGAGACGTGTAAATTTGCAGTTGCAATTCCGTGTTACGCTGATGAGGGCCGAGATTTACCCAAATTGATTGATGAAGTTTTTAGTCAGTTCAAATTGAAAATCGCAGATGATGCACGAATTGCGCTTGTCGGATCATTAGGTGCCGATCGCATGCTCTCTCGACGTGAGCTCGAAAAACTCGCTCTTTATGCGCATGGCCAAGATTTCGTCACCATTGATGATGTCGAAGCGATACTTTCAAATGCTGCGCAGATCACAATCGATATGCTTGTGGATGCCGTATTCTCTGGTGAAGCGAGTTCGACTGATACGCTTCTGGAGAAAGCAATACAGGAAGGTCTAGATTCATCCTTCATGATTGGCGCCCTTCTAAGACATGCTTTTCTTTTGTTGAACACACAAAAGGAGCTGGAGAACGGACGATCGCTTGGTGAAATCGAGAAGCAATCGCGTGTGTTTTATAAGCGCTTATCAGCGTTTCGTCGGCAAGTTTCCCTTTGGTCAAATGCGGCGTTACAATCTGCAATTACGTCACTGGGCGAAGCGCAATTGGGCACACGTCAAAATGCAGCGCTCGCCCAAACGCTTCTCTCGCGTTCCTGCCTTAGTCTTTCATTGGCAGCGCGACGCGTATCTGTTCAGAGCCGCTGATTAACCGCGAAGCCTTTAGCCGCGAAGTCTCAGGCAGATATTATCAAGCTGTTCGAGCGTACGATATTTGATACGCAATTCGCCGCCGCGTGCACCATGCATAATCGAAACGCCTAAGCCTAAGACATCTTCGAGTGCTTTTTCTAATGCCCGTGTATCGGGATCTTTTTCAGTTTTCTTTGTTGGTGACGTCGTCTTCGTTCCGCCCGTATCATCTTGCGCAATACGCTCGACATCCCGGACTGTTAAGCCTTGTTCGATGATTCGACGCGCGACGTTTTCGGGTTCCTTCACAGCAAGCAAAGCGCGCGCATGGCCTGCAGAGAGAGCGCCGGATGCCAATAGATCCCGCACGCTTTCAGGCAACTTCGCAAGGCGCATTGTATTCGCGATGTGACTGCGGCTTTTACCAATCACACGCGCGAGATCATTTTGCGAATAGCCATAATCGGCTGCGAGCTTTTCGTAACCAAGCGCTTCTTCAAGCGGGTTAAGATCTGCGCGTTGTACGTTTTCGATCAATGCAATTTCAAACGCTTCGCGGTCGGCAGCTTCAATTATAACGATCGGCACTTCATGCAGTGATGCACGTTGCGCTGCGCGCCAACGACGTTCACCAGCAATGATTTCATATACCCCATCGACGCCTTGAATGGGGCGAACGAGAATGGGTTGTATAATACCCTTCTCACGAATTGAATTGGCTAGATCTTCTAGTTCCTCATCAGAGAAATGTCTGCGGGGGTTGCGCGGACTGGCACGAAGAAATTCTGTTGGAATTTTGCGGGCGCCTCGCGCGCGATCAGGCGCTGAGGAAGCAGGCGTTTCATTCACCTCGCCAATGAGCGCGGCAAGGCCTCTGCCAAGGCGCGACCGATTCTGTTCTTCGGCCATGACGGTCTTCCTTTTCGTGAATTCTATCTGAAGGGGTTAGGCTCAGGCGGCGAGAAGAGCGCGCTCACGCTGAATGACTTCCGAAGCCAGCTTGAGATAAGCCTGAGCGCCGGTTGATTTCAAATCATAGAGCAACACGGGCTTGCCATAGGACGGTGCCTCTGACACGCGGACATTTCTTGGAATGACGGTGTCATAGACTTTCGTGCCCATGAACGCGCGCACATCATCAACCACCTGCGAACAAAGATTGTTCCGTGAATCAAACATCGTCAAAACGATGCCATGGATTGAGAGGCCGGGATTAAGCGACTGGCGCACCTGCTCGACCGTTTTCAAAAGCTGTGAAAGGCCTTCAAGCGCAAAGAATTCACATTGCAGAGGAACCACGACCGCGTCGGAAGCCGCCATGGCATTGATGGTCAACAGATTGAGTGACGGCGGGCAATCAACGAGGATGTAAGTAAAGGGCTCATCACCGGCGGAGGCCTGTAAATGAGCGAGCGTCGCAATTGATTTTTTCAGGCGATGAGCGCGATCACGATCATTGGCAATCTCAAGCTCAAGGCCCAAGAGATCGAGAGTCGATGGCGCCACAAAGAGCCGCGGCACGGCTGTGGGGCGGATCGCCCGATCAAGCGGCGCCTCACCCGTCATGATATCGTATGTTGATATCGTACGGCTCTTTTGATCGATCCCCAATCCGGTTGAGGCGTTACCCTGGGGATCAAGATCAACGATCAGAACTTTTTCGCCAATCGCGGCGAGTGCTGTTCCGAGATTGATTGCTGTGGTTGTCTTGCCAACGCCACCCTTTTGATTGGCCAAAGCCAGAATACGAGGACGGGACGCTGGGCTGCCAAAGTGATCGAGAGAAACATCAATCATGGTCAGCAATCTCCGGAAATGGATGTCTTTTTACTTCGGTCTAATCGCGTTAACGACCAAAATGCGACCCTGAGGATTGGTTCGACTCGGCACGATTTCGCTATCAATACTCCAATATTTAGCGGCTTCCGTCAACTCAATATCTATATCTTGTCCCTTTAAAAACAAAGCTTTACGTGGCTGATGGGGTAAAAAGCCATACATCTTAAAGAGGTCAGAAAGTGGCGCCAGAGCGCGTGCGGTGAGAACATCAATTTGAGGGA
>Ga0129333_10002883_pt1 | contig 16110 bp, 19 predicted proteins | sample CPB6_08_DNA_FD_94474 | JGI IMG/M metagenome (GOLD analysis project Ga0129333, IMG submission 94474) | Freshwater to marine salinity gradient microbial communities from Chesapeake Bay, USA - CPBay_Sum_0.6_0.8_DNA | ecosystem: Environmental > Aquatic > Marine > Coastal | place: USA: Chesapeake...
ACGACTTTGTGTTTAGCATCTGACGAAAGCGAAACGGTCGAAGCGAAGTTTTTCGCATTGTTTCGGACAGTATCGAGGAATCTACCCTCGTCGGATCCATTGATGACATAAACATCTACTCCCAATTCATTACATAGTGCTTTTGCAACTGTTGTCTTACCGATACCAGGAGGTCCAGCAAGAAGCATATTTGGAATTTCACCCCTATTTAGAAAATCTTGAAATGTCTTCTTTGTACTTTCAGGAAGAATACAATCTTCAATAGTCTTGGGTCGGTACTTTTCGACCCAGATAAAATCACTGTTCATAATCAAATCCAATCAGGTTTACGTTGAGGCATACGAAGGTAGTTATCCTTCACCCAAGGTTTTGAAGCAATATACCTTTTGTAAGCAGTAAAGGTATCAATGCTGTCATCAAATTTCCATTCTTCGGGCATAGCACGAGCAAATGGAGTCACTTCAGTTATCTTTCCTTTGGGAAAGATGTAGTAAGCATGTACAAGAGGACTGTAACAAGCATGTTCTTTATTATAACGCAACTTGTATTCATCACACAAGTTCATCCCCCATTTAATTAACCAATAGGCATTGTGGATACTATCCATTGCCCACTTAGTGCAGGGATGATTGCGAAAAGCACCCTTTTCAGTTTGGTAGGGAGTGCCATCAGTTTTGTACAAAGGGCCATAACCATGACCCCATTTTTCAGATCCAACAATAGAGAGCATTTGACAACACTCCAAAGGCATCTTGACAATGTGCTTATCAGGAAGACAAACAGCACTTTCTGCAGGCCAGGGAGAAGTCACAAAGATGTTCATGATCAAAAACAATACTTTTGAAGTACATACTTAACTTGACTTGGTTTATCTTCCATCCAATACGCTTCTCTTTCTGTAGGAACGATACCAGATCCATTAATCACAGCAGATACTTTCAAATCATTTTTCCTAACATCAGAGAGATGCATTTTAGAAGGAGAAATTCCAAGAGGTTTTACTTCTTTCATATTTTGCTTACATGCCTGAGCAACATGAGTAGATTCATGAAAAAGAGTTTCATTTACATAATACTTGGGATTTCCCTTTGAAACAATTTTATCAGTACAAAAAACCATGGTTTTGCTTGTGTTCTGATACCACCCAAAAATGTCATACTTTTGACAGATAGGGGTGTTTTCAACTACCCGAACTTTTCTTGAAATCATGTTATAGATTTCAATACCTTCGGGAGAAAGATAAAGAAGAAAATGCATCAGTTAAAGGAAGAATCGGGTTCCAGAGCAATATAATACTTCAGATTATAGGCAGAATTCGTGAACTGTGACAGTAGTTTTTCTGACACAATCACGTCGTATGCACCTGGGATAATCTTAATGTTTTCAACCTTAAAATTAAAAGTAAACTCTTTATCAGTTTCACCAACCGTAATAGAGTATTCATTTGATGTGTCATTCTTCTTATCACGAACAACAAGACGAATAACCCCTGCCTCACCAACAGCAGAAAGATCTGGAAGTTGATAAACTGCGGATGCTTTTACAAGTTTCTCTAAAGTTACACTATCAACTTGAAAACAAACATCTTTAGAGGGAAGTTGAATTTCCTTTTCTGGAGGAGAAACAATTACGTTTGGATCAGCAAAAAAGTATTTTACCTTACGCTTACCTTCACGAATTGTAATGTGTGATTCTTCAGTAAAATCAAGATCTGGATCTTTATGAAGACTCAATCCATTCAAAAATTGATTAAGATCATAAATGGCAAATTCACGAGCAAACTCTTCAGTAATTTCCGCCTCAGCAAAAATGTTTCTTGCTACAGAAATGGTACGAAGTTTATTACCCCGTTTTACGAGAATCGAATTGTTGATTCCAGCAAAGTTCTTAAGAACTGTAAGAGTATTATCAGAGAGTTTCATAGTTTTGTTTTGGAGTTTCATAATCAACGAAATTCAGTCAGACCATTATCTTTACGGGAATAGTGCCCATCAAAATGAAGCAGAAGCATAGCATAGTGAATAACTTTAAGAAGGTCGCGTTTGTTGCGACCTTCTTTATCACCATAACGACTACCATACTTCAGGATGTTTGCCTGACAAAAGTGTGCTGCCAGATCTTTTGCTGCCATCAGATCAATTGTTTGAATATCATCTTGATTGTGACCACAATAATGACTACCGTAAGTGCTAGTCACATAATCCTCAACATCCTTCAGGATTTTGTCTTCATTGTATTTCCAGAGATGATTTTTTCTTTCGTCCATAGTAACTGATTTTTTTTCAAGATTTAGATTTCCGTTATCACCACTATACATGGTGAATTGATATTGATTTGTAAGATTTCGTTCGTCTTCTGGTACAAACATAATGAGGAGAAGTCATAATTAACCTCCCCCAATTATATCAGAAAGGTGAGTTCAAGTCAACGGGAGTAGGAACACCGTTTTCTTGGGGCATACTAGGCATTACAAAATCAGCGTCAACTTTGTCATACAGTTCCAGGAAGGACTGTTTGGTTTCATCATCAAAGCGGTTTACGCACACTTGAATTGCCTTTGCCTTGTCTTGAAAGATGCTGTAGGCGCGGATGATGTGAGTAAGACGACGGGTGCTGATGATTTCCTCAATACCACCATCGTAGAAGGTCTTGCGGATGATGTCCGCCCAATCGACCAACCGCTTGCAGAAGTCGCGGTCTTCTACACCTAGATCCAGAGCAATGCCTTCCAGGATCTTTTGCTCAGTAGCAGGAGCAGGATAGGACTGCTCAAGAGTCACAGGAAAACGCTCAAGGAACGCCTCATTGAGCACGTTAGTGCCAATAAATCGCCCATCGTCAGAACCCTTACCTTTGGTGTTAGCGGTGGCGATGACGTTGAAACCATCTGCAGGTTTCACATAACGACCGATTTTTTTAAGGAAAACACCTTTACCTTCCAGAATAGATTGCAAGCACAAGATCTTGTTAGAAGCAAGGTCGATCTCATCTAGCAGGAGAATAGCACCTCGTTCCAGTGCTTCCACAACAGGTCCGTTATGCCAAACGGTTTCACCATTCACCAGACGGAATCCACCAATAAGATCATCCTCATCAGTTTCAATTGTAATATTTACACGAATCATTTCACGCTTCAGTTGAGCACAAGCTTGCTCCACCGAAAACGTTTTACCATTACCCGAAAGACCCGTAATGAACGCAGGATAGAAGATACGGGACTGAATAATTTTTTTAATATCACCAAAGTTACCAAACTTGACGAAGGTATCATCTTTGTCAGGAATAAGATTTTGTTCAGTAGAAGGAAGAACTGCTGGTGCCTGATAAGAACGCTCAATCTCCTCAACACGTTCTTGGGTTACCTCAAGGTTCCAACGACCACGATCAGTTTTATAAGGTTCAAGATAGCGAGTCACAGTTGGGTAAGAAATACCCTTAGATGCACAATAACCACGAACGTCACCAGCAGAAAACTCCATACCATAGAGGGATTTGAGTTCAGAAATGAGTTGTTCGTTGTTCACAGAAGGTTTGCGAGACATGATGTAATTAGGTGTGTTTCATTTGAACTCTCATATTATACAAGAAAAAAGGTGCCTTGTGGGCACCTGAGTGGACGGTTTTGAAAGTGGTCTCAAGCGTTGTTCTTTGATTCTACGCCTCTTTTTGAACTAGAGGTTCCTCTAGCAAGTCTCACACCCATCGCTTTAGGTGCTGGTGGTTCTCCATATTGACCACCACCAGAAGGTCCAGGAATTCTTGGACCAACATCTTGCTTATAGCGATTTTTTAACTCATCTCTTCTGTTATTAAAATCATCAATTCTACTTGGAACAGAAAAACCAGTAGAACCCTCAACAATACTCTGCTTCCACTCCTCACTCATATTTGCCATAATAACAAGTGCTGCCTGATTAGTATCAGCATATCCTTCAGCAACTAAGTACTCAAGAATAATATCAAAGTTGTCAAACTCTTCATTTGCAAGAGACTTTAGACCATGCTTCTTAACATGCTCACCAGCACGACGACCTGCTTCATGAGTTACTGAAGCAAGTTTACCTAAGGTCTTTCCAGTTTCTCTAGCAAGATTTCCAGCAGTTTGAGTTGCTTGGCGATGACGCTCCATACCTGATTTATAAGCATCAACTGCACGAAAAATATTACGAGCAATTGCATCTCTTACAGGTTTCTTTGATTTAGGTTGTTCTTCTTTTGCCTCAGTATCAGGACCTCTAGATTCTGGTTCTTCTTTTTCAGATTCGTTTCTTTCTTTTGCTGCTTTTTGTGCGGCCAACTTTGCTCTTTGACTAGCAAGCAGTGATGGTTGTTTTTTTGCTTTACTTTTCTTTGCTTCTGTAAGAACTAAGTCTTCAGAAAAATTATAAACAAACTCAACAAAATTATCAAGTCCAACTTTTTCAATTAAGATGTTGATTCCATCTTCATTAAGTCCATAATTATAAAAGTACTCAGTTGCAACTTCAACAATATCTTCATCACAAATTTGATTATTAAATTCTTCTGCTTTTTCTCTGAGTTCATCATTATAAACTGCTTCATAAAGCAGTTTTAAATCTGTAATTTGATGTGAATTCATTTTAGTGACTACTTTTTATATTTTTATTTATTATTTTTTGTTTTCTTTGATACTGGTATTGTATTTTTAATTTTAGTTTCTGGAAGTTTAATTTTTGTTGGTTCTTGAACTTCCTCAATTTGTTCGACTTCTTTAATTTCTTCAACAACTGAAGATTCTGTTGGTTCCGAAAAAAGTTCTGTAAATCTGCTCATCTTTTTTTAAAGATAATTATAAAATATTTATCAAGCGACAAGTTCTATAAACTCACCAAGAATTTTTTTGTTCATTTTTTTAGATTTCAAACTTTTAATAAAAGCAGTTTTAATTTGAGATTTTGAAGCATCTTCAGAAACAGTGAAATTATCATCTTGAGCAAGCGCATTTGCAGAAAGACCAAAATAAGTATGATACCCAGACTTTTTAATGGAAAATGCCTTTTCTTTTTTCCAATCCCTCATGGTTTTATCATAATCATCACCATAATAACCACAATAACGACGAATAAAGTTTCCAGCATCATAACTTTCTAAAACACGAATCCCAATAAAGTTAATATCAACAAATTTATCCCTAAGATTTTTAAGAAGAGTGTCAGTAAATTGCCACCATTCGGCATTACAAGAATAAGTATTTCCTGTTTTACGATCACGCAGAAAAGCATTAGGACCAATATGAGCAGTGCCCATAAAGGGACCATCTTCCCACTTACGTTGAACTTCACGATGATATTTGACCATACATGCTTCCCCATCAGTCAAAATTACACACTGAACTTTTTGGAGTTTATTTTCTTTTTGAAATTTGGGGAGAATTTGATGAAGAGAAATCAATGCTTCATTTAAAGGAGTTCCAGAAAGACTCATTCCAACAGGAGCACCGTAAAAGCAATTTGAATAACGACCAAATGAATTTGCAAGACGAAAAATATTTTTCATTTGTTCATCTAGAGTTTTAGAATTTACCTTACTAGTCAATAAATTCATCATAGAAAACCATTCACCAACCTGGACAAGACCATCTTTTTTCTTGTATGCAAGTTGTCGCAAATTTGCTTTATTATCTTCATCATACTTAACCAACGGATAGTCGGTTGTAAATGCATAAACCTCAAACGGAATAGAAACTTTCTTACAGAACCATACAAGATTAAAAAGTTGTTTGACAGTATCCAACATCACATCCCCCATAGAACCAGACCAGTCTAGTACAAACACCAAACCATGATTCTTACCATCAGCAAAAGTTGTTACTTTGCGGAAAATGTCTTCATTATACTTGTAAGTGTGAAGTTTAGAACAATCTAAAACACCAGTACGAGCAGTTGAAGCACGAGCATAAGAATCTGCCGCCTTACGACACTCAAACTCTTTCACCAGATAGTTCACTTCTTTCTGTGCAGAACGCTTAAACTCTACAAACTTTTTATCAACGTCACCAAATATGTCAATGCTCTTCCAATCACGATCTTGAAGAAAAGCACTCCATGTTACTGTACACTTTTCATGAATTTCAAAATTAGGAACAATTACTTTTTCCAAATCAAGTTGAGGAAGTTCCAGATACACATTCTCATAACCATCGTGATTCACAAGATCCTTAAGTGCTTCTTCCAGATTATCCATTGTCTTGACTTCTGGTTCTTCATTCTTTTCACCACCAACAGGGGCATCAGTTTTTTGTTGTTCAGAGGTTTCACTAGAAGGAGCACCATCCGAACCATCAGATTCAGGTTGGTCATTCTCACCTTCCTGCTGATCAGAGAAGTCCGAAGCAGGTTGTTGACTGGCACCAGAATCTTGAGACTGAAGATTGTCTAGTTGAATGTTAGTTTCTTCCTGCTGCTTTTGCTTACAATATTTGTAGAGTGCTTCAGCAGCAATCAAAACCTCAGAGAAGGTTTCAGATTCTGCAATTTGATTGATGATTTCAGTCTCTTCTCCACGCTCAATCAAAATATCGGTAAAGTTGCCAATCTTGAACCACAGGTTTGCACGGTCAGCAAGATTCATCTCATCAATCTTTTCATCAGCGATTTGGAAAAAATCATCATCCGAAAGTTCCTTATAACCGTTAAAGAAAGTCTTAGCAAGACCAGGATACCGACGCTTCATCAGTTTCTCAATGCGAGCATCTTCCACAATGTTCACAAACTGAGGAGGAACCTTTACCTGCTCAGTCCAGTCTTCATCAGGCGTATAGAGAGCGTGTCCAACCTCATGACCCACAAGCAGGTCATATACGGTGTTGCTTGCCTTTTCCCACATCGGCAGGGTAAGCACACGAGTATGAACGTTGAACTGGGCGGTCTCTACCTTCTTGTGCTCAACCACCAGATCTTCCGTGGCAAGCAGTTTGGCGAGTTGAGATTTGATTTCGTGGCGGACGGTCATGAGAATTGTTTTGGAATGACCCCATCATACAAAAAAAGAGGGTGGTGAGACCCTCTGGTGGACAGTTTGAAAAGTGTCTTAATTTGGGCGACGTTTTTGCAACATTTCCTGATTTTTCTTATCACCAGCACCAAGAACTGCTCTTGCAGCACCTTTTACAGCAAACCCAATTGGATCTGTAATATTTCTTTGAGCTGCTTTTGTTGCTTGTTCCTCAGAAGTTCTTGGATTTGATGCAAGTTTTCCTATCAATTTAGCACTACCAACACTTAAACCCATACCTTCAACAATACTCTGCACCCAATCTTCACTCATTGCCCCAGCAATTGCTTGTGCTGATTTTTCATCAGAGGCAAAACCTTCTCCAAGGAGATAGTCTATAATAACTTCTTCACGAACTGAACGAGGATTAAAATAAGGAGTTGTATCCGATTTATAGGTACGACCACCAACATTTGTACCTAAATTTTCTCTTCTCTTTTTCTCAAATTCATATTGTTTTTTAGGAGACCTTTTCTTTTTAGGAATTGGTTTGCCAGTAATACCAATTTCGGTTTCGTCTTTTGCCATTATAGAAATTTTTTAAATATTTATAAAAGAAGAAGCGTCCCCTTGTTGGAGACGCTTCTTGAGTGCTTGGCGACGTGCTTTTGCTTGTCGAAGTGCTTGCGGTTTCAGTTTCCGCTTCTGCTCCTTCTTACTATGGTGTTGCCAGTTTGGAGTGGTCATTTTTCTGCTGATTCTTGGGATACCATACGCGAAAATCCTTTGACTTTCTCAAACCTTGTGACACTTTCAAATTTGTCATGAAGGTCTGCCTTATGAGAGATTACAAATATATTAGCATCTTTAATAATATAACGAATAATCTTCAAAAACTCATCGGTTCCAAAACCATCAAGTGAGGAATCAAATACTTCATCCATAATCAGCAGATTGGTATTTACGGAGTTTTTGACTCGGGCGACTTCTCTCCAAGTAAAGAGAAGGGCAAGATCGATTCTCATTTTCTCACCCTCACTGAAGGAACTATAAGAAAAGTCTTCGTGAATGGGTGATTTTACCGTTTCGTTAAACTCTTCATCCAGATAGAAATTAATATAAAAATCCATCATCTGAAGATAACGATTCACCTGCTGATTTATGAACGGAAGATACTTTTTAATTATCTTCGTTTTAACGCCATCGTCCTTGAGTAAGGAATAGGCAAAATCGTAATAAACGATTTTTTCTTTTTTATTTGAAAGATCTTCGAATGTTTTTTGGAGATTGGTTTGAAATTCTTCTAACTTCTCATGTTCAGTATTTCTGTTTGCAAGGTTTTGGGTAATAGTTTGAATTTCATTTTCAAGATCTCGGACTTGTCGCTGGTTAAGTGATATCCGAGTATTGTTTTGAGAAATCTCATGGTTGAGTTTCGTAATCTCCTTAGAAAGTGCGATAAATTGACGCTCTCTCTCCTGTTCGAATTTTATTGTCTCTTCCAGGTCTTGATAACCCTTCTGGAGTTCCTTTGCTTTATTTTGAGCGTCTTCAATTCTATTTAACCGAAATGATTCCTCTATAGTTTGAGTGCAGGTTGGGCATACCGTATTTTGACTAAAAAATTTATGTTCTTTAGTAATCACCGATACCTTTTGAGATATTTTACCTTTAAGATTGTTAAGCTTTACTAACTTATCTCCAGCACCAATAACCTCCTCTTGCTCTTTAGTAAATTTAAATATTTCTTCTTCAGTAAGTGAATTTTCATTCATATAAACGTCAACTTCAGCATTTAATTTGACAATCTTTTCACGATTAGCATTTATATTGGCGTTTCCACGATTTTCAAGTTCTTCTATAAAATCTTCTTGCATTTTAATCTTATCTTTAAGATTATCTTTTAAAATGTGAAGAGTTTTAACTTGATCTTTCTGCTCTTTAATTTTATCCTTAATCAAAGCATTCATTGTTGAAAATATACGAATATCTAAAAGATCTTCAATAACTTCTCTACGATTTGCTGTAGTTAGTTGCATAAAAGGAACAAAAGAACTACTTCCCAAAATTACAATCTGAGTAAAAGATTTATAGTTGACTTTAAGAATGTTATCTTCAAGAATTTTTTGATTTGCGCGATCGTCGGATTCTTTATGGAGCAACACACCATTGACTTCAATATCAAAAATATTTGGTTTAATTCCTCGTCGAACAAGATATTCTTTACTGTTAATTGAAAACTCTATTTCAACCAAACAATCTTTTTCATTTACCGTATTAATCAGTTGTGGTTTATTAATTTTTCTAAAAGGTTTATTAAAAAGAACAAATGTAAGAGCGTCAAGAACTGTTGATTTTCCAGCACCGTTTGTACCAATTATAAGATTGGTATGATTTTTTTGAAAGTCAATTTCAGTAAACTGATTTCCAGTACTTAAAAAATTCTTATATCTAATTTTATGGAATAACAACATTTTTAGGAGGAATTACAATATCATCTGGAGTAATTATGGAATACTTATAATTGTATAGTTTACAAGTTTTTATAGCAAGTTCATCATCAACTTCTACAACATCCATTTCTTGATCTTCTTGATCTTCAAGCATTAAAGCATAACGTGTTGCATCATCTTCTTCCTCAAAAAGAAATAAAACTTTATGACCATATTGGTCTTGAACTGCATAAGCACCATCATCTTTCTTATCTTTAAGAGTGAGAAGAAACATTTTTACTCTACTTCCGATGCTTTCTGGTAAATGTCTTGAAGAATATTTTTAATAATATTCTTATCGTAAATAAATTCAGAATCATCAATATATCGGTTTAAAATAGATAAAGTATTTTCATCTTCATCCACATTAAAATCTTCACTTTCCTGTATTTGAAAATTTTCAACGATTTTTAATTCATAAACACCAATACTGTAAAGTTTGTCAATAAATTTTTCAAAATCTTTTGGTTTAGATTTTTTACGAACAATTACTTTAACAATTTTGTTCTGATACTCAGTGGCATCAAAAATTTGATATGGAGTATCTTCATAGTAAATATTATAGAATAATTTATAAGGATTATCGATTGGACTATGTTCTAGAGTTTCCGTGTCAAAAATATGAAATCCACGAGTATCGTTTACATCTGTCCAGTACATTTCATAAGGATTGCCCAAATAAAATACACATCCATTATTAGAACGAGTGTGATAATGACCAGAAAATACTTTTGTGAAGTTTTCAAAAATATTTGAATCCAATCCATGTTCCATTACTAATTGACGATTGACTCTAAATCCCTGGCATTCAAGATGTCCCATCGCAACTTTACTTTTAGTTTTTTTGATAATCTTTAAAGTTTTTTCTTCATTTTCCGAATTAATCCAAGGAAGAAATAAAATTTTAAGACCACCAACAATTACTTCTGTGGGATCACTATAAGTTTTAATATTTGAGTATGTTTGAAGAAGAAGTTGTGGAGAATTGATGTTGTTAGTATTCTTATAGTATGTGTCATGATTACCGATAATCATATGAACATCATATTTTTTAAGAGGATCAAACACAACTCTTTTTGACCATTCAAGACTTTGATAATCGATAGACTTACGACTATCAAAAGCATCTCCCATATGAATAACTGCCTCTACCCCATGTTCTTCAAGAGCAGGAAAAAATATATTCTTATAAAAGGTTTCAAAGTAATCATGAAGATGTTTGGAACCTTTTTTTGCTCCATAGTGAGTGTCGGTCAGAATTGCTACTTTCATCTGTGGTTGCGATACTGAATATTATCCTTAATGGTATTATAGTCTGAACTGCTTCCAGAAAGCAAGCTTTCATCAATCATCATGACCTCATCAAATCCAGTTCTTTCAATGATTTTTGATTTAATTTCAAGTTGTCTCTTTTCTTTACTAATTCTTCTTATGAAAGCATAGTGAATAATTTGAGTAAAATAAGAAAATGGATTTGTTGATTTTTCAGGATCAAAGTTATGAATATACTGAACACAATTTTCAATACCGTCAGAAATCATGTCTTCACGAAACATATAGTTGACGAAGTTTGGTTTATATGAAAGGTGAGTTGCAATTTTTAAAAAACATTCTCCAACATAATTCGGAATTGGAGGTTTACCAGGCCAATGCTTAGAGCGATCTTCCCGTGTTGGTTTTCTCTCATTCCGATTAAAAAAATCTTGCTCTACTTTATTTCTGTAGACTATAAGAGCTTCTAAAAGTTCTTTGTTATTAACATAATGCTCAGACTTGGCTTTTCCTTTTGGCATAATCTCATCTTATATTTGATTAAAAATGTTAAGAGTATTATAGCACACAATGAGGGGGCTTGACACAATACGCAAAACCCATTAGACTACCTTTGTCCCGGTTGAAGATCAGGGTTTAGCTTTCTTTAAGACCTTTGAAGATTCTTTCGAGTTTCTTACGAGCATCTTCAACAGAAGATATGTATCCCATCTTAGAAGACGGTTTAACCTGTCCAGAAGGATTGTAAACGTCTACAGAATCATCATCTTCAATAAAGTTATCATATATTTTAATTAACTTTTCATCTTTAGTTTCTGTCATTGTAATAATTTTATCTAATTTAATAATAAAGAAATCATCATCAGACATTTCTATCCAAGGTTTTACTTTAAGGTAAACTCCATGTTGATTTTGAAATGATTTCATAGTAACTGGATTTTGTAATACAACTACAGGATCACCATCATTATCATCCACTAAGACTAACGATAGAATCTCTTCACCAGAAACAAGTTTTATAATTGCGTAGAATTCCTCTCCCATTAGTTTTTAATCGGTATGTTTACAATATCATAGTTGAAATTTTCTTCATTATAAACTTTAATTCTTTCCATTAAATGATTGAGCGTATAATTCTTTTTTGATTTATAACTGATATCATCAGCAATATCATATAAAGTTGCCTTTGTTTTATTATCCCCTTTTCTTAGAACTCTTCCGATTGATTGTAAATTTCTGATTCTTGATTTACTCGGTGAAGCAAAAATAACATTATGTAAATTTTTAATATTAATTCCTGTACTAAAAGTTCCGTATGATGCCACGATAATTGCATTATTTTCTTTTTCAGTAATTTCTCTTACTTTTTCTCGATTTTCAGTATCGACTCCTCCATGAACAAAAAATACATGACGACTATCATTGGTATTTTTATTTATGAGTTCGTATAAAGGCTGTCCGTGTGCTTCTACTCTAGAAAAAAGAATTAAAGTATTACCTTTAAGATCAATGGCAAGATTTTTAATAAACTTATTACGTTTTTCATGATTGATGATATACTGAACTTCATCTTCAAAAGTTTCAAATCGATTTGGTGGATGCTTCAGTAGAAGAATGTTAATGTCAAGTTTGGCAACATGACCCTTTTGCATCAATTCATCAGTGCGAATAATCTTATAAGAAGGCCCGAATAAACCTTCTAAAACCCACTTATGAGTCTGTGATCCATCAAGAGTTCCAGTAAATCCAAAACGATATTTTGCATCAAAAAGTTTTGTCATTATAGATACTAATGATTTAGATTTAAACTGGTGTGCCTCATCTCCAACGACCACATTGAATCTTGAAAAGTATTGGCGAGGAAGTTTGTAGATAGACTGCCAGGTCGTGATGATTACCTGAGAGTCAGTTTCTCTTTCTTTTCCTGCATATATTTTGTGGCAAAATGAACCCACGTCCCACCCATAATCTGCAAAGTCTTTATACATCTGTTCTACAAGGGATGTCGTTGGAACGACTATCAGAGTATTTTGTCCTTTCTCAACGTAATATCTCACAATCGAATATATCATCAAAGACTTTCCAGAAGCAGTTGGAGATATCAACAACTTTCTATTGTGTCTTAAAGCGTCGTATACTCCCTCAACTTGGTAATCCCGGGGAGAATACTTACATATAGAATTCATATAGTCTTTTACGCCTTCTTTTGAAATTTGATCATTTACTTCAAAAGGAAGACCGTAATATTTGTTATTGCGAAACTCGTAAGTATATTCGTGCTGTTCGCAAAATCTAATAAGTTTATCTAATAACCCAACGTATATTTCTTGCGTATTTACATTAAAAAGATAAATGAATCCATCCCACCACTTATTTTTATAAGCAGGTGAAAATTTTGCATTTGGAACTTCAAACTGAAATGCATCCCTTAATTCATAATAAACATGAGGATCTGCTTGAACTTGAAGAAATACCTCATTCTTCTTGGATATAACCAAATGTGACATTCATAAAGTATCAGTTATGAATATTTATTGACTCAATTGAACCCCGCTTGAAACTTATTCCATTCGATTGCGTTCTTGATTTGAAAAGTTCTATTAGAGATAGTTTTTATAATTTCTTCAAGAAACTTAAGCATGATGTCATAATAACGAATCTTGAGATCAATTTTATTCAATCTCTCATCGGCGTCCATATGCCTCTGTAACGCCTCTTTTTCTCTAACCTTATACGGAAAAGGTTCTTCAACATAAACCTCTGCAGGTGCCTTTCCAGTGTAGTAATTGTATCGTTCTAACTTAACTCTATTATAAGTTTCTCTTGCCTTTTCTCTCAGAATAGTAATAGTATTGTATATGGTATAATATTTTGAATGTAATTGGGAAATTTTTAAAGATTCATCGTGTAGATTATCAGGATCAATGACAGAATCTCTCTGCCACATCTCCTGGATTTCATCAAGATTCATAATGGTTTATTTTGCATATTAAGGATGTTATATACAGTATACTTGAAAGACACCTCTGCTGTAAAGTAATTGATGTCGGTATCAGTTGCACTAAAATCTAAAGAAGTCAATGTTACTGGAAATAAATCTTTAAATTTTACTTGTGCTTTAGGATTGTAGTTGCTATTTAAAATAATTAGAGTACCATCACTAAAAAAATCTAAGGGATTTCTAACACCACTTTCATTCAGTTGATTTGCATACTGCTCAGTGCTTTCTGGAAATCCAAGAGAAGTCAACCAGTTATGTACAGTCGTATAGTTAACCAAATCTTCATCAACTAAAAATCTTAAAGTTAAATCAGAATATTCTAATTGGTCACCAGGAACATAAATTTGCTTTAAGTAAGTTGATTGGGTTTCTGTCTGTAAAGTTATTTGTGGAATTTTTGCAGAATTGCAAAAGAAAGAAACTTTTGGATACTTTGCTAAAGAAAATTCAAATCCTACTGGAGATAAAAAGTTTCTATTTTGTAATTGTTTACTAAAAGGACTTGTTGCCATTATCTTTTTCTTGTTGGAATAATTTTTGGAATAGTCATATTAACCTTTATACCCAAATCTGGAATTTTTGGTTTTGGTTTTGGTTTTATTGGAGTTACATCAAGATTTCTAACACCAAACTGCTTATAATCTTTATATCCAAGATCTCTTGTTGTTTGTGTCGTTAGATCATATTGACGATTACCATGATACGGTCCTCTATCTACAACTGGAGCAGTTATTGATTTTTTGGTTTTCGGATCCGTAATTCTTACTTGACTTCCAAGAGGTAAAGTTTTATGTGCTACTCCTCTTGTTGTTGGAGTTAATTTTACACCAGACGCTGTTGGATTACCATATAATCCAGGACCATAAGAACTAGTTGATACTATGGCACCAAATGGTAGTGCTTCAGATATAAACTGCTTAAACGTCTTCATTCTTTTTATTTGTATTTAGATAAAAAAAGACCCTCCTGTGAGGGAGGGTCTTGATGAATGTGAATTTAAATCACATGAGGTTGGTGACTTTAACTCTTCTGTAGTAAGCGTTAGCGTTACGGTTAAGAGCGCCTTGACCAACGGTAGCACCCTCAGCGAATGGGTTAGCAACAAGACCATAACGGGTCTTAAAGCCAATCTTAGGCTGGAAGGTGTCTTCTCCAACGGCACGTACCATCTGCAGAGGTACATATGGGCAGTAGAAGAGACCAGCATCATAAGGAGATGCACCTTTGTAACCAACAACGTAGTATTGACCACCTGAAGATCCGGTGTTTGAACCACCCGAATATGGGTCAATATAAACACGATACTTACCTTGCAGGATACCAGCAAAGGTATTACCAGTGTCATCAACTTGAAGGTTGGCATTGAGAGCTGGGGTGTAATCGAGAACACCTGCCATGGTGAGTGCAGAAGCAACATCAGCAGAGCACATGATCATGTTACCCTTTCCTCTACGAGTTGTTTGTGCAATCGCGTTAGCGTCGCGCTCGATTTGGAAAATAAGACCCTTGAACTTCTCAACAGACCAACGACCGTTTGAATCAACGTCGAGGTCGAAAGTACCAGAAGTAGCAACGTTATGCTGAGCACCAGGTCTAGCAACGTTGTAAATGGTACGGATGATTTCGCGGTTGATTTCAGCGAGAATCTCAGTTGAGAGAATATTCGCTAACTCAGCCTCAGCATTCAGACCATGAATTGCTTTCAGGTCTTGTGCGAGTTCGAGTGAATATTCTGCTTTCAGTGCGCGTGACTTAGCGGTTACGGTGACTTTCTCGATTGAGAATGCCATCTGGTTGAAATGACCAGTATCTCCACCAAGACCTTCTGCACTGTCGGTACGCATACCTTGGCCTACGTTGTAGGTGGTTGCGTCGCCAGTTTGTGGGTTAGTGCCATCAAGAATACCAGGATTGGTTCCTTGCTGTGCAGTAGTACCCATACCAACGGAAGCACCAGTGAATCCACTGGTTACGTTGAAGTTTGCACTCTGACCAGAGAAAGCGGAATCTACTTCGTTGAAGAAAGCTTCAGTTCCACTCTGACTGTTGTATCTTGAGCGCATTGCGAAGATGAGTCCAGTAGGACCGTTCATTGGTTGAACGCCACACAGGTCATAAGCAACCAGGTTAGGCATTGCACGTCTGATCAGTGAGATCAGAACTGGATCGAAACCTGCGGTAGGACCTGAACTAAATCCTTGTGCGCTACCACCGAAACCAGCAGCACCAGCAGAAGAAGCGGTGTAGTTGGTGATTGGAGCTTCGTAAAGGAATTCGCGTGATTCGCGGAGTTCTTTTTCTTGGTTTTCGAGCAGGATAGCGGTTACAGCTCTACGATGTGAATCTTTGATTTCATCGAGTCCTGAGTAGTCCAGGATAGGTGCCCACTTC
>Ga0129333_10002885_pt1 | contig 16106 bp, 13 predicted proteins | sample CPB6_08_DNA_FD_94474 | JGI IMG/M metagenome (GOLD analysis project Ga0129333, IMG submission 94474) | Freshwater to marine salinity gradient microbial communities from Chesapeake Bay, USA - CPBay_Sum_0.6_0.8_DNA | ecosystem: Environmental > Aquatic > Marine > Coastal | place: USA: Chesapeake...
AGTTGATTTGTAATCAACAGGTCATCGGTTCAAATCCGATAGGCGGCTTTGTTAAGGAACAGTTCAAGAAACGCACAGATGAACATAGGGCATGGAAACACTAGAACTCACATCATACGCCATCGGAGCAGGGGCTGCGCTTGTCGCGGCTCTGCTGAAACTGTATCACATCGGCTACGCTCGGGGATACGATGACGGCAAGCACTGCGGATTCACGCAGGGGCTGTACGCCGCCGCCAAGCGGGAAGATCGCCGCAAGCGGACAACAGGGGTTTTGCAGCCATCCTAAATATGAGGGAGGCTTGAGTGGAACATAAACCCAAATCAATATCACAACTCATACGGGAAAAAGTCGGACCGATCCGTGGAGCAGGCGACATTGTTGCAAAAGCAGCGGGTGTATTTGTTAAAGAAAAATGCGCGCCGTGTGAAGAAAGGCGCAAGCGACTGAACACCATGTTTCCTTTTGGTTCAGGGTCAACGGGATCGGTTTCTTGATCAGCCGCCCATCGCAACTGCTATTCTCTTGAACTTTGAAGAGAATACCTCAAAGGTTTCTGTTGTTGGATCTACTTCAAGACTCATAGACAGCCTCGGTCTTACGCTTTTTCGTTTAATTGTTGTGTTCAGTCCGCTTCTGTTTTCAGAGGCGGTTTGTTCGTTTAGATATACGCGAACTCGGTTGTTTTTGAGTCGTTCGTCTGAATAAAAATCAACCGTATATGATGTTGCATTGTTCGGGGTCACGCTCGGAAGATATTCAAATATGATAGCGTCATCTGGTAACAATACGCTCAAATCAACGATCAAAGAGTTGTCTGGAGAGGAGAATTCCACAATCCCCGATCCTGTTGGCACTCGTCCAGTGCAAGCAAACTCTCCAGTCGTGTGTATTTCACTTGAAAGTCCTGCTGTGCTACCAGAAATTATCATCTGAACACCGTTTTGCGACTCTCGTTTGTCCATTATGGTGTATATTCCACCCGTTGCTGCTACATCAGGCAAAAACATAGAGAAAGTGTCGCCCACCGACACCGATGCGTTGAATGCGCTCCATCTGTATCCTGCATTTGTGTTTGAATCTGCCGATGATAAAGTCAGATACGGCTGTTGCGGGGCAATTTTAACCACAACTCCTTCCATGCTTATGGAATTGGTGCTTCCTGGACCAAGGAAAACCGCATTTGTCTGTGGTTTTCCGCCTATCACCGGCGATTCAGCCTGTTGAGAGTGGAAAGACCAAGTTTCGCTGCTCAATTCATCTGATGCGATGATTACACCGAATCGTGGATCATCCGAAAACAAGCAAAAGTTCGCAAAAGGAGTCACATCAAACGACAAATCCGATCCATTCCACGATCCAATAGAGTGTATGTCTTGTGCCTGTGGTTCAACCGAACCGCCGTTGTCCCATGTGGTTCCGTGTGCCTCAGATGGCTTTGTCCAAGATGCACTGTCGTCCATTGATGTTCCGAGCGGTAACATGAATGCGGTTAGATTTCCACTTGTTTTTCCGGTTGCTTCTGTTATTGTCAGGTTGGCGTTCAAGAAAGAGCGACCGATTCCGCTGGTGTACCCAAGAGACAGCAGTTGGTTTTCTATGTACGATTTTATGTTGAAGAACAAGACCCCTCTGTAGGTGTTTATTCCGCTCCCCCCAACTTTGAATGAGGATCTGTGCCTGTACAGCAGTTCTTCTTCGTTTTTCATTTTGAATCAGCCTTTCATTTCCACAGTTTCACGCTTTATTTTTTGGCTGAAGTACGCAGGACTTGAATTATTAGAGTTCATTTGGCTTTGAACCGAATCCGAGTCTCCAAGGTTCATGTCTGATCTGCCTTTCATTGAGGTTGGTTCAAGTTTCACCTTTCGGCTGAAATAGTCCAAATACGATGTGTTGGGATCAGAAGCACCGCCCGATCCTGTGTTGTTTACAAACGATTCGTAATCTTCTAGTGAAATTACCCCTATGGTGGCACCAGGATAATCGTTTACTCCCAACACAAAATTCATGTTGTCGTTTGCTGGATTTGCGGGGTCAAAATCTGTGGTGTCTGCACTCATTGTTGGAGCACCAGATCCTGTCTTGTCACAGCCCATGCTCAACACTAGGGCAATTATTTCTTCACAGAATAGTTTTTGATACACTGCTTCTGAGCAAGAGTCTAATGTAAGTATGTCAATGTATGACCGTGTAAACTCTTGCTCAGACAAATTAGACTTTGTTGCACATATTATTGTGGTTGGGTAATTCCATTCATCTGGATTGTTACCCCCCATGACTCCCATACCACCCGGATAGTTTGGGTTGGGGATCAAGTGGAACGAATCATTAAATACTGCAAAACTGCTTACAGGATCTCCGCAGTCTCCTTCTATTTCTGTGGTCACAGAACAGAAACACTTCTGTGCAAAAGATATCCAGCCGCAGGGTATATCTCTGCTGTATGGGTCATCCTGCGGAGGTTGTACTCCGGGTGGAAGTGGAGGATACGGAATATCTGATGCTGTTTCGTATTTAATAGGAGAGCAGCAACAATCAGGTGGTGTAAACAGACGCAAATCGCTGTCTTGATTGTTTTGCGAAATGTAAGCAGGACCGGTTCGCCTTACTTGTCTTGCGTAATCCAAAAATCCTTGCAACTGTGTTGTGGTTGGTGATTTTTCTAGTTGGTTCACCGATACAACGGTGTACTCTTGTCCACCAAAAACAAAAGATTGATCTTTGGCTATCTTGGTCGGGTCTATGTCTGAAAGATTAACGAATCTGTCGGCAATGTCGTCAAACACAGCAACCGGTTCTGACACACTAATGTTGGTGATATACGAGTCTGTTATGAGCAGAGGATCATCTACCGCCAGATCAATCCTGACAGGAGTTTTGGTATTGTTAGATCGCCAGTAATGTTGATTTTCGTTTGACATTATGACGCATAGAATGAGAAGGTTACGCCTGTGCCTGTATTGTGTGGTGCAAAACTAGCAGAATATGCAGGGTAGAACACCCGTAGTTTATTGATGTTGTCTACTTCAAAGAACATTTCATCGCCGTGATACATCATGTACGATTTCGCTAATCCCGAAGCAGAGGTTACTCCCGAAACCGTGGCTGCATCCGCTTCAGAAATGACGCACATGACCTCATTTTGGGAAGCATTTGTTCCTGTTGCGATTCTAGAAGCCTTTATGCGGATACCATTTGCACAGGTATATCCTGCGGCTGCGTTGAACGCCGTGAGGTTCTGTGGGGTGGTGGTAGCAGAGCCTGTTCTCGCCATGAAACGAGTTTGCTGTTTTTCGTTTACAAGAGTTACCGCTATTGAATCTTGAGTAGACGGATACACACCGTTTGGAATAACCGCGTCAGTCAGCGTTTCAAGACGGTTTCCGACATTATCACGAACAAGGGTGTACAGCGAAGATCGGTCGGGGAAGTCGTTTGCCCCAACACTCACAGAGTCTGCGTACAGTGCCTTCTTTACTGCCGCAAGGAATTCTGTGTTATTTTTTACACCAGACGCGATAGATGTGTTTTCCGCAATTGCTGCGGTTACACCCGTAGCATGAACTTGCATACCCGTTCCTGTTATTCCGTCTATCCGCACAGATACAGGATCTCCGTTAGTTGAGCCTGTTACCCATACACCGTTGACTGCTGTTGTTGTGCCTTGAACGAACATGGCTGTAATGCCTTCGTTGAGCACATTGATTTGTGACGAGAATGTGGCAGACGCAGAAACCGTAAAGGTAATTCCGCTGTTTACCATGTATACATTCAGCGCGGCTGCGCTCCAACCAGCACCTGTTACACCACCTACTTGCAATAGGCTTCCGCCTATTCCTAGTGCGTTGATGTAGGTTGGTACGGTGGACTTGGGAGATGTAGCGTTGTCTGTTGCGCCTTGACCAACAACCGTAACAGTGTCGGCTGTGTAGTCGAGATTTCGGATATCTAAATCCGCAGCCGAAACGGTCACGCCACTAATGCCAGTTCCAAAGGTTTTTACATTCACATTCAGAGCGTTATTTTCGGCGTATATCGGTGCAGCCGTTGCGCCAGTAAATCCAAACAACCCAACAGAAACCGTAGAAGCCGTGCCGCCTCCGTAAACAGTTACCGTGTCTGAAGCAGCAGTGAGTCCGCGAATGCTGACTGTGGAAAATGTGACTCCAACAGCCGTAGCACCGCTTACACCAAATATTCCCACATTTGATGTCGCAGAAAGTGAAACAGGCAAAGCACTATTGACAGTTATGCCAACAGGATATGCACCACAGATGCCTTGAACTGCCACATAGTCTGTGGTTGCGGCAACTCCTAGTGTATTTCCTACTGTTCCTCCGTTCAGTGCTCTGATGCTTAAATTGGATGCCGTTATTCCAACAACTCCAAAAGTCACTCCAACAGCCAGTCCACCAGAAACACCAATTACCGGAATGCTTGTTCCGGTGATGCCAACAATAGTGCTTGTCAGGCTGTAGTAGCCAGATGGAGCAGTGTAGTCGTAGCGTTCCCACGATCCGCACAATCCAACAGGCAGCGGACTACTACCGCTTGTATAAAATACACTGTTGTCTGCACCGTAGGCTAGTTTCATCACCTGAAAGTGAGCAGTTTCACCGCCAGAGGGCTTGACATAATCGCTGGCTATGGTATAAGTAGTGCCACTAGTAACAATGTCGTAGTTGTCGCTGGTCGCTCCCATTGGCTTCTCCGGTGTCTTTGGGCGGTGTTTGGTCTAAATAAGGATACCAACCTATGTATACTTCAGAAAGCAAGGCTCAAATGGACATCAACAACATACGATTCCCCAAAGAAGTAGAGAATCATGTAAAGAAGTACGAAGTTTCGTATATTGATGCTGTGCTTGCCGTGTGCGAACGGTACGGCATGGAGCCACAAGTCGCTGCCAAGTTCTTGAGCAAGCCCATCATTGAAAAAATCAAGGCTGAAGGGCAGGAACTGAATCTCCTCCCCAAGAAAACCCGACTTCCTGTTTGACACGGCAGGGAGGTGTGGTATACTACCCTACATACCTGTGACTGAATTGTTTGTCACATACACATTCATACACCGTACACATCGTACACAACCAAGGAGATACGCATGGGATTCAAAGACTTGAAGACTGCTTCCAAGAACTCGTTTCAGTCGCTTGCCCACGAGATGGACAAGATGGCGAAGAAGTCCGAATCATACAAGGACGACCGCTTCTGGAAGGCTGAAACCGACAAGACCGGCAACGGCTACGCCGAAATCCGCTTCCTGCCCGCACCCGATGGCGAGGATCTGCCGTGGGCGCGTGTGTGGAGCCACGGTTTCCGTGGTCCGGGTGGCTGGTACATTGAGAACTCGCTGACCACCATCGGGCTAAAGGATCCGGTGTCCGAGATGAACAACCTCCTGTGGGAGAGCGGTTCAGACAAGGACAAGGCAATTGCCCGTGACCGCAAGCGGCGGTTGTCGTACATCAGCAATGTGCTGGTGATTTCTGACCCCAAGAACCCGCAGAACGAGGGCAAGGTGTTCCTGTTCAAGTACGGCAAGAAGATTTTTGAGAAGATTCAGGGTGCAATGAATCCTGAGTTCCAAGACGAGAAGCCCATGAACCCGTTTGACTTTTGGACGGGCGCAAACTTCAAGTTGAAGATTCGTCAGGTGGACGGCTACGCAAACTTTGACAAGAGCGAGTTTGCTGCCCCGTCAGCCCTGCTTGGCGGCGATGACGCTGCGCTTGAGAAGATGTGGAAGACGCAGCACTCGCTGAAGGAGTTTACCGATCCCAAGAACTTCAAGTCGTATGATGAACTCAAGGCTCGTCTTGAGGCGGTTCTTGGCGGGAACATCCGTGCCACCGTGTCGGAGTCCGCTGCAAAGGGCGGCGCAGAGAAGACTGCGTTCTCTGATGACGAGGACGCTGCTCCTGTCCGCAAGCCTTCGCTGTCCCCGCCTCCAACCAAGAAGCCTGCTCCCGTGAAGGAAGCCGTCAAGACCGATGACGACGACACGGAAGACGCCCTCTCGTACTTTGAGAAGTTGGCAAGCGAGGACTAAATCCCCTTCGGTTTCGCAGGAAGAGGCGCACGAAAGTGCGCCTTTTTCTTTTAGAACGAGTGTGCCGCCATCTGCATGGTTTTCAGGGTGGGATCGTTGTTGCGGATGCGGATATCATCATTGAAGTTGTTTGTGGTGTTGTTTACGCGAGTTTCCACAGACGAGTTGTTCACTACTTTTCCGCCACCGCCTGCCGCTGCTGCTTGGGCATCCCCCAGTGCTTCTTTCTGTGCAGAGTATTCTCCCACCATTTTTCCAACAGTCGTGTTTGATGTTGCTGGAGCAGAAACCGTTCCCGTCACGGACTTGCTTTCAGCAGCCTGCTTTTGGCTGTCTTCTATATCCTTGATGTATTCGGCTTTTTGTGCTTTTGCCTTTTCCAAGTTTGCCAAAGCCTCATTGCGCTTTTTCATTACACCTGGTTTGTTTGAGTCGTTCAGTCTTGGATCATTATTCCAGCGGTCAAAATTCCTCTGTGCCTGTGCAATTTCTTCATCGTAAAACATCATCATTGCTGGATTTATCTCTTGTGGACCTGTAGGTGCTTTAAGGTCATCTCCAACTTCTTCTCCGCCCGCTCCAAGGGTCTTTGGCTCTTCTTCTTTTTCTTCAACAGCGATCAATGAACCAATGCCAGGAATCGAAGCCATCATATCATAGATTTTTCTTCCACCGATTGCTTCTCCGAGCATTTCGGCTACTTTACTTCCAACCCATTCGCCGCCAAGAGTTCCAATTATCGTTCCTATTCCTGGTACGGGAATGAGAGTACCAAGCATACCTCCACCAACGGAACCAAGAACACTACCTAGAATTTTTACAAGTCCAACACCAATCTTTTCTTTCTTTTCATCCACTTTAAGTTCGGGATTGTTTTTGATGCTCATCACATCAAATGCACCCATTGCTGCGGTTATCATTGCACCAAGACCAGGAATTCCTGCGATTGCTTTGAGAATTTTTGGCGCGCCAGACTTTACTGCTCCCCCAAGTGCTTTTGCCGGATTCAGTTTACTTGCTGCACCGGCTACAGAACTCCATGCTTTAGACATCCATCCGCCTGCTTTTGCCAAAGCCTTTCCGCCCACGCTCTTGACGGATTCCATCGCTGGTTTTGCTATGCTCTTGACGGATTCCATCGCTGGTTTTGCTATGCTCTTGGTGGCTTCCCAAGCCTTTCCGCCCATGCTCTTGACGGATTCCATCGCTGGTTTTGCTATGCTCTTGGTGGCTTCCCAAGCCTTTCCGCCCATGCTCTTGGTGGCTTCCCAAGCCTTTCCGCCCACGCTCTTGACGGATTCCATCGCTGGTTTTGCTATGCTCTTGGTGGCTTCCCAAGCCTTTCCGCCCATGCTCTTGGTGGCTTCCCAAGCCTTTCCGCCAAGATTTTTTGTTGCATCCCATGCTTTTCCCGCCACGCCTTTGGTTGCTTCCCATGCTGGCTTTGCTAGTTCTTTTGCTTTTTCTAGCATTTTTCCACCAGCCGATTTGATGGCTTCCCATGCAGGCTCAACTAGTGTCTTGGCTTTGGCGAGAATGGTAGAAGATATGCTAGACAGCATACCCATAAGACTGCTACCGATACCTCCCATCATTGTTTTTAATTTGTCAAGAAGAGAACCTATCAGTCCGGATTTCTTTTCTCCGGTTGGTTTTAGTTTGTCTCCAGGAATACCTTTTGCCATTCCCTCAAGTTCAGATTCTCTTTTTGATAGTTCCGATGCGTCACTTTCGGGAGCAAACTTGTTTTCTACTAGTTCGCGTATCTTCTTGATTTCTTCGTATATGCCACCGAGAGTGGACTGCATGGACTTGGAAATATCTGTACCAATACCAGGAATGTCTGATGCTGGTGTTGCACCAAGTCCTCCGAATCCTCGCCCCCGTCCACCTTCCTTTCCCATTTCAAGATCACGGGCGTATTTGTCAAGCCCTTCTTGCGATTCTCGCCTCTGCTTCAGGTATCCGCCGACAAGCCCGCCCACAAGCGGAATTTTGGACGCAAGTTTTTCTGGAAGTGTCTTGCGGAATTCAGCAGCCCGTTCCTGCAAGAACCCGCGGAAAGACGCCTTTTTCTTGAGTTCTGCCTCTATAGGAGAAATAACCTTGTCAAGATTTGCAGTCAAAGCCTCTTGGTTGCCTTTGGTTTTCTTCGCAAGTTCACGGATCACCTTGAGTTTTGCTGCTATCTTTTGTGCTTGTTCGTTGTCAGCAATAGCAACATCTTTGGACAGTTTTTCTGCTTCAGCAATCAGCGCAGCAGCATTCTTGTCAAATGGACTAGTTGGTAACCCCACCTTTGGAGGAACAGCCGAAGTCGGTGCTTGTGGTGGAGCCGATGGCGCAGTCGGTGGCTGCATCACGGATTCTAGTGTTGCAGTTCCGCTTGATTTCTTGAATTCTGGTTTAAGACCACCAAACCTACCGCCCACTCGTTCCTGACGAGCAGCCCGCATACTTCGTAGTTCGGATTCGGTGACCTTTTTCCTTGCCATGCTACTACTCCGATATCATGGTAAAGAGGTCACAATTGCTTCCTGTTCTGCGCCCGTTCTTTTTCTTTCTTCAAATGAGAAATCAACATTTGTATGTAGACTTCGCGCTCCCAAGGTATCATGTTTTCCACTTCAGCGAGCGAATACCCGTGGTGCTGCATCAGGTTGAAGTTTAGTTGGTAGTACGCCCCCAAGTCGCTGTGACTGAGGGCTATCAGAAAAAATCGGACACGCTGTTCAGTTCAACCTTTACAGTCTCCTTGCAGGACGGGCACTGATATTTGAATTCAAAGTGCAGTTCTGGAGTGGATTCAACAAACTCCATGATCTTTGCAAACTGATCGGGCATCATGTTATCCACGAAATCCGACAGTTCTTGCGGGCTGATGTCCTTGACCTGGTGCACCTGATCGTTCAGGACAATGGATTCAATGCACCGCTTTGCTACTTCAAATGCCACTTCCACGGAGTTCTTGTCTGCGTCCACATCGTGTATAGTGGGGTACTTCATGTTCACTGCCAATGATTCACTGAACTGTATGCACGGGTCAACAGGTGGTTTCTTGGCAGTTCCAATGGCAATTTCATCAAGCCGTATCTTGGCGTTGATCTTGTTGTCGCAATTGGAACAGGTAATTTGCGGCTTTACTTCCTCTCCAACAGACTTTGCCCGTATCTGCAAGAATGCGTACTCTGCGTCAGCGGTGCAAATCTTGCGCGTGTCCAACGAGCCATTGGTGCACGCAAGAATCACATTACGAATAGCGTCATTTATTTGATTGGTGTTCTTGGATTGCAGAGCCAGCAGGAGGATTTTTTCTTCCTTGACAACAAACGGTCTGAACTTGAATGTAGTCTTGGATACGGGAAGGGTTGCCGTGTACTGCGGCAGGGTGGCATTAACCAAATTCAATTGCGTCATAGTGTTCCTTTTTCAAATGGATACTGTATGTATGTGACTTACGGAGATATTCCGTTCTGTGACGAGTACACCGACTGTGCACCGTAGAAGCCGTTTACGCTTCCGTCCAGTCCAACACGGTCTATCCTGCCACCGTTGTTCACAAATCTTTGCATAGCCTGTTCTGGACTGGTTGGTGTTGGCAGCGGCGGTCCAAATTGCTCGGATACTTGCTGCACGCCGGTGTACACGGCGGTATACTTTCTGAAAGCCAAAGTGATTTCTTGTTTCAAGTAATCGTTGTCTCGGTCGTATCCCACTTGCAGGTCACCAAGAGATTTGGGATACACCTCTTCCACATTCATTTGATACGATATGGCGTCTGTTCGTGTTAGAGGATTAATGGTAAGGTTGCCCACATAGTCATCGTAATATCCAAACTTGTAGTTGTTTGGGTCGCAAACCATCTGCATCCAAGTCTCAAAAAAGTTGCGTTCGCGTAGATCAGCAGACAGTATGACTGATAGGGTCAACTCTCCGCTATAGATGGGTTCATACGGCATATTTCTGGCAGGACCATAGAACCGATACGGTGTGGTTGAAAATCCCCTGCCCGGCATGGTCACGGAATCGCACCTCATGCTTATGGAACGGAGTATGGACAGGTCTGTTCCCCGCAGTTTGGGTGACGGAGAGATCGTCACTTCAAAACGATTGCTGAAAGCGAGTCCTGAAGACTTGATGTTTTCTATCAGCCCTGAAATATCTGCCGAGTTGTTTGTTGCCATTTATCCGCCTCTAATTACGCTGATCTTGGAGTCTCTGTGAACTGTTACCGGCTTGGACTTTGCAAACCGTGATGTTTCTGCCTTCATCATTGTTTCCCAATACTCAAACGGAATCACTACGGGTCGCCGCACCAGCCCTTCCCACAAGTACCGTTTGTAGCACGGTCTGAAGAACTTGAACTTCCTGCTGGCGTTCAATTTGTCGTAACTCAACGAAATGCGATTTCTCCACTCCTCGTTTCCTCGCATCACTGGCATGGAACGCATGATGTTTTCAAACAAGAATGTGCGCTCATCCCCCTCAATGTAGTGCAGGTTTATCCCCTCAAATCCGCCGCGATACACATCAGTCAACAGCACCAGCGGATACGCATCATAGTATTTATTGCGAGAAATGAAAGATTCACTCACGGGTTTGTATTTGAAAAAGACCATCTGCCCGCGCATGAGTCGTGACGGCATGGACAGTTTTTGCTGTTTGTTCAAAAAACTGATGGTCTTGATGTAGGTTTGATCCGTGCCACCAAGTGCGTTCGTGGTTTCTTCTATCAGGACATTCAACTGCTCGGCGGGAGATTGTGGTTTTGCCTTGCTCATGTTTTCTTCCGAAATAGGTCGTCTTCGGTCAACACCTTGAATTCCCACCCTTTGGATTCGGATATTTGACGAGCGGCTTCCCATTTAGCCTTGTTGGTGATCCATGTCTGCACTTCGGTGATGTACGAGCGGGTGATCCGCTTGCGCTTTTCCGGCTCTCGGCACTGCTTCTTGGGCTTGATCTCCACCAACCAGGTTTTGATGCCCTGTGGAGTGCGTACCTCTACCAAGAAATCCACAAAGTAACGGTGGTGCTTTTTATCCAGAGGATTGAAATAAGGGATCACCACTTCTTCGGATGCCCACCGTAGAACATTTGAACTGGTGTCACAGTACTTCATAAACCGCCGCTCCCACATGGATCGGTACACGATCTGTGTGGGATTTCCCATGTACTTGGAGGGGTTGGTGGGGGAGAAAGTGCCTTTGTATGCCATACATAAATATGTAGCCGCAAAACCGAGGAAACCACAATGTCTGCCATACCTAACATCTTTAGTGGCTTGCAGCCTGTTCCGACCGATGCTTCTGACAGACCGGTTGTTGCTTCTAATCGCACAGGCAGACTTCCAAAGGATTTGGCAAGACCCCAAATGTCAGATCCAGTTACTCAAGCACTTGAAAATGTACGGTCACCAGAGCGCGGTTCCCGAGAAAAGCCATCGGTTTTGAAATTTCCTGTAAATATCGGCACGGGTGAAGTTCCTCATGTCATGCAGTTCAAGGTATTTTGGCGATTTGAGCCACGAGATTTGAAAGAGGCTGCACTCAATGCACAAGGCGAAGCAAAGCAAAAGATAGGTGACTTGCAAACCCTTCATTCTTTGTTGGAGGGTGGCGGTGACCTCACTCAAAACTTGATACAGAAAAGTGGATTAGACAGTGAAAAAATCAAGGCTCTGCTGGAATTACAAAACGACCCCAAACTTTTAAAAACTGTCAACATGGGCAACAGCACAATTGCTTCTGAAATAGCAAGAAATCCTGGCAAAGCAAAGCAACTTTTGGAACAAACCATTTCTTCCTATCAGAGCCGATTAACCGACATAACAACGGAACTGGATAACGGCATAGGACGGATCGGTAAGGATCAGCAAGAGCGGTCGCTTGCACTTGGTAGGCTGTCCGACAAAATTGAAAATACAAGCGCGGTTTCTGCTGCTGTGTCATACGGCGGACTCGGAGCCGTCTTGGGAGGAGTTGCTGGACTGTTCTTGGGTGGCGGGAAAGGTGCTGCTCTTGGTGCGTTGGCAGGCGGTGCAGGTGGTGCAGCCGTTGGAGCAGCCGGAACAGGACTCGCAAAGGCTTTTACCAATGACGCGGTTTACGATCAAATGGTGTCTATCTACTTGCCGTTCTGCACAAAGATAAACAATGAAGACACATTTCAATACGAAGAAACCGATCAAGCAATCATACAAGGCTTGAGTGACTTTGCTGGCAGTCCTATAGATACGACAGCACAAGCCGCTTATGTGGGTGCTGAAAAGATTGCCAAAGACATTGGTGTGGGTGGTGCTGTGGGTGCGGGTGCAGGAAAGATAACCAATCCTCGTCTTGAGAAACTGTTCAAGCAAAAGGATTTCCGCAACTTTAGTTTCAGTTGGGAAATCTATCCGCGAAATCAGCAAGAGAGCGAAGCCATCCGTGACATCATTGAAACATTTCGGTATCACGCACACCCCGCGCGTGACTCAGACACGGAAAACAAGGAAGAAGACAAGGCAGAAGTGATTCTGCGTGTTCCTGGCGAGTTTGAAATCAAGTTCCTGTCTACCAATCCTAATTCTGGTCAGGGTGGATTTGTGGACAATGAATTCTTTCCGAAGATTGCTCGGTGTGCACTCACCTCGGTTTCGGTTGACTATACCCCTAATTCGGTGTATTCGTCTTTCGTGAACAACGCTCCCACAGCCATGACCATTACGCTACAGTTCAGCGAAATGGGACTCATCACCCGCGAAGATGTCAGTAAAGGATTCTGATGTATTTCTCCAAGTTTCCAATCATGCAGTATCCCGTAAAAGACGGAGACACCACACGGTACGCTTTTGTGCGGAACCTGATGCGTCGTGTTGCTGTCAGCGAGTCCTTGAAAAACGAAGACGGATTGTTTTTGGAGTACCGCGTAAAAGACGGAGAGCGTCCCGAACATATCGCAGAACGAGTGTACGGTAGTCCACAATTTCACTGGTTGGTGCTTTTAGTTAACGAAACCGTAGACCCGTATCACGGATGGTGCAAATCTGAAAATGCCCTTGAGGAATATGTCAGCAAGAAATACGGTGGCTCTTCAGTGTTCATAACCAACGCATCGGATGGTTTTGTGTACAACTCCGCTATAGTGTCTGGTTGTTCCTTGAGTCAAGGTTCAAGTCGTGGAGAGATATACGATTATACTCCCGAGTTTTGCAGATTGACCGTGCGAAATGGTTCGTTTGTTGAAGGCTCTGCCACCATAGGACTAACCAGCGGATCGTCGTTGAGTGTGAAAATACAGAGGGTTGACGAATCGTATCGGTCGGTCAATCATTTTAGGATGACTCGCCCAACAACCGATACCGGTGCACAGGAAACTATTACTCTTGATCCACTTTCACAGCAAACATCAAGTTATTCTGTGGTTGGTGGGGTCGTAGGAAACACCGAGAACGAGTATCCTTCATCCGGATTTGGCTTGACATATGCTGGATCCGGAACCGTTGATCTGTGGGAAACTTATGTTGGCAAATACATGGGAGTAAGTGGTTCTGCCGACAATACTTATGCTGTAGTAAATCTTGTGCACGAAATAGAGCAGAATGACATCAAGCGAAAAATACGGATTCTGCACCCTCGTTACAAGAAGATAGCAGTTCAAGAACTTGAAGCACTGCTGAGGGTTTAAAAGTGGCTCCTCAAGATCACGGCAGCAACATCCTCAAGGCTGGCGATTACAAGTTGGACAAACTTGTGATGCACTCGCTGTCAAACGGCTCTATGGTAGAACTGTCCAGCCTGTACAAGAAGATAGAGATTTACGAAGACCTGTTTTCTCCGTACATAACAGGCAAGATATTTGTTGAGGATGGGTACAACTTTCCCGAAAAGTTTCCCATCACGGGGCAGGAAAAAATAGAGATCACCTTCAAATCCGATTTGGACAACTTGAAGCCCCTTGAGTTGGTGTTTCGTGTGTACAAACTTGATACCCATCAGATGGGAGAAACAGGAAAGGTACAGCGATATGTGCTGCACATGATGAGTGAAGGCGGATACTTTAATCATTCACAGTACTGTGGCTACCATGTTTCTGGTCCTGTTTCAGAAATGGTGAAAACCTTATTCAAGAAACACTTTCCCACCACTGTTTGGGAAGACCGTTTGGATGTGGAAGACACTAAAGACAACTACTCGTATGTCCTGTCGGGAGCGTACACTCCGTTCAAAGCAATCAATTGGTTGTGCGGAAAGGCGTATGTGTCGTCATCAGAGGAGTACAGCCCGTTCCTGTTCTATGAAACCGTGAACGGCTACAGATTCAAGAGCCTGTCCAAGATAATAGAAGACGGGTCAATCAACATCACGAAATACCTGTACACCACAGGAAACATGAGGTCTATGCCGGACAGCACCGAGCGAACGGATATGTCTAAGATAGGCGAAAGCCCCCTACCAGCACGATACCACAAGATACAGTCACTGGAAGAACTTGGTCGGTTTGACATGGCACACAATCTGATGAACGGCGTGATTTCGTCCCGACTGGCTGTTCACGATTTGCTACGCAAGGAGCAGCGTGTTCAGGACTTCTTTGAAAGTCAAGTGTTCACCAACATGAAGAAACTTGGTGAGTTCAATCACTTCAGAGAAACCGATCCAGAGGCACAGCGGGTATTGGGCAAGGGTGCTGCGTTTTTCTACCTGCCAAGCACTCCGTACACGGTGCACACCGATGTAAACGGAATACTGGACAACACAAAGGTGGAGTCTTTGTACCTGAAACGCAAGTACCACATGAACACATTCTTGACTCAAAAACTGAGCGTTGAGGTGTTTGGTGACAACCGAAGAAGCGTTGGTGATGTGATTCATCTTACCGTTCCAAAAATGCAGAGTGACGCTGCTTTTCAAACCGATGTGGACAAGAATCTTGGTGGTGAGTATTTGGTTACCGGATTGAAGCACACACTTACCGATACCTATCGGGTGAAGATGGAACTTTCACGAAACTGCATGGGGGTCTAATGAAAGGATTTGCAGGAAAAGAAGGATTCGTGTGGTGGCACGGCGTGGTGGAAGACACCGCCGATCCGCTGTATCTTGGGCGTTGCCGTGTACGCATATTTGGATTTCATTTGCAAGACACGGTGGAGTTGCCCACTGCCACACTGCCGTGGGCGTATCCCATGCAGCCCATCACCAGCGCAGCCCTGTCTGGAATAGGGCAGTCGCCAACGGGACTGCTCGTTGGTTCCCATGTGTTTGGTTTCTTTCGTGACGGAGAAGAGGGACAGGATCCGGTGATCATTGGTTCTTTTGGCGGCGTTCCTGTTCGTGCGGCAGACAAGACAACAGGGTTCAATGATCCGTCAGAGCGGTATCCTGCCAAGCAAAGCGATGTGGACAATCGGCTGTTTCCGATGGGCGTGTCTGTGGTGGGAGAGCAGGACACCAACCGCCTTGCCCGAAACAACGATCCCGAAAAAATGAAGTCTACGGTAGTGCAGTACAAGAAAGGCTCCATCAAGAGCGGCATCAAGAGCACGCCAGACATGGCGCAAAAGTCCGTATGGAGCGAACCGAAAACTCCATATGATGCGGAGTACCCCAAGAACCATGTAAAGTACACGCAAAGCGGTCATGTGGAAGAGTGGGACGACACGCCCGGAGCAGAACGAATACACACCTACCACAATTCGGGATCGTTCACGGAAATTGGAAACGGGTGGAAGGACGACGAAGGCAAGCCAACCAATCCTGACGGCACCCGGGTTCAGCGTATCGTGGGTGATGATTACGAAATTGTTCACGGCAACAAGAGCATTCACATATCGGGGCAGCGTGGGCTAAATCTCGTGGTTGACGGTGCAGTGAACCTTACCATCAATGGCGGCGGAAACATACAAATCACGGGCAACACAAACATACTTGCCACCAACGATGTGAACCTTCAGATTGAGGGAAGCCTGAAGGCATCAGGCAAGACCATTGAGTTCTACGCAGACGGAGACATAGGATTCTCTGGCAGAACCATTACATTCTTGACTGATTCAAATGTCATGGTCATG
>Ga0129333_10002886_pt1 | contig 16104 bp, 15 predicted proteins | sample CPB6_08_DNA_FD_94474 | JGI IMG/M metagenome (GOLD analysis project Ga0129333, IMG submission 94474) | Freshwater to marine salinity gradient microbial communities from Chesapeake Bay, USA - CPBay_Sum_0.6_0.8_DNA | ecosystem: Environmental > Aquatic > Marine > Coastal | place: USA: Chesapeake...
ACAGGAATAGACTATAATAGTCTTAACAAAATTACACTGATAATGGCACAGCCATTTTCAGGGACAGCTTATCTGTCTTAAAGGGAGTGAAAAATGGCAAGAAAATTTTTGGTTAGCATTGACCTCAATAAGAATGAATTACTCAATGCTCGAATCCAGAACTTAGGGTCAGAACCAAGCAACCCAGTTACTGGTCAAATTTATTACAATTCAAATGACAACTTACTATATTTTTGGAATGGAACTGAATGGTTAACTGCATCTGGTGATTTTGGTCAAGGTAATTATACAACTAGACTAAAGTTTGGCGAAGCAGTAGATCATGGCGTATCCCCTTATGTTGCAAGAGCAGATCACAAGCATGATGTAGCAGACATAATCGGAACTGCAAATCAAATTACAGTTACAAAAGCTGTTAATGGAAATGCAACCCTTTCAATTCCATCTCAGTTAAATGTAAACGATATCGATGCAGCGACATTAGATACCACAGGCTCAGTAGATGTTGGCGGAAACTTAGAAGTTACTGGAACATCAACACTTAATGGTGCAGTAAACCTAAATAGCACATTGCATGTTGATGGCGCAACAGAACTACAGTCTACTTTAGATGTTGATGGCGCAACTACATTAAATAACACATTAACTGTATCTGGACTTACAACATTAAATAATAATTTAGATGTAACAACTGGAACATTACATGTTGGTGGAGCTACAGATATAGACTCTACTTTAAATGTAGATGGAGATACAACTCTTCAGTCAAGCTTAACTGTCCAAGGAGCAGTTTCAACTAACTCAACTCTTACAGTACAAAGCACTTCGACATTCAACAATAATGTTCAAGTAAATGGTAGCTTAGATTTAAATGGTAACGCAGATGTATCTGGAACACTAGATGTTACAGGTGCAACAGACCTTGGAAGTACATTAGATGTAACTGGTGCAGCCACATTTGATTCATCTATTGTTGTAAACGGCTCAGCCACATTCAACGGTGAAGTTACTGCAGTATCTAACCTAGAAGTAACAGGAAGCACCGACCTAAACGGTGGATTAGACGTTACTGGAGATACATCAATAGGCGGAAACCTTCAAGTTAATGGAAACTTAAATGTAACAGGATCTATTAACTCTGTAAATACTACTCAGGTTAACATATCAGACAATGTAATTAACTTGAATAGTGATATGCCAGAAACTCAGCCTCCCTCTGTAGATGCTGGCATTAAAGTCCATAGAGGAACTGAAGAAGATGTTCAAATTCTATGGAATGAATCAGATGATAAGTGGACATTGTCTAATGATGGTGTAAATTATCATGAGATAACCAGAAAATACAAAACTACACTTAGCACATCAGCTACAACATATGCTTTGTCCCATAACTTGGGCACAAAAGACGTTGTTGTGCAAATTTTTGAGGTTGCTTCTCCATATGCACAAGTAGAAGCTGACGTTGAACATACATCAACATCAACAGTTACTATTAAGTTTGCTGTAGCACCTTCAGCTGGAGAGTATAGAGTAGTAGTAATCGGATAGGAGTTTAATAGTGGCTCGTAAATTTAAATCATTATTAAACTTACTAACATTAGATGAAGATCCTACATCTGGCAATGCTGGTGATGTATTCTTTAATACAAATGAAAAAGCATTAAAGATTCATAATGGTGTTAACTGGGTTATATTATCACAAAATACAGATCCCGCTCCATTTTATATGCACACTCACTCATATGATGGAGATGTACATACAGTTAACTTACAAGAAACAATTAACTTTACAACAGATATAAACAATAATCCTTCTGTAGTAGAAACAATTCCTGCTATAATTGGACTTGATGGCGGTGCTCCAGATTCAATATATAACGATCCAAATTTTGCAGATTTGACATTGTTAGACGGAGGCGAAATTGGCAACTAATTTCCCAGCAAGTTTAGATAATCTGAACAATCCACAAGGCACAGATAGCATGGCAGGCCATGCTGCTTTGCATGGAAATGTAAACGATGCACTAGAAGCTTTACAGGCTAAAGTTGGAGTAGACGGATCAAATGTAGCTACATCTTTAGACTACAAAATATCAGTTTTAGAGTCACAGCTTTCTGATTTAGACAATCAATCAGATTCGACTTTAGAATTATTAGGGCTGGAAGGCAATAACGATTTAACTATAACTGGAATAGAAAACAAAACAGCTATAGATAATTGGTCTGCCAGCCTTTATAGAACAATTAAATATAACTTACAAATAACAAAAGGTAGCGAATATGTATCATCTGACTACCTGCTATTGAATGATGGAACTGATATAAATGTGTCAGAATCCAACATCATATCAAATACTTCAAATTCGTTGGCTAATATAACATTTGAAGTAAATTCAGGTATAATTAGTTTATGCGTAACCCCCACAACTTCGGCTGTTACAGCCAGATTTGTGCGGACTGCGCTTAAGGCTTAAATAAGGGGGTTGTCAGAGTGGCAACAGTAAATAAAAATTTTAGAGTAAAAAATGGCTTGGTAGTTGAAGGAAGTACTGCTACCGTAAATGGCGAAAGTATATTAACACAAGGTGCTGGCGATAATTATATTATCAACCTTATTGGTGGCACAGCAACCTCCACAAATACTGCTAACTCAGTTGTTAAGCGTGATGCCTCTGGTAATTTTTCAGCTGGTACTATTACAGCAAATTTAACAGGAAATGTAACTGGTAATTTAACTGGTAATGTAACAGGTAACGTAACTGGAAATGTAACTGGCACAGTTTCTGATATTTCAAATCACACAACGTCTACTTTGGCAGAAGGTACAAATCTTTACTATACAGCGGCTCGTGCAAAAGAAGAGGCCGCCAATCTTCTTGTAAATGCAATACAGACAAATATTCAGATCTCTAAAGATGGATCTAATAATCTTACTATTACTGCCGAAAATGGCGTAGCTGAATCTACAACAAATGATTTAACAGAAGGAAATCTAAATCTTTATTTTACAGAAGCTCGTGCTCGTGCATCAGTTTCTGGCGGAACAGGAATTGATTATAACAGCACCTCTGGTGTTATTGCAGTAGACAATACAATTGCTACAAAGAGTTATGCTGATCAAGCAGAAGCAGATGCAATTTCTACAGCAGCAGCAGACGCAACATCTAAGGCAAATGCAGCTCAAGCAGCCGCAATTGCTTATGCTGACGCACTTGACACAGACGATGTGGCTGAAGGCTCTGTTAATATGTACTTTACAAATGGTCGTGCAAGAAATGCTGTTTCTGCAGGAACTGGAATTACATATAGCTCTGCAGACGGAATTATTCATGTAACTGCAAGCACATATGATGCATATGGCGCAGCTTCTGCTGCAGAAGGCGCAGCAAATAGCTATACAGATACCGCAATAAATGCATTAAGAACAGACGACATTGAAGAAGACGCATCACCAGTCAATCTTTGGTTTACAGATGCTCGTGCTCGTGGATCAGTAAGCGCTGGAAATGGATTATCATATAATTCAGGAACTGGTCAATTCTCAATTGATACAACAGTTACTGCTGATAAGACATGGGTTAGCAATGAGATCTCAGCTCTTGTAGGTGGAGCTCCAGCACTTCTAGATACATTAAATGAAATTGCAGCAGCAATTAATGATGATGCAAATTACTTTACTACAGTAGCAAACAGCATTGCAACCAAGCTAGCAACAGCTGGCGGAACAATGACTGGCGCTCTGGTACTACATGCAGATCCAGTAAATGCTCTTGAGGCAGCTACAAAGCAGTATGTAGATCAAGCAGAATCTGATGCAGTCGCTTCAGCAAATTCTTATACAGATGGAGCGATACTTGCTGGTAATGCAATAGCAGAACCAGTATATGCAGCAATTGACTTTAATGGGGTGGCAAAGAATGTTGCCGCTACCGTTTCAGTACCAACTGCTACCACGGTAACTGCATATGAATGGAATAACAACGCTTTCAGAAGCGGTAAGTTTACTGTAAAGATTGCAAGCGGATCACATACAGAATTATCTGAGGTTCTTGTAACAGCTGATACCAGCGACAGTTTACATATTACAGAATATGGAGTTGTCGGAACAAATGGTTCTTTGTCAACAATTACAGCAGATTATAGCAATAACAAGTTCAGAATTAGAGTAACAACTCTAAATAATAACAGCACTGTAACAATTGCTGGAACATTAATAGCATAACAACTAAATAATTAAATTGGTGGGGGACACAAAATCCCCCACCTAAAAATTCGGGGGATATTGAACTCGTGGCAACAACAAATAGAGATTTTAAGGTTAAGAATAATCTAGTAGTCCAATCTGGACAGGTTACACTAGGTTCAGTACCCCTAGTATTTAATACAGATAACAATAAATTAAGAATTCAAGTTAATGGTCAATGGATTGATATATCAGACTCAAATGATATAGGATTCAATGATATTGGCTTGGCTATTGATTATAATGGCTCTCCAATATATTCTGTTGGTGGAGATGGGGTAGTGACTGAGGCTACAAAATATGCCGATGGCGGTTCCCCAAGCAGTACATCATTTGCTCTTACGTTTGATTCAGGAGTAATTTCCTAGTAAAATAAGCAAGTGGTATAATTCTAATATAGGGGTATAAATAAAATGGCAACAGTAAGATTACAATTAAGAAGAGGAACTGCATCGCAGTGGACCTCTGCAAACCCAATTTTAGCGGCGGGAGAAATGGGTGTTGAAACAGATACTAGAAAAGTAAAAGTAGGCGATGGCACCACATTATGGAATTCGTTAGATTATGTAGCAGCAGATGCTCCAGCAATTGGCGAAATTGCTCAAGATGCAATAAACGATGCCCTTGTTGCTGGAACTGGTATTACTAAATCTTACAATGATGGCGCAAACACAATAACAGTTTCTGTAGATACTTCTATCATTGCCACAAAAGCTGAACTTGCTGAAGTTGCACAAGATTCAGTAAACGACTCACTTGTTGCAGGAGTCGGACTTAATAAAACTTATGATGATGTAAATAATTTAATTACAATTGATATTGATTCAACAGTTGCAACATTAACTGGTACACAAACTCTAACAAATAAAACTTTAACATCTCCAGTAATTAATACCCCAACTGGAATAGTAAAGTCAGACGTTGGACTTGCAAACGTAGACAATACTTCTGACGCCGACAAGCCAGTTTCAACTGCAGCTCAGTCAGCATTAGATCTTAAGGCTCCTCTTGCCTCACCAACCTTTACGGGTACCGTATCTGGTATAACAAAGTCAATGGTTGGACTTGCAAACGTAGACAATACATCGGATGCTAACAAGCCAGTATCAGGAGCTACTCAAGCAGAGCTAGATCTTAAGGCTCCTCTTGCCTCACCAACCTTTACAGGTACCGTATCTGGTATAACAAAGTCAATGGTTGGACTTGCAAACGTAGACAACACTTCTGACGCCGACAAACCAGTTTCAACTGCAGCTCAGTCAGCATTAGATCTTAAGGCTCCTCTTGCCTCACCCTCATTAACTGGGACACCTACTGCACCTACAGCAAATGCTGGAACAAATACAACTCAAATTGCAACAACAGAATTTGTTGGCACCGCTGTTAGTAATTTAATTGGAGGAGCTCCAGGATTACTTGACACTTTAAACGAATTGGCAGCAGCAATTAATGATGATGAAAGCTACGCTGCTAATATCGCAACTCAAATAGGTAATATCAACACTACATTATCGAATAAAACTGAAAATAGTACATTTAATCAACATGTATCTAATACACTTGATGTTCATGGAATTTCAAACACGGCAAATTTAGTATATACAAATGATTCTAGATTATCCGATCAAAGAGTTACAGTAGACAATACTGTAACTACTCCTAAAATTGTTGATAATGCAATAACTACAGCAAAGATAGTAAATGGCGCTGTAACCACTGACAAGATTTCAAATAATGCAGTAACAACTGCTTTAATTTCAGATGGAGCTGTTACATCTCTAAAAATTGAAGATGATGCTATCAATACTCAAAAAGTATTAGATGAATCTATAACCACCGCCAAAATTGCTGATAATGCAGTAACAGCTGATAAGTTGTCCAATAACTCAGTCGATACAGCTTCCATCATTGATGCAAACGTTACTGCAGACAAGTTAGCAACAGATTCTGTTACAACAGCTAAGATTGCTAGCGGAAACGTTACAGCAGATAAACTTGCATCGGATTCTGTTTCAACATCCAAAATCATTGATGCAAACGTTACTGCAGACAAGTTAGCAACAGATTCTGTTACAACAGCTAAGATTGCTAGCGGAAACGTTACAGCAGATAAACTTGCATCGGATTCTGTAATGACTACAAGCATTGCGGACTTAAATGTAACAACATCTAAAATTGCAGACGCAGCGGTAACAGATAGTAAGTTGGCAACAGATTCAGTAACATCGGGCAAGATTGCAGATGGATCAGTTACTTCTGCTAAAATTGCAAATGGAACAATTGTCAACGCAGATATTTCTGATAGTGCAGAAATTGCACAATCAAAGGTAGCAGATCTAATAAGTGATCTTGCAGACAAGGCACCTCTTGCCTCACCAACCTTTACAGGCACCGTATCTGGCATAACAAAGTCAATGGTTGGCCTTGGAAACGTAGACAATACTTCTGATTTGGCTAAGCCAGTTTCAACTGCAACTCAGTCAGCATTAGATCTTAAGGCTCCTCTTGCCTCACCAACCTTTACGGGTACCGTATCTGGTATAACAAAGTCAATGGTTGGACTTGCAAACGTAGACAACACCTCTGACTCCGACAAGCCAGTTTCAACTGCAACTCAGTCAGCATTAGATCTTAAGGCACCTCTTGCCTCACCAACCTTTACAGGCACCGTATCTGGCATAACAAAGTCAATGGTTGGACTTGCAAACGTAGACAACACCTCTGACTCCGACAAGCCAGTTTCAACTGCAACTCAGACAGCTTTGGATCTAAAGGCAAACCTTGCTGGTCCAACCTTTACTGGCACAGTAACTCTTCCAGGAACCACAGCAATTGGAAATGTTAGCTCAACAGAAATTGGATATCTCGACGGAGTAACTTCAGCAATTCAAACACAACTTAATGCTAAAGCTGCATCTGCAGATGTTTCTACACATACATCCGCAACAACTTCAGTGCATGGAATTTCCGACACATCACAGTTAGCATATAAGAATGCCGCTAACCAAACATTTACTGGAAATCTAGAAGTTGACGGAAATATGACCGTTGATGGAAACTTAACCGTAAATGGTACAACATTTAATGCCAGCGCAACATCAATTACAATTGAAGATAATATGGTACAGCTCGCACATCAAAATGCTGCTAATACAGTAGATTTAGGTATTGTTGTAGCTTATAATGATGGAACAGCAAAACATGCTGGTATCGTCAGAGATGTTTCTGCAAATAAGTGGAAACTTTTTGAAGGCGTAACAGATGAACCTAGTACTACGGTTAACTTTGCTCAAGGAACCCTAGATGATTTAGAAGTTGCTGATATTACAGCGTCTTCTGCAACAATTGGAGATGTATCGAATACAGAACTTCAATATCTAAATGGCGTAACCTCAGCAATTCAGACACAGATTGACTCCAAGCTTGCTACGTCAACTGCTGCTTCAACTTATGCCCCTATTTTATCACCAACCTTTACAGGTACCGTGTCTGGCATAACAAAGTCAATGGTTGGCCTTGGAAACGTAGACAATACTTCTGATTTGGCTAAGCCAGTTTCAACTGCAACTCAGTCAGCATTGAACCTAAAGGCAAATCTTAACTCACCAACCTTTACGGGTACAGTTTCAGGAATTACTGCATCTATGGTTGGACTTGGAAACGTAGACAATACTTCTGATTTGGCTAAGCCAGTTTCAACTGCAACTCAGTCAGCATTGAACCTAAAGGCAAATCTTAACTCACCAACCTTTACGGGTACAGTTACGCTTTCTGCATCTGGAGTAGCGTTTACAGATGGAACTCAAACAAAAGCTGGTGTTCCATCACTTACAACAATAGGATCTACAATTGGAGCTACTTACAATTTATCAAGTGGCGGGCTTGCTTTAAGAGATCAGCTTATTCCAATTTCTGGAGCATTTGCTGTTACAGTTCCAGCAAATTCAACTACAGCATATCCAATAGGAACTTCAATAAGCTTCTATCAGTCATCTGGTACAGGAGCAAACTTTGTTGAAGCAGCTGGAGTTACAATTCTAAGAACTCCAGGATTAAAATTAAGAACAACATCGTCTTCAGCAACACTTACTAAGGTAGCAACCGATACCTGGTTGCTTGCTGGAGATTTGAGCGCATAATAAAGAATAGGAGCATAAAATGTCAGAATCAAAAAATATAGGTAGAAGATCTTCAGCTCAAGATAACTTTATTGGGCCAAACTGTGTTACAAATGTTACTGCAGTTAATAATGGGTCTGGAAGAGGGTTTAACAGCGGAAGGATAGATGTATCTTGGACTAATCCTACTACTGGGAATACTCCAACTTCGTATAAGATATTTAGAAATGGAACAGAGATAGCTACAGTTTCTCATCCAACTAATACATATTCTGACACAGGGTTATTATCTGCAACAGCCTATTCTTATTCAGTAAACGCCCTTGATGCTTATGGAACATGTGTTGGATCAGCAGGCTCATCAGTTACCGCTACAACAGTTCCAGCACAACCAAATCCTCCCACAGCAACTGCAGGCGTAAATCAAGATACAGTAAGCTGGTCAGCACCTGCAAATGGCGGATCAAATATCACTGGGTATATTTGGGCATCTTCTGACGGAAAGACAAATGCAGCTGGAGGAACTCCTGGAGGAGGACCTACAACATCAACATCGGTTACAGTTGCTCAAGAAGCCAGCACTTCTCAAACATATACAGTTTATGCTATAAATGGTAATGGAAACTCTACAGTTTCTAATGCATCTAACTCAGTAACAACTCTTGCTCCAAGCTTTTTTGCGCCACCATTCTTCCCACCAGCATTCTTTAGCCCGCCATTCTTCCCACCAGTATTCTTTACCCCACCATTCTTCCCACCAGTATTCTTTACCCCACCATTCTTCCCACCAGTATTCTTCACCCCACCATTCTTCCCACCAGTATTCTTCACCCCACCATTCTTCCCACCCACATTCTTTAGCCCACCATTCTTCCCACCCACATTCTTTAGCCCACCATTCTTCCCACCCACATTCTTTAGCCCACCATTCTTCCCACCAATATTCTTCGTCCCACCAGCATTTAGCGGTGGCGGAGGTATCAGGTTCTATTAAAATGTTGACTAGAATATTTAATTTTGCTAAAATTATACTAAGGAGAAAAAAATGAAAAAAGTATGGGCTATAATGTCTTCAAATAAGATAATTGATTTTGCTGAGATGGATTTAATGAGAGATGGAGAAGAAAGATTTCAGAGATACTCTGATTTATTTTCTTCTAATTTTTCCACAAAAGACATAACAGAAAATAAAAAAGTTCAGCTAGGTTCAACTTGGGACGGTAATAATTTTTCAGAGCATGATTCTGAAATTTCTACTGTAGCAAACTACAGATTTGCTCTCATTTCCGATAATAAGGTTATGGGAATAGCTTTAGTACACACTAAAGCTAGAGGAGACTTATATAAAGATGCAGAAATTAATGGAATCTCTGCATTAGAAATTACAGATATGCCATTTTCAGATTTCGCTGTTGGAATGACATGGGATGGAACTAATTTCGTAGCATAGATTGGATTTTTTGTGCAAACAAACATAATTAAAGATCAAGTTTTTCCTGGAATATGGGTATATAAAAATCAAATTAATAAAGACATAATAAATAAGGTTGAAGATTTTTTACAACTTTATCCTTCTGAGCATAAATGGTCGGAAGCTTTAGTTGGATATGCACAAAAAGTTCCACAATATAGAGATTGTTTAGATTTTAAAATACAAAAACACGAATCTGTAGACCTTCCAGAAAGCAGAAGATCTTTAAATAAAATTTGGCAATATGCATATGATATGCAAATTGCAGCGGTTAAAGATTATTGCAAACTTTATAGTATAGAAATGAATTACTGGGAAGCCATGAACTTTGTAAAATATGAACATGGACAACATTTTCAAGAGCATGCAGATCATGGATTTTCTTATATAGCTACTGTTTCATTGGTTGCGTATCCAAATGATGATTACGAAGGCGGAGAATTATATTTTCCTAAGATAGATTTGCTTATAAAGCCCGAAGCTGGGGATCTCGTAATTTTCCCATCAACATATTTATTTTCACATAGAGCTATGCCAGTTAAGTCAGGAATTAAATATTCAATAGTAACTATGCTAGATTATAATGACAATACACACAACCCAGATTTTGACCTGCTTAGAATGAAAAGAACTAATTCTAACACTCCTAGGGAGAGTGATTTTAGTGGAAGTCATAAAGGCATATCCTACTAGATCTAATCATTGTAACTTAGACACCCTGCCAGTTAAAAGGCCTTGGATGGATCAAACATGGGAAAAGCATGCATATCATTGTTTTCCAGTAACTCTAGCAAACACTCTTGGATGGCAAATAAGCTTTCCAAAAGATATTTCTTTTATTTGGGATGGAATAAGCGATTCCAGTCCAGATCACGTAAAAATAATAGAAGGTAAAGAGTATGCTTATCCTGCTAGAGCTAATGCAACTGTAAGTTTTACTACTGGAATGAAATTTAAAACAGAAAAAAATAAAACTCTTCTTATTATGCCAGCTCCAAATTACTTTATTGAAGGAGCACAATGTTTTACAACATTGATAAGCACATCTTTTTTTAGAGCTGACTTGCCCGTGGCGTGGATGATAAACGAAAAAAATAAAAAAATAACTATTCCAGCAGGATTTCCAATATGTTCAATCATTCCAATATCGCTATCCGAATTAAATAATTCTGAAATACATGTAGAAGAGGGTGATCTAGACCCTAATAAAGTTTTAGAGACAGAGCTTTATGACTATTCTAAAGCCGTAAATGATATTAATAAAAAAGGTGAGTGGTCTAACTTTTATAGAGATGGGGTAGATCATAAAGGGAACTCTTTAGGGACACATGAGGTTAAATCTTTAAAATTAAAGGTTAAAAGGCATAGCATATGAATATATGGTATAGTTATATATGGAGGGAAAAATGGAAATAGTTAATAAAGGAGCAATGGGTGGAGGTCGTGCCCCAATATCAATAACTCCATCTGGTTTTTTTGGCAATTCTCCAGACAATATTGTAGAGCTAGAAAACTTTTTGACAGAAGAAGAAAGAAAAAGATTGATAGAGTTTGCTTTAAACAATAAAATTTGGGATGTCACAGAGACACACATAGACGAAGATGGATTAGTCCTTTATGACGCAAACGTGTGGGCAGACAGAGTCTGTACTGGCAACTCCTTAATGAAATCTGATCCTGGTATCCTAGAACTGCTTTGGGATATGATAAATAGGTTAAAAGTAGAAGTAGATAAGTTTTTTAATGTTGACGTTCAAGCTACTGGCCCAGCAATAGTAAAATGGCCAATTGGAGCGAGACAAGAACCACATGCAGATAAAGAATTTCATACTGGCGAGGAAGAAGGAAGGCCAAATGATTTCCCATGGTATGATATAGCTGGCCTATTTTATTTTAACGATGATTATGAAGGTGGGGAGCTATATTTTCCTAGACAGGGAATAGAGTTTAAGCCTAAAGCAGGGGCAGCATACTTTTTCCCAGGAGATAAATATTACGCACATGGAGTGCGTCCAGTAAAATCTGGAAACAGATTCACATCTCCATTTTTTTGGACAATACTAAAACATACTGGAGAAAACCAGCCTCCAAAAGATTATTCAAATCAATTTAAGTCACCATCTTGGGTTAAATATTATGGAGATAAGGATAGTATAACAAATGCATAGTTTAAATATAGTAGAAGATATTGAAGGCATTGAGTGGGAAGAGTTACTTCCAGGAGTAATACTTTATAGAAACATGCTAAAAGATCCAGAATTAGCTTATAAGATAATGATGGAGTCAGAGAGCAGCAGTAAAGGTAAGTATTTCTTTAAGGATTGGACTCCATGGGCTCAATATGGAACATACACTCAATCTAAGGAACCACAAGAGTGGCCCGAAGAAAAAACAGAAATGTTCTTCCTTGAAAAGGAACTTTTTGACGAGATTGCAAATTCTTATGACAAAGCGATATCTCATTATTTTAAGCATACCAATATACCCATACCTGAAGGAGCTAGATATAGCGGACAGTCTTGGTGCAAGTATTTTAATCAAATAGATATGTTAAAAAACAACATGACAATGCAGTATCATACTGACTTTATAATTTCTCAAAAAGATATGCCTGGAGAAAAGTTTCATACTACATGCACATTTTATATAAATGATAATTATAACGGTGGAGACATAGAGTTTTATGTAGACGGTAAATTTGTTAATCATAAACCAAAAGCTGGAGACTTAATGGTTTTCCCTTCTGGAGAACCATATTATCATGGAGTAAAAACAATACCTGACGGAAACAAGTTCTTTATAAGAAACTTTGTTATGTTTGATTATGATGGATCTGAAGAGTGGATAAAAAACCAGAAAAGATTTGGCGCATATAGATGGGCTCAAAAAGAATTAGAAAGAGTAGCCTATGAAGATCCAAGAAATATGTTGTATGTTAGAGATCACAAAATAATTTCTTATGAAGAAGTTGTTGACAATAAGCCAATGGGAGACATATACAAATGAATTTAGTAAAATACAAAGAAGGACCACACCCAATATGGGTTTATGAAAATTTTTTATCTAAAGAAGAGTGTGATGGGATAATTAAAATGTTCAACAATCTCATTGCGAGTGGAGATTTTGAATGGCACCCAATATCTTTTTATGAGTCCTATGCTTACAATATGCCTAATCAGTTAACAGATGACAAAGAAAAATTAGCCAAGTGGTATAGTGATGCAGGCTTACCAGATAATTTTTTTGATGACTTAGAAGAAAAATTTAAGTGGGCTGCAGGGCAGATTATTGGTGGAGAAGCATACAAGATAAGTTTTCACTCTCAAAAGTGGATACCAGGCGCATACGCTGGCTTTCATTCTGATAATAGTTATGACGGCGTACCTAGTGCTTTTGAAAGGAGTAGATATGCTGGTTTTTTATATCTAAACGATGACTTTGAAGGCGGAAATCTGAACTTTAAAAACTTTGACTTATCAATAAAGCCAAAAGTTGGTTCCTATGCTATATTTGACGGTGGTCATGAAAACATACACGAAGTTACAATTGTTTTAAAAAATGATAGGTATACTGTCGGATCTTTCTGGGATGATAGGCCTGAAGAAAGTTATGATCAAGAAACTAAAGATAGATGGGCAGCTGAAATTTTAGAAACTAGAGAAAAACAAAAGATTGAGCAAAAAGAATGGGAAGAGATAAGAGCAAGCGGGAAAAGACAAACCCCTCATGGAATTCAGTATGATGCTGAATTGGCAAAAACTGGAGAAATAGATGGAAATTAAAAACGTACAACCAAGGTCTATGTACACAATGTTTGACATAGTTTTTAATGAAATGGGGGTAACTTACTTTGAAAATGTTATCAGCTATCCAAAAGAACTTGTCGAAATGATAGAAGAGTTAGACGGGGAAAGCGAATCTTACAAAATTATACCCAAATGGTCTACATGGGGGTCAAGCACTGACCAAGAGCATCTATATGGATTGTCAAAGTTTATACATTCAGAAAAAAGAAATACTGATACTGGAAATGATAAGTTAAATAAAAAAATTTTGTATGTTATAAATAGCTTAATGATGGCTCCAGAATTGTGTGCAAAAAAAATATTTTCAATGAATCAAGTAAAAGAAGAACCAAAGATGGCTTTAGATCATATCAAACTGTCAAAATACAGTACTGGAAAAGGCATGGGACCTCATTGTGATGCAGAAGACCCAAATGGAACTGGGGTAAATTTGAGGTATTCTTTAGTGTGCTACTTAAACGATGATTATGAGGGGGGAGAAATCTATTTCAAAAATCAAGATATTAAAATAAAGCCAAAGGCAGGTAGCCTAGTGTTTTTCCCATCAACACATCCATACCTGCATGAATCTCTTCCAGTAACAAAAGGAAACAAGATAATGTATACCACGCATTGGATGGTTTAGCTGATACAATATAAATTATGTCATACTATGCAGCCGTAATGAAAGATAGCCCATCTGGGTTTTGGAAACTGGACGAGCCTTCAGGATCTGTTGCCTATGATAGTTCTGGCTGCGGAAATAATGCAACATATTCTGGAACTATAAATTCAGTAGACATTCCATTGGTTCCTAATGGTGCTCATTCAAATAAAATAACAAGTACAAGCACAGTGTCGTTTCCAATAACAAAAGATTTTTCTGGTCAAACTGGAACTGGCGGATTTGGAATTGAAAAGACAGAAGACAATGATTTCTCATTAGAAGTTTGGTTTCATCCTAAAAATATTACCACATTAACTCCTATATTTGCGGATCAAAATGGGGTAGGAATATATTGGGAAAAAGGAAACATTGTATTTAAGTTAGAAAATGAAAGAGTAGATTACGGCGTTCCATATAGGAATAAAGCATTTCATGTTGTTGCAGTATATGAAATAAATTCTATTAAGCTATATGTTGATTCAGAATTAGTTGCATCTAAATATGTAGGAGATGTGACATTTACAAACCCATCTCTTGAGATAGAAAGCGGCCCAGCAAACACATCAGAATATTTTTTAATAGATGCTCCAGCAATATATAGGTATGCTCTTAATATTAACAGCATACAATCTCACTACCAGCATATTCCAACAAACACAAATGTTCAAATAGTTAAAAGTAATTTTGGACAACTATTTAAATCTACTCTGCAACATCAAGACCAGCCAGATCAATTTTCATGGCCAGCTTATATACCATTTACACTTTTTGAAAATGAAAATATTGGTTTTAGAAGAGAAAAAAATAGTCTGTATTTAAAGGGAGCTTCAGGATCTTACTTTGAAACTTCAATTGCTCCACTTCCATATAAAAACTATGTTTCTTCAAAAATAGAATGGTTTGGAACTGAGGGTGTTTCTGTGTATTCTTCATTAGATTATGATGGCGAAAATACGGTATGGGAAGAATGTACCAATGGATCTGTAATACCAGGTATAGAATTAGGTGAAACATTCTTAAATGAAAAACAAATATACTTTAAGGTAGTGTTTGAAACACATGATATAAACACACATGTTCCAGAAATATACTATATGGGTGCGTATCTTTATGAGGACAAAAAATTATTTTCTCATAGCGGAAGATCATTTATTTCAGTATCTCAACCTTCTTCTGGATCAAATTGGGATGTAGACTTTTCAAATCGAGATTATCAGATAATATCTAGAAATTATGACAACGGAATAAGACCTTTAGGCGCTGGTTTCTATTTGGAAACCATAGATGATATAAGATCTTTAGAATTATTTATTGTTCCAGAATCTTTATCATCTGGATATCTATTTTATAATGAAACTGGCGGACAGGAGTATAGCCTGTCTTGGGCGGCAGGAGGAGCATTATCCAAATCAAATATATCAGAACTATACATAAATGGACAAGACGTTTCTTCTATTACAAATATATCACAGTATATAAATATAGGAGAGCCAAATTATATTATGATCAAAACACCATCAGCCATAACTGGTCAGATTTGGTTTAATGCAAAGTCAGATAATGGTGTCAGGTCTGGATCCTTGCCAAATAATCTGTATAACATAATAGCAATTTATGAAGACCCAAATGTAAATCATTTAACTAATTATAATTTCTATATAGGGGATGAGGTGTTGGTAGCAGATGATTCTGCCTTTACACTGACAGATCTTGGCCCTAAGACCTATGATTTTGACTGGGTGGTTTTAGATAACGCATAGTTTTGTCATTTAAGTTGACAAAAAGCTGGACTTGAGGCATTGAAAGTGGTAAAATAATTA
>Ga0129333_10002888_pt1 | contig 16095 bp, 13 predicted proteins | sample CPB6_08_DNA_FD_94474 | JGI IMG/M metagenome (GOLD analysis project Ga0129333, IMG submission 94474) | Freshwater to marine salinity gradient microbial communities from Chesapeake Bay, USA - CPBay_Sum_0.6_0.8_DNA | ecosystem: Environmental > Aquatic > Marine > Coastal | place: USA: Chesapeake...
CCATCGGTGTACCTTCCCCTTCTTCCAATAGGAACAGTACCTCCGGCATGAATGGTAATTCGCACTGGAAGTTTACTTGTCCCAAGAATCATCGATTCGTCTGGTTGATTCATGTGATGCGCTGCAACCCCTCCATAGAAGTACTTGCCAAATATAACTGCTCCAGCACTTGCGTCAAATAATCCACGCTTACCTCCTCGCGGAACATCACCCGTTTGATAAATAAATCCTCTTCTCGGATCGATCATATCTCCAAAGGTTAGTTTATCCCAATCCAAATATTTCTGAATGTAGGCCGCTCTTACCCCAAAATTTACAGATAATTTCCTGTTGATTTTAAGATTGTACGAATATATTCCACCGATCATCGTTGTTGAAATGGTTCCCTCAGCTTGTTGGTCGTACGTAGCCAAAAAACCGAGTCCGCCCTTAATGTCTTTGACATAGCTGTCATATGCCGCTGAATACGTTACGTAGTTTCCAGTTAACTGAGGCCATTCATTACGGTAGTTAAATGAGAAACGAGAACAACCTGTAGCTCCTGCCAAAGCAGGATTTAAATACAAGGGATTGGAGTAGAATTGAGTGAACGTAGGATCCTGCGCTACCGCATGTGCACTGCACAATAACAAAAACACAAGAGCATTTGCCCTGGGTGCAACAAACTTAGAAATGAAGCCGAGTCTAATCACAATGCGCCTCTACGGATTTTAGTTAACTTGGTTACAAATATCTAAAATATTTTCTAATAAATAAAATGAACCTTTGTTTTTGTCGTTTCACGTACCTTTGCATAGCATGACATCCTTTTTCAAACGACTTTTTGGGCTCTTTACGTTGAGTTGCGTAATTGGTTTTCATCAATTCAAAGCCCAGACATTCGTATATTCGATACCTTGGACCCCGAACGCGTTGGTCGCAAAAAATGGTATAAACTATGTTGTACCCACGATTGCGCAAGAAATTCCCTCCAATGGAGTGCCTAAGTTTTCACGTGTCGAAACGCTAAAATCGATAAATTTTGCTGCAAACATTCAATTAATTGCGTCCGAAGCGGTTGAAGCATCGGTCGTTTCTTATTTCACATCGGTGGGTTTTCAACCTTCGGAAAACGTGAATATTACTGCCACGGTGACGAGGGAAGGTACGGATCCAAAGTTGAGTGTGGTATGCCACCCTTTTTTTTATAAACAAGGTTCGTTGCACCGAGTGGTTTCTTTTCAAGTGACTCTATCGCATTTGCCTCCGAAACCAATTGCCAAAGATTATGCAGCTTCTTCAGTCCTCGAGCAGGGAAATTGGTATAAAATTGGTGTCACTTCGGATGGAATATATCGCATTGACAAAGCCTTATTGACTTCTCTCGGAATCAGCACTCAAGGATTAAACCCAAACCACATTCACGTCTTTGGTAACGGTGAAGGCAGCCTTCCGGAACTTAATTCTATACCCTACACCGACGATTTAGCCCAGAATGCGGTTCAAGTGATTGGAGGCGATGATGGAGTATTCGATGACGGAGATTACATTTTGTTTTACGGATTGGGTCCCCATAAGTGGTATGCAAACGGCAGCACTGAATTTGAACAACGTAGAAATCCCTATTCCGATAAATCGTATTATTTCATACTGATTTCCAAGGACCTTGTCACCTCAATGCCTCTGCAAGAAATTGACTGGTCTTCCGGAACGGAACAAACCCAAATTACCAGTTACGATTATCGGGAAGTTTATGAGAATGATTTAGTTTCCCTAGTCGGAGGAGGAAAGCGTTGGTACGGTGAATTGTTCGATATTGAGCTCAGCCGCACTTTTAATTTCTCCATTCCTTCCATTGCCCCAACATCTCCGGTAAAATTTAGGGTTTCTTTGGCCTCCAATGCTTTAACGGGTTCAGGAACTGCGCAGAAATACAGCGTTGGAGCAACTCAATTGTTTCAAACCACGCTTCCAGTTGCACCGTACGATTTTAACCGATCGGTTGTGAATTTTACCCTGAATAACCCAAGTGCGAATATTCCATTGCAGATCAATGTTGTTCGAAACAGTCCTTCAACCCTGACCTATTTGGACCGGATTCTGCTCAACGGTCGCAGGAATTTGAGTTTTTTGGGAGGCCAATTCGGTTTTAGGAACTTGACCCAAACCGATAGCAATCAAATCGCGAAATATTCAATCGCCTCCTTTCCATCGTCGGGGTTCGTGTGGGACATTTCCGATAAATTCAATCCAAAGAAAATCAAAGGTTCTCTGGTGGGGAGTACTTTGGATTTTTGGTGCACCAACGTTTACCGTGAGTTTGTGGCCAGCAACGGCAGTACTTTCTTAACTCCGTCGCCGGTGGGTTCGGTTCAAAATCAAAACCTCCACGCGCTTCCACAAATTGATTATTTGATTGTTTCACACCCTGATTTCATGTCCCAAGCCGAACGGCTGGCAGACCTTCACCGCACACAGGGGTTGGAAGTTGCAGTTGTGGATATAAATCATGTTTACAACGAGTTCAGCTCCGGTGCCCCGGATCCAACGGCTATCCGTAAAATGGCTAAAATGTTTTACGATCGTTCCTTGCAAAACGGTAGCAAAATGCTAAAATATCTTTGCCTTTTTGGAGACGGCACTTACGATCCAAAGGACCGTGTAGCCAACAACAATAACTTCATCATCACCTATCAAGTGGATAATAGCGAAAATCATATTTCAGCTTTAGTCACAGATGACTACTTTGGTATGTTAAACGATAACGAAGCCTTAAACGACGGCGACCTGTTGGATATTGGAATTGGCAGAATTTTAGCGAGTACCTTAACGCAGGCAAAGGAGCAAGTGGACAAAATCGAACATTACATGTTGAATGGTTCAGGTCTTTTCGCGGGGAACAATGAAAATTGTTGTTTGGACAATAATTCCAACAGCACTTACGGCGATTGGAGAACCAAAATTGTTCAAATCGCTGATGATGAAGAAAACGGTTATTTTATAAAGAACGATACTGAGCCTCAATACAAGATACTCAAAGACAACCATCGAGAATTAAATGTTGATAAGCTTTACACCGACAGTTATCCTCAACAAGTTTCTGCGGGTGGCCAACGGTATCCGGATGTCTTCAATGCCATCAACGACCGAATTACGCGAGGGGCATTGGTTATGAATTATGTGGGTCATGGAGGCGAGGTGGGGTTGGCAGAAGAACGTGTTGTTACCATACCGCAAATTCAATCATGGCAAAACATCAACGCTCTAACCCTTTTTGTCTCCGCAACGTGTGAGTTTACCAAATTTGACGACCCCTCAAGGGTTTCGGCTGGTGAATGGGTCGCATTGAACCCAAAGGGAGGGGCAATTGCCTTGATGACCACTACACGATCCGTTTTTTTTGGAGTAAATACCAGCGTTGGTTTGGCTTTTTTTAACCAGGCGTTCGATCGCGATGCCAATGGATTGCCCCGACGCTTCGGTGATATCGCTAAACTTACAAAAAATGCTGCGCTTTCCTCTGATAACAAACGAAGTTTCACCTTGATAGGTGATCCTGCACTAAGGTTAGCGTTGCCTCATTGGAATGCAGTAACCGATAGCATCAACGGCATGCATATAGGCTACGTTGATACCTTGCAGGCTTTAAGTAAGGTAACCGTCAAAGGACATATTACCGATTTAACGGGAGCTTTAGCTTCTCAATTCAATGGGACCATTGTGCCTACGATTTTTGATAAAGTTAAGCAAGAACAAACCCTTGGTCAGGATCCTGGATCTCCGGTGATTTCTTACGAGGAACAGCGCAATATTTTATACCGTGGTAAGGCCAGCGTAACCAACGGTATATTTCAGTTCAGTTTTATTATTCCCAAGGATATTGCCCTTGCCTATGGTAGAGGTAAGTTAAGTTATTATGCTTATTCTTCCAACATGGATGCGGTGGGGGTTGACACCACTTTTTTGATTGGTGGCATCAATCCAAATGCATCTTTGGATTCTACCGGGCCAGAAATTACCGCATACATGAACGATGATCAGTTCATAGACGGGGGAATTACCGACGCAACACCGGTATTATTTTGTAAGTTCTTCGACGATAGCGGAATAAACACTGTTGGTAATGGAATCGGTCACGATATAACCGCAGTGTTAGATGATAATACCGCTGCACCTATTGTATTGAACGACTATTACGTGGCTGAAATGGACACTTACAAAGAAGGAAGCCTTAAATATCTTTTTTCCGAATTGAAACCGGGTACACATCAATTGAAGATAAAAGCTTGGGATGTCAACAATAATTCTTCTGAAACTGCCGTGAACTTTACGGTGAAACAAAAGGAAGACCCCAAAATTCAACGGCTTTTTAATTATCCGAACCCCTTCTCAAAATCCACGCAATTCATGTTAGAACATAATCAATCGTGCAGTTCTCTGGACGTTCAGATTCAAGTTTACACGATCAGTGGAAGGTTGGTTAAAACCTTACAGGAAAAGGCGATAACTTCTGGATTTAACTTGCGCGGCATATATTGGGACGGCAAAGATGACTTTGGTGATCCTTTGGCCAACGGGGTTTATGTTTACCGATTAATCTATCAAAATGAAGACGGAAAAAAAGCCGAAGCGACCCAGAAATTGGTGATTTTAAATTAAGCCGTGCAATATTCCAGCTTGGATTACGTATATTAGCGCCTTGTTGTTCTATTTATGCAAAAATTTTTCATACTCCTACTCGGATTAGTGCTCGTAAATTTGGGTTTCTCTCAAGCGGAATCTAACGATTTACAGTTGAATACCATCACTACCGCCTTACCCTTCATGGCGATTACCCCTGACTCCCGAGCAGGAGGGATGGGAGAGGCAGGAACAGCCTTGAGCCCGAGCGCTACCTCCATTTATTGGAACACCGCAGGATTGAGTTTTTCTGAATCAAACAGCGAGTTGAGCCTTTCATACACCCCGTGGTTGAGGCAATTGACCAACGACATGCACCTTTCGTACTTTTCCGGTTATTTCCGATTCAATAAAAAACATACCATTGCCGGGGCACTCCGCTATTTTAGCCTTGGAGAAATTACCTTTACCGATGCCTCTGGAAATGTTTTACGGGATGATAAACCCAATGAATTCGAATTAACGGGAGGTTACGCATTCAAGCTTTCGGAAAAGTTCAGTGTTGGAATTAACGGCAAGTTTGCCTATTCAAATTTAACGGGAGGATTAACGGTCGCCGGGGTGATGACCAAGCCCGGTATGGTCGGCGCCGCAGATTTATCCTTTACGTATTTCAACGATAAAGCGAAAATTGGAAAAACCAAAGGAACATACACCTTTGCGACCACAATCAACAACATTGGTAACAAGGTAGCCTATTCCGTCCTGGCGGAGCGTGATTTTATTCCCATGAATCTTAAAATAGGTAATGCGTTTCAGGCAAAATACGATGGGTACAACACGGTAACGTATTCCCTGGACATACAACGGCTTTTAGTACCAACCCCTGCATTTTATGATAACGTTAATGGACAAGTTGTGATGTTGTCCGGACGAAGCAATGATGTTGGCGTGATTAACGGCATGTTGCAATCGTTTTATGATGCCCCAGGAGTCGTAGCCAAAGATGAAAATGGAGATTACATACAGAACGATGATGGATCTTACGAGATTGTCAAGGGTTCAAGGTTTAAAGAGGAAATGGCAGAAATCAACATTGCGGGAGGAGTGGAATGGTGGTACAACGAAACTTTTGCCATCCGATCAGGGGTGTTTTATGAAAACAGGAATAAAGGAAACCGACAGTACCTCAATTTAGGAGCAAGCCTAAAATACAACATGTTCGGTATAGATTTTTCCTATTTGGCTTCGTTAAACGGCCGCCAAAATCCCTTGGCGAATACCTTGAGGTTCACCTTGCGGTTGTACCTGGGAGATCGCCCAGTTAAAACTACGGAATAGTTCATGCAGTTACGCATCGGTTTTGGGGTTGATGTTCATCGATTGGTGGAGCAACGTGACTTAATCATTGGTGGTGTAACGATTCCATCCAGTTTCGGAGCGCTCGGCCATTCCGATGCGGATGTACTCCTACATGCCATTTGCGATGCCTTGCTCGGTGCGCTCAATTTACGCGACATTGGTTATCACTTTTCAGATAAAGACCCTGCATATAAAGGCATTAATTCTCAAATCTTGCTAACGAAAACCTTTGAAATGATAGCAGAAAGAGGTTATTCGCTGGTAAACATGGATGCTACGGTAATTTTGGAGCGCCCCAAATTAAATCCCTTCGTTCCCCAGATGCAAGAGGTCATCGCACGCATTTTGATGGTGGATGTGGATTGTGTTTCGATCAAAGCGACTACCCATGAGACCGTTGATTCCTTCGGACAAGGGCAAGCCATTAAGGCATATGCAACCGTATTACTTCAGAAACACGCTTGACCTGTTTTTTTTAATTATCTTTGCCGTGCATGGAGAAACAGGTTATCCTAGATCCGCAACAGTTTGATTTAACCGTAACGCGGTTGTGTCATGAATTACTCGAACAGCATGGTGATTTTTCCAACTCGGTTTTAATCGGTTTGCAGCCTCGTGGGGTTCATTTGGTGGCTCGAATGCTTGAAAAACTCAAAGAAATTCTCCCTTCTGATCCTTTATGCGGCAATTTGGACATTACCTTTCACCGCGATGATTTTCGCCGACGTGAGATTCCTTTGATTCCCAGTATAACCAACATCGACTTTAGCATCGAGAATAGAAAGGTGATCTTAGTCGATGATGTTCTTTTTACCGGAAGGACCATTCGATCTGGGTTGGACGCGCTTTTAACCTATGGGCGACCGAGCCAGGTACAGCTTTTGGTATTGATTGATCGACGGTTTAAAAGGGATCTTCCGATTCAAGCAGATTACATCGGTAAATCCGTCGATACCTTAAACCATGAACGGGTTCATGTAAGTTGGAAAAACACGGAGGGGGAGGATAAGGTGGAATTATACATAAAACATTCCAATGAATAATTTGAGCGTACCGCATTTACTGGGCATTCGCGATTTGAACTTGACGGATATTGAAACCATCTTCAAGACCGCAGATGCTTTTAAAGAGGTCATCAATCGGCCCATTAAAAAAGTTCCCTCGTTACGCGATATTACTTTGGCGAACGTTTTCTTTGAAAATTCAACAAGAACTCGGCTTTCTTTTGAACTTGCTGCGAAACGATTATCGGCGGACGTGGTAAATTTTACTGCCGCTAACAGCTCTGTTAAAAAAGGAGAAACCTTGATTGATACCGTGAATAACATTCTTGCCATGAAAGTGGATATGGTGGTATTAAGGCACGCTTCTCCCGGTGCGGCGTTATTTTTATCACAACATACATCGTCAAAAATCATCAATGCGGGAGACGGAACGCATGAACATCCGACCCAAGCGCTTTTAGATGCCTACACCATCCGTGAGAAGCTGGGGACTTTACGGGGTAAAAAGGTTGCAATCATCGGCGACATTTTACATTCTCGGGTAGCGCTTTCCAACATTTACTGCCTTCAAAAATTAGGTGCCGAGGTGATGGTCTGCGGACCTTCTACTTTGATTCCGAAGCACATTCATCATTTAAATGTTAAAGTTTCCAACAACCTAAGAGAAGCCTTGCTTTGGTGCGACGTTGCCAACATGCTACGCATACAGTTGGAGCGACAAGAAGCGGAATATTTCCCAAGTTTGCGGGATTACACCTTGAACTTTGGTTTGAATCAATCGCTGTTAAACTCATTGGATAAAGAAATCGTTCTTTTGCATCCAGGACCCATTAACCGTGGTGTTGAAATTACTTCAGAAGTTGCTGAAAGCTCGAATAGCCTTATTTTGAATCAGGTGGAAAACGGTGTTGCTGTTCGTATGGCGGTAATTTATTTACTTGCCTCGAGCATTGAACGCTAATTTTGGTATATTTGGTAAAATTCCTACCATGAATTTCAAGATTGAAGTCCAAAACAATGTGTTATTGGTGCATGTACTCGCCGAGAGATTGGATACGCATTCGGCTCCTGAATTGAAAGGTATATTCACGTTTGAACAGAAAAAAGGGCTGAATAAAATGCTGTTGAATCTCGAGAAAACAAAATTTTGCGATTCTTCCGGTTTAAGTGCGATTTTAGTGGGTAACCGCTTGTGTAAGGATACGAATGGGATTTTTAGCATCACGAACATTCAACCGATGGTGCAAAAAATGATCGAGATTGCGCAATTATCCTCCGTATTGAATATTTATTCAACCATGGACGACGCGTTAAAAGGTTTTGAATAATTTTTCCGTTCACATTTTAGGGAGTTCAGCTGCTGTGCCAAGTTTGGAACGCTCCTGTTCTGGCCAGTTGGTGACTTGCAATAATCGCAACATTCTGATTGATTGTGGGGAAGGTACTCAATTGCAATTGCGAAAATTCAACCTTTCCATTCAGCGCATCAATACTATCTTAATTTCCCATTTGCACGGGGACCATTTTTTCGGTCTTTTTGGACTACTCGGTACGATGAGTTTACTCGGAAGAACATCGGGGATAGATATATATGGTCCACCCGAGTTGCAGAATATACTTGAAGTTATCTTCAATGCAAGTCAAACCAGATTGGATTTTCCTTTCACTTTTCATGCGATTGTAGGCGAAGAAAAGCACCTTCTTTTCGAAGATGCCGGCTTGAGAATCTTTGCCTTTCCATTGCGGCACAGGATTAAAACATTTGGTTTTCAGGTTGAAGAAAAGTTCCAACGATTTCCCTTGGATAAACGCAAATTGGAACTTCACGAGGTGTCGAATGAGCACCGAAAATTACTGGCTGAAGGATGTGACTTTCAACGGATGGATGGAACCTGGTTAAGGTATGAAGAATTTTCCCTTCCCCAACCCGATGCTCGTTGCTATGCATATTGTTCAGATACCATGCCGTTCAAAGCGTTAACGAAGTACTTAGAGGGGACCACAACCTTATACCATGAGGCGACCTTTTTAAAAGACCGAAAAAAAAGGGCCAATGAGACCTTCCATTCCACAGCTGAAGACGCAGGTTTGCAGGCCTTGAATGCGGGCGTGAAACAATTGCTTATTGGACATTATTCGTCCAGATATACCAGTATTTTAGAGCTTGAAGAAGAAGCCAAGCAGGTATTCCCGAATGCTACAGCCGTTAAAGACGGTGATATTTTTGGCATTTTATAGCGATTTAAACATCCTTGGAAGGATACAAAAGATGCTATCGTTTTTACCTTGTGAACAATTTTATAAAGCTTGAAACGTATTCTACCTTGTTAATTTTCTAACCTACCTAACATGACGAATCGAAAGTGCTTGGAATGTTCAGAGCTTTTACGCGGAAGAAAAGATCAAAAGTTCTGTTCGGATTATTGCCGAAATGCCTACAACAACCGTTTAAACGAAGACTGCAATGCCGTCGTTCGAAAAATTAACAGAATTCTCAGGAAGAACCGAAGGATTCTTTCTGAGATGATGGAAAAAAATCAAAAATCACAGGCCTTAAATGCTCTCATTGAAAACGGTTTTAATGTTAATTACCACACGGGAATTTATGAAACAAAAAAGGGAGATGTTTATGTGTTTTGTTACGATTTGGGCTACTTAAAACAAGAAAATAACCGTTGTATATTGGTTGAGAAATCCAGCTATTTGTTTTGAATTAGGCGTTGTGCTTTCCTTTTACTTTTCGTACTCGGAAATAGTCGCTGTCTTTTTTGGGAGCATTTTTTAACGCCTCCTCTTTATTGATTGAGGTGTGTGCCTCATCCTTTCGAAGGAAATTAATCTCTTCACTCATGAAAATTAACGGTTCAACATCGTCCGTATTGATTTGATTCAATTGATCCAAAAATTCAACAATTTTACCCAAATCTTTTTTAAGATTTTCACGTTCTAACCCTTCAAATTTCAAACGGGACAAATGGCTTAAATGGTCGATCAGCTTGTCGTCAATGTTCATGGTTCAAAAATACGAAAGTTTTACAACGTTTACACACCTTACTTTAAGGGGCCTTCGATCGTAGAGAAACACCTTTCAAGGAGTTCAGTTTCTGATAAGGCATTCACTTCTTCAGCAGAAATTACGGGATGGATATGAACCACTGCCAATCCTGGGCGTGCGGGCCCAAGCCAAATGGTTGGTTCGGAAAAAAGAAGGTAATTATTCGTAAAGGTTAGAGGAAGTATGGGGGCTCCCAGTTGTTTCGCTAATTTAAATGCGCCAGCCTTAAAGGGCAGCATATGAGGTAGATTCTCCGTTGGAAAAGTAGCCTCTGGAAAGATGGCCAGTGCGTAACCTTCTCGGTAGGCTTTTAGTGCGCCCATGAAGGCACGGGTTGACCTTGATTTGTTGGATCGGTCTACAGGTACGTTCATGTTTTTGAAGTAAGTTCGAACAATGGGATATTTTAAAATCTCACTTTTACCCATGAACATGAAGGGATATTTGGGTAAAATCGAATACATAAAGAAAATGTCAAGGTAGGAGGTATGGTTGGCGACAATAATGTAAGGTCCCTCAGGTAATGGTGCGTGCAAGACTTTTCGAATGGGATATATGCAAAAAAAGCGAAAAGCATAACTCCAAAAGATGAAGATATTGAATCCGTATTTTTTAGTTTTCTTGAACGAAACTATGGCAATGAAAAATGGAAAAAGTACAATCGCCCAAAAGAAGAAAACAAGGGCAATATATACCTTCCACAACAAGGATAACGATCCCAAGAAATAGCGCATTTTCAAATTTAAGCAATTCCTGGGGCTTCTTTGTGCTAAGTTTGTTATTTTTGTGCATACTTACATTATGCCTCGAATACTAACTGGCATTCAAAGCACAGGAACACCCCATTTGGGTAACATTTTAGGTGCAATAATTCCTGCGATTGAACTGTCAAAAGCATCAACAAACGATTCTTTTTATTTTATTGCGGATTGGCATGCCTTGACCCAGATCAAAGATGCAGAGTTGTTGCGAAACAATAACTATTCCACCGCGGCTGCTTGGCTTGCCTTTGGTCTTGATCCTCAAAAATCGGTGTTTTATCGCCAAAGCGATGTGCCTCAAGTAGGTGAATTGATGTGGTACCTGCTCGCCTTTTTTCCCTATCAACGCTTAACCCTGGCACACAGCTTCAAGGATAAAGCCGATCGTTTAGAGGATGTAAATGGTGGACTTTTTACCTACCCAATGCTCATGGCGGCAGATATTTTGTTGTACGATGCTGAATGCGTTCCTGTTGGAAAGGACCAACTTCAGCACCTTGAGTTTACCCGAGATGTTGCCTCAAGATTTAACGCAAAAATGGGAGAGGTATTTGTGTTACCCTCTGAGAAAATTGATGAAACTGTGATGCTCATCCCAGGCACGGATGGTCACAAAATGAGTAAGTCTCGGAATAACACCATTGATGTTTTTGAAGAGGAGAAGGCATTACGGAAACGGATCATGGCCATTGCTTCCGATAGCACGCCCCTTGAAGCGCCCAAAAATCCGGATACTTGCAATGTTTTTAATTTATACTCCCTCCTTGCTGAGGAAAAAGAGGTGTTGCAAATGCGGCAAAATTATTTGGCGGGAGGTTACGGTTACGGTCATGCTAAACAGGCGTTATTTGAATTAATTTTACATAAATTTCAAAAGGAACGAGCCAATTACACCTATTACATGAGCAACACATCAGAAGTAGAACACATTTTAGTGTCGGGTGCCGCTAGAGCAAAAGACGTTGCGGAGGGTGTTTTGTCGAGGGTGAGGCACAGTTTGGGGTACCGTAAATAGCGCCTCTTTTCTTTTTTTTCATTTTTTTACCCAATAAACGCTAACCTTTTTGATGTTTGTGCGTTAAGGGTGGACACAATTCACTAAAAATAAACTATGAGGCAGCTGAAAATTGCAAAGCAGGTTACGAATCGGGAGACAGCATCTTTGGATAAGTACCTACAAGAAATTGGTAGAGTGGAGTTAATTACCGCAGATGAAGAGGTAGAACTCGCGAGAAAAATTAGGGAAGGCGATCGAGCCGCTTTGGAGCGTCTAACCAAAGCAAATTTACGTTTTGTTGTTTCCGTTTCGAAACAATATCAGAACCAAGGGCTAGCGCTTCCGGATTTGATTAACGAAGGAAATTTAGGGTTGATTAAAGCCGCAGAGCGATTCGATGAAACACGAGGCTTTAAATTCATTTCTTACGCCGTTTGGTGGATTCGACAATCCATTTTACAAGCGTTGGCCGAGCAAGCGAGGATTGTACGATTACCCCTTAATAAAATCGGTAACATCAATAAAATCAACCGAGCATTTTCGGAGTTAGAACAGAAATTCGAACGACCACCTTCCGCAGAGGAATTGGCTGAATTTTTAAATTGCAGCATGGACGAGGTAAAACAGTCCCTTGCTCAAAACGGACGACACGTCTCCATGGATGCGCCTTTGGTAGAGGGCGATGAATCTTCTTCCAACATGTACGATGTTATGAGCGGCGAAGGAATGATAACTCCCGAGACCAATTTAACGTTGGAATCGCTGCGAACCGACATTAAGCACTCGTTGTTGACGCTTACCCCTCGGGAGAGCGAAGTCATCTGCATGTTTTACGGTTTGGACGGTAAGCCAGCCATGTCGTTAGAGGAAATTGGCGATAAATTCGACTTGACTCGAGAAAGGGTTCGACAGATCAAGGAGAAAGCAATCCGTCGGTTGAAACATACCTCGAAAAATAAAGCGTTGAAAAGTTATTTGGGTTAATATGGATCTACGTCTACACTGATTTTAATTTTTTTGAAACGCGTGTTTTCGTAAAATTGATTAAGGAGTGCCAGAAGGTGCTCCTTAATTTTTTTATCGGATAAGTTTTTTTCATACTTAATTTTAATCTCCTGTTGGTATTTTCCTTGCAGGCGTTTGATTAAAGGGAATTCAGGGCCAATAACCCGTTCATGTAGCGTTTTTTTTAGGGCATTGGATAAATGATGCGCTGCGTTAACCAGTAACGCTTCTTCCTCGTGTTTTAGGTTAACATTGATCAGCTTGTAAAAAGGAGGATAATGAAAATTCAATCGTTCCTGTAGTTCTTGCTCTATAAAGGAGAGTGTTCCATTTTCGACCACCAGCTGCAATATCCAATGCTCCGGATTTCGCGTTTGTATGACCACTTTACCTCGCTTGTGTTTGCGGCCAGCCCTTCCCGAAACTTGGGTCATTAATTGAAATCCTCGTTCATAGGCTCTGAAATTTGGTGCGTTCAGCAACTGCTCTGCATCCAAGATACCTACAAGACCAACATGATCAAAATCCAACCCTTTTGCGAGCATTTGAGTTCCGACTAAGATGTCAATATGTCGATCTTCGAATGCCTGCAGGATTTCAGAATATCTGCTTTTCGAACGCGTTGTGTCAAAATCCATGCGCTCTATGCGTGCTCCCGGGAACAAGGGTTGTAATTCGTCTTCGATTTTTTCCGTCCCGAAACCTTGCATTTTTATTTTGTTGCTTCCGCAGGCACCGCAGCTGCCCATCGGTGCAGATGAAAATCCACAATAATGGCATTTCAATAAATTCGAGCTTAAATGGTAGGTGAGTGAAACATCGCATTGTTGGCATTTTGGTATCCAACTGCATACCTCGCAAGTCCAATAGGGGGTGTAACCTCGCCTATTTTGAAATAGGATGACCTGTTCTTTTTGGGCCAAGGTAGTGGTGATTTCCTCGAGCAGTGTCGAACTAAAATGGGAAACCATCGTTTTTGCCTCCTTTTCTTTGATGAGGTTGGCCATTAAAAACGAGGGAAGTTCCATTCCGAGGAATCGTTCTTGAAGGTGAACTAATCCGTATTTGCCGTCTTTTGCATTTTGGTAGCTTTCCAATGAAGGGGTCGCTGAACCCAATAGGACGTTGGCACCAAAGGTTCTCGCTAGGTAAATCGCAGCGTCACGCCCATGGTAACGCGGAGAAGGGTCACTTTGCTTATACGTGCCTTCGTGTTCTTCGTCCACAATGACTAAACCAAGGTTTTTGAAGGGTAAAAAAATCGATGATCTAGCACCCACAATTACCCTGAATTTATCCGATTGATTGGCCTGTACATGTTGCCAAATTTCAACACGTTCGTTTTGATTGAATTTCGAATGATAAACACCCACCAATTCGCCAAAGTACTTCCGCAATCGCGAAATGAGCTGCGTGGTTAAGGCAATTTCAGGAATTAAGAAAAGCACTTGTTTGCCCAGATCTAAAAAAGATTGAATCAGGTGCATGTAGATTTCTGTTTTTCCAGATCCGGTTATTCCATGCAATAGGGTGATGTTGTTCGTTTCCCAACTTTTCTCAATTGAATGCAAGGCGGTTTGTTGAGCATCGGTTAGTTGGGGGAAAGGAGCCAGCGCATGACCCTCTCCACCAAAACGATCAATTTGAAGTTTTTCGTGAAGTATGATGCCTTTTTTCTCTAAGGTTTTCAGCGTGGAGGTTGAAATGTCGTTTTCCAGCAACTTTTTTTTATCCATATAGCCCCCCGAGATGCTCGATTCTTTGGTACGTTGTAGAATTCTAAGCAAGGCATCGAAAGACCCTTTTAATCGACTGTTAGCGGCCATCTCGTCCAAGATTTGAGCCATGGACTCTTCGTTGATTTCGGGATTAATTCGAATGAAAGTTTTGGTTTTTGGGGTATAACGTTGATTGATTTCCTCTTGGGTAATGACCAGGCCTTTTTCGATCATTTTTTTAACCAAGAGCGCTATGGCATTTGTTTCGGCAATTTCGGCTAATTCGTTCAGTTCTATTTTCTCCCGTTCCGCAAGTGCACTTAGGATAAGCTCCTCTTTTGCAGAAAGTTGTCCCATGTCTCCATCGTAATCTGGATGAATGAGAACAACGGTTTCACTTGCAAGCTTAAAGTTAGCAGGGAGCGCCGCCGACATCACATCTCCAATGGGCGCTAAATAATAATCCGAAATCCATTTCCAGAATTGGATTTGTTGCTCGGAAATGATGGGTTGTTCATCCAATAGATAGTCAACATATTTGGCGGTATAATGGGAGGGTGCGGTATTGTGAAGGTTCGCAATTACTCCGGTTATTCGTTTTTTTCCACCGAAAGGGACGATTACGCGTTGTCCTATGAAGACCGAGTCATTCAATTCAAATGGAACTCTATAGGTAAACAAGTTCCTTATGGGAACGGGTAAGATTAAATCAACAAACCAAGTTGCTCGTTCATTCATTCGCAATGTTTACTGACAAGCATAGGGCTCCTCTTGATTCACCACGTTGTCACCCGGGTGGTTGGAGCAGAAGTACAAGAGGCCCGTAATGGGGCCTTGACACAATTCTTTCGTAGATTTTTTATCAATAGCTCGTACAAAAGCTTGAGCTGCATTGGTGAAGAAGGGACGGTAAAATTTTAAGGTTTGACGAGAAGAGAAAATACCCACTACGCGTTTGTCGTTGCTCACGGTAAGGTTGGTGTAAGTTGGTTTACTTTGCGATAAGGACGAACTTGGGGCATTGACCACCATGTAATTGTACAGTTCTTCATGCCCACCGGTGATAACAAATTCGATGCCTTCCAGCGTACGACGGTCAATCAGTGGGTCGTTGGTGACATCGTTTTTCATGTTTTCGTAAAACGTTTTACCATTCGTGGTAAAAGTAGTGGATTCTCCTGGCAGGATGGATCGTTCTCCTAGGTTCCAGGTAAACGAGTTTTGGGTGGCATTCACTCCGATGTATTCGTTGTACAACACGTTAAGTTGGGTATTTACCACGTAGGCATTGCCAAAAGTATTTACCGCTGCAACGCCTCCGCTCAGGTATTCGCCAGGATTTCCCGCAAATTTGAAGGTGAAATTCTGTGTATTAGAAGGTGAAGTCAATCCATTCACCAAATTAGTGGTTCCTTCTACGAGAAACTTACCATTATCAATGTTAATTTCAAGTTTATACGTGGCGTTGACGTTTAAGGAAGAACTTAAGGCTAAAGGGGGTCCTTGTTGAGCACCGTTGTTACCCGTGGTTAAGGTTTTGAAATAATAGACTTTTTGATCCGGTGCATAAAACGCACCGTTGCTGTTTTTACCC